>Ga0315294_10001014_pt1 | contig 30316 bp, 33 predicted proteins | sample YL17G13_40_MG_FD_203626 | JGI IMG/M metagenome (GOLD analysis project Ga0315294, IMG submission 203626) | Sediment microbial communities from Yellowstone Lake, YNP, Wyoming, USA - YL17G13_40 | ecosystem: Environmental > Aquatic > Freshwater > Lake > Sediment | place: USA: Wyoming | collected...
GAAAGGCATGTGTGACCTATTTAATCGTAGACCATTTTGTCATCGGATATCTCAGTGGCGCCTTGGCAACGCGCGCGCGTGCTGCAGAACCGGTTAGAGGTTTGGTTCCGCCGATCCTGACTTTTTTCTTTCCATCGCTCGTCCGAGTGGTCATTGTTGGGCTTGTAGTCGTCGGTATAGACGGTTTGTAATATTGCGATATTCCGTATCCTGCAGCAGCTAGTGCACTCGCAGCTACAATGCCACCAGCGTATTTCAGATAGTTGCGTCGGGTAATCTTCTTATCATCACTCAAGCTCAATACCCAGAGTGCGTGTAACAAATTCTGTATTTATAAGTTTCGTAGTGCGCGCTAACCGTATGCATCAATGTCTTGCAGATCTCCAAAGAACTATCCCAGCCAATACTGCCAGAAAAGTCACCGCAGGTGGAAGAAGGATTGCTTGTAGAGTCAGCCTTTGGAGCAAGACCTCTTGGGCAAAGCTAAGCCTGAACGTATAGGACAGCAATATTCCAATAAAGGCTCCCAGGGCAATTTCTGCCATTTCAATTCTTTTTGCAGTCCAGCTGAAGAGTTCAAGAAGAACAATTGTTGTCATTACGAAGACCAGCAATCGGGTTATCGTTTCCAAGGTTCGAGTCAAGTGTAAATAGGAAATCGATATTTCGACAATCAATGCCAGACTCAAGAAAGAAACAATGCCTGCAAAACAGTGTCTTGAATCAAAGGGTGCTAATCCTGATCCCCTATCTTCGACACGCCTTCGCAAAATAAGCACGATTAAAAGAACAATAGAGGCGTAGGCTGCCAAGGTCGCCACGAAGATTATTGTTGAGATCTCAAAAGAAAGGTCGTAAAGATATAGAAGAATAGGCATAACAAGGGTAAGTATTGATGAGAAGAGTTTGAAGAACACCCCCAGTGACAAGTTTATTGCTTCACGATTTCTAACATAGTATGCAAGTAGTGCCACCCATCCGAACTGAACTACAACCAAAGAAAGCCTTTCGACCAGAACCATCAATGTTGACAATGATGGACTGATATCAACAGGAAGGAATGATAGAATGGCTAGGGTGAAGGCTTCGCCGATTCCAAAGCCCGCTGCAAAGCTTAGATGCCCACAAAGGTTAGCATTTCTTAGATTTGAATTCTTGGTGAGAAAGATATAGGCGGAAAGAACTTCAAGCAATTCCAGTGCAGCAAGTGTAGTAACATATTGGATTGTGTCAGGTTTCGATAGGAGTGGGAAGCCAAACCATAATGCCGACAGCAGAACCATCTTTGAAGAGATAGCGCAGGCCCAGCTTAGCCAGCCCGTCAGGAAGAGGCCACGGTCAAGATGAAGCTTCTTCACAAATAGCAACAGTGGAACTAGCCCCGCCGCAAACAACGTCAAGCTATTCAGATAGTACATCCCACTCACTTTATCGGAACCTATCCCTACGATTTCATTGGAATTGTTGATATGAAGTCTTCCCTTGCTGACTATAGATAATCTTCGTTTTGGATTTACTTAGTAAATTTTAAGAAGCAGTTAACGCGTGCGGAGTGGTCTGGAGTCATTGTTCCTGCCCGCAGCTATAGCAGTACTCTGATTGGGTGGGAATTGGAGTCCCACATTTTGAACAGAACTTCTTCGGGACAGGGCCAGTCAGTTCTTGGTCGGTAATCATTATGACCAAGTTCGATGAGGACAACTTCTCAATTTTGGGTATGCTTCTGAGCGTTTTTCCAACATCCATCGGTGTCCCATTCGCCTCCGCAGAGACGACCCTCTTGTCCAAGACGATATCTATCTTCACCGTCAACTCGCTCATTCCTTGGTAGACCTTTAGAAAATTGGAAGTTGCGTCCAAAACTACATCGGCAACTGACGCATCAAGAATCGTTAAGGTCAAGTCTGGATAGTAGGGGGGTTTGGGAAAGCCCTCTGGCGGCTCAGGTATCACTAGAGTCTGGGCCTTGAAACCCTTCTCGTTTAGTCTTGCAGCAAACTCTTCCGTACGAGGATCTGAGTCTCTCGGATTCTTCCAGACTAGAACCGCTAAGCCTTCCTCCTTATAGGGTCTAATGAAGTCCATTGGTGAATATGTGGAGCTCATGATCGATCATACCATCCTCTCAGCCAAGATTCGGGAAGAAGAGCTGCTTAAAGCTTCTTTGATCGCAGTTGCGTATCGCCGTTCTCGCAGTTACAAGTGCGCTCGATCTTCAGATTCACAGAATCTCAAGTGCATCCTTTCAACTAGAGGCGGCTACCATATTCTGCTTCTTACGTTTTTTCAAATTGGCAACGTAGACTAGGACTGTAACGATAGAGGTGATGATTGATACAACGGTTAGTAACCATACTGGTTCGGAGGAGTACTTTCTTGCTTCCCATTTTGCAGTGATTGTTTTGGGGGTATTCATGATCACACGATGGTAGAGACTTCGGCCGCTGGGGTCGTCACTCCACCCAGCAAACAAGGCTTCCTCTTCATTAAGACTGTTTGCGGATTCAAAGTTCACAGTAATTGCGGCTGTACTATTCGCGTCATACCAGCCGTCACCATGGATCTTACCGTATTCAGACTTGACTGTTAGGAGATATTGGGAGACATATCTAGGTTTGAGAGAGATGTCTTGGTCCAGGGATAGATTTGTTCTGTTGTTCTTCTCGCCATTTGCCCAAGAGACTAAGTGCAGTCTCTCTTTCTCTGAGAGTGGTACTTCACTTGGTATCTCGAAGGAATGGTTACCTTTTTCCAAGGATAGTCGCAATGAGCCTGAATCATCTGTCTTGTATGTTTGATCGTCAATCTTGATACTCTGAGCGGCTGCTCCAGCCTCAACAACTACCCTTATCTTGTCTGATACCTCTATCTCCATCTCTCTTGAAATTCCAAGGATCTCAGAACCATCCTGACGGAGCACCAATGCTATTGCCATAAGACTCCTCGAAGACTGGTTCGTAACGAAAACGACCGGAAGAGAGCAGTTCCGCTCTCTTCCGAGAACGACGTCTCTCAAGGCTAAGAACGTTTTCTGTTCTAAGTCGAAGATAGCGACTTGTTGTCGTTCAGTGTTGATAATTGGTAATATAGAGGCATTGATTTGGAATATTTCGTACTGAGAGACTCTGGCTGGATAGTAGACATCAATTTGTTCTCTTCCTTTTGAGGAACCATTTATGGATTCGCCATTCTGCGCCCTAGGGATGAGGTTTTCGATCTTCTTTAGATTTGAGGTTCTGATTCTTTCTAAGAACTCTGTAGCGATTGCTAATGGCTTCGAATCATAAGACCCGTCCTTCTCTAGAGTGAAGACTTCATGTTCAACTCCTTTCAGGAGTTGCCACCCCTTTTGAAACCAATGGGTGCCGTACCAGCCCTCCTCGGGGAGGTTCTTGTAGTACTCTTCTCCTTGTGGCCAGAACCAGGCCAATTCGCCATACATAAGGAGAGTGCTTCGGCGGACATTTCTCGAATTACGGGCGCTCATGTATAGCGCTATGCCGCTTGAGGTCCTATGTTTCTCGATCATTTCCTTCCAGTCCAACATCGAAGTTATTATTATCGCTGCATCTGGACCAGGGTCATTCTCTTCAGGAATAGTTAATTCATATGCCAGTGCTACACCTCCAGTTGAGTAACCTACGACAAAGGCGTATGCGTAACCTGAGCTTCTTACCCACTTGCAGATCTTGGAGATCAGTCTACTATCAACCCGGTATGATATCTCTCCTTCACTGAGAGCAAGCATTCCATAGCGGCCTGACAGATCTTGTATGAAACGCATAGTGTTTAGGGACTCTAGCCTGTACGGATTGACTGTCACATATGTTGTTGTGAATTGGCCACCTCCAAGCCAGACTACGCAGGAGTCAGCTTCAGGTCTAGGCCAGTGGTACCAGCTGTAACCGGCGATCTTCTCAGCTGTAGCAATTCTGTGGGGAGTCTCAGTGGTTGCCAGGTAAAGCGGCATAGAGACCGTAATCAGCATGATAAAAGAAAGTAGTCTAAGCATGATTCCTCATCCTGCTCAATATTACTCCCACAATCCCGATGTTGCATATGATTATCAGGATTAGCGCCGTTACGTGGAGTCGGGGTGTCTGTTCTATCTGCCATTCAGCTTCAACAGTCTTCGGAGAGGACATCTTGATTTGAGTGGTTGAGGCTGACGCACCTGAGTCTCCACGCCAGCTCTTGAAAACGTATTTCTCAGGGACAATCCAGGAATCTGCTGGGCCATATACTGATCTTGGAACTGAAATAGTTGCGTTGAAATCCGCTGGATACCATCCTTCACCCTGAATGCTGCTTAAGCTTGACTTGACAGTCAGGTAATATTCGGTGCCGTACTCGGCATCTAGGGTGGTATCGCTATTGATTTCAAGGATCAGTGGGTTACTAGTTGTGCCATCACTCCATTTTAGGAAGCTTAGTCGTGAGTCAGTTGTCAGGTTGATAATTTGTGGTACCTCTACCCGATATCTGCCTGGTTTTGTCCTGATCTTGGCCACTCCAAGAGTGTCGGTTTTGATTTTGGCGTCGTTGATTCTGATTGCTGCATCTTTGATGGGCAGCTCCAAGGTCATCTCGAGACTTTCGCGCCCACTGATCCTCACAGAGAAAGTTCTATGTAGTGACTCGTTTTGGTAGATCCATCTTTCCGCATACCAGTATCTCAGTAGAGCCTCAAGTTTGAGCTCGCCTTCTCCTGGTGGAGCTCGAATATTCAAGAGAAAAGACTTGGAGCCGTTGCCCTCTAAGTAAAAGACTCTCGGATCCAGCATAGTATCGGAGTTGAGGTCATAGATTCCTATGTTACTCATTGTCCTTTGCCGGCAGGAATATGTGACTGACACATTGACCGTGAACTTCTGACCTGGGGAGACACTCTCTGGAGAGAGCAATTTTCCAAGTGTTATCTTAGATTCAGGCGTTATTGCTCCTTCAGACAGACCCACAGCTTGTAGGGCTACAAGAAATTGAAGCAACATCAGCATTATGAGGATATGTTTCATTTGATCATCGTGTCTTGCTTTCATGTAATCATGAGGACAAACTATGATTTGTCATTGCTAATATTAGTACTATCATTTGCGCGCGCTATTAGATTCCAGACAACTAAATATTGTAGATGTCAACATACTACACACAAAATTGTCAGATGAGTTGCCTATTTGCTGACTGAAATATTACTATCACTGGGTGTCTGATTGAATCCCGAAGGTCGAACGATGATGAACAGTGAGGAAGATCTGACAATCAGAAGTTTCAAGATAAGCAGAAATCTGCCTCTGGGAACGTACAAGTTCAGAGACGTTTTTTCAGGGTATGAGGTTTCTCCGACGATGCAAGAGCTCTTCATGAACCCGCCGAGCTCATTTGAACTGCAGAACTTGGACGTTGAGGTAACTACTGACGCGAAATATATGAGAGTGAGTGATGTCGACGGAAGATTGCTCATAAGCCCGAACTATCTTAGAAGAGGCAGAAAGGAATTCCTCTATTTGGACCTGATACATGAGTTGACCCATGTGAGGCAGTTTCATCAAGGACACAACATATACGATCCGAAATTCAGGTACATTGATAGACCGACAGAAATCGAGGCTTTCACAAATGCCGTTGCTGAGGCAAGAAGAATAAAGCTGTCCAACTTGGAGATTTACGAATATATTAGGGTCGATTGGATATCCGATTCCGAACTTGAAGAGCTGGCTGAACGACTAGGCGTTCCATCGCCGGTCAAGAGAGAGATCAACTGAGAAGACATATTTGATCCACACAACCTCGTGAGAGCATCCGAGTCTATGTCTAACCCTCAGACGGCTCAAGAAGATACAAAAGAACCCGATTTGCGGAAATTGCGTCTTGTCGCATGGGAATCTACCAGGGCCTGCAAGTTTTCCTGTAAACACTGTCGAGCAACTGCGCAGACTAGTCCAGACCCAAAACAGTTGTCCACCTCAGAGATTAAGGGACTTATAGACGACATCTCCAGACTGGTCAAGCCTATTCTCATAATCACAGGAGGCGACCCATTACTCAGAGATGATGTCTACGAGGTTGCGGAATACGCCACTGATAGAGGCTTGCATGTGGCTATGGCGTTGAATGGCCAAGTTGACCGCGAGACCGCATCTGCCATACGCTACGCTGGCGTCAAACGAGTCTCACTCAGTCTGGATGGTTCCAAGCCATCCATTCATGACGAATTCAGGGGGATTGAGGGGGCTTTTGAGATGGCGATGAAAACCGCTGAATCCGTAAAGGCTGAGGATCTGCCCTTCAGAATCCTTACGACAGTCACCAAACACAACATCCATGATTTAACTGATATACACAAGCTCGTAACCGATCTCGGAGCTGAGAACTGGGATGTCTTCATGCTCGTTCCAACAGGCAGAGCCAGAAGTGATATGGAAGTTACACCAGCAGAGTACGAAACCGTGCTGAGATTTGTTCGTGACCTTTCACGCAAATCTGGAATTCCTGTGAAGCTGACCTGCGCACCACACTACAACCGTCTTATGCTCCAATCCAAAGGTCTCGGCGAAAGCAGCTACGCCAACATCTGTCAGGAAATGACAAGGCTCAAGATTGGTCGAGGATGCTTGGCTGGCGATGGTTTCTGCTTCATATCTCATGTGGGTGAAGTCTATGGTTGTGGTTATCTCCCAATCTCAGGCGGCAACATTAGAAAGAAGAGGTTCTCCGAGATCTATACTTCATCACCTTTTTTCATTCAGCTAAGGGACAGAAGACTTCTGAAGGGTAAATGTAGAATCTGTGCCTTTCGTGAAGCCTGCGGAGGTTGCCGGGCTCGAGCATACTCAATCTTCAACGACTTTCTTGCTCAAGAGCCATACTGTACCTACGAGCCCTCAGCAACTGGGCAGTCTAAAGGTTAGACCTATCTTGCGTTAAATTGGCAAGCGGCCTTTGCCTTTCTCAGATGGTTAATTCCATGTAATCCTCTGCGACTATGATCTCGCCACCGTAATCTTGCGAGACCCTAGAAACCATTTCCGCCGCGCGTGTCTCGGCGCGCGCAAGAGTCTGTGCAAAAGCGAGCGCTCTTTCAGAAACATATCTAGTCATTTTATAGAATGAAAAAAGAAAGATGGAGATGTGTGGTCTACTTAAGCGTAGACCACTTTGCCATTGGATATCTTACTTGAGCCTTCGCGACCTTATCTGGATAGATGCAGACTGGTTTTCCATCTTGCCATTGGAGCACTGACATCTTGTGGCCGGTCTGCCAGCCCTTTGCTGGATCAAATGCTATGTCCCCGTAGAAGCCGGTGAATTTCACGTTGCCGACAACTTCTCTGACTGCATCAGAGTTCAGCGGCTTGGTACATTTCTCCATTGCTGCTTGCAGAATGAGGCCCTGCGTGAAACCCGTTCCTGCTGGGTATCCAGGATTTGCGTTGTAGTCTTTCTTGTATTGTGAAACGAACCAGTCTTCCGTTGGCCCGTAATCGACCGGGTAATTCTCTCCTGGGACCCACTGCGTTATCGAGACTACGTTTTCGCCATACTTGGCGCCCAGACCGTCGTAGAATTGCTGGTACACCCCATATGTGCCGCAGTACAACAGTTTCACGTCTAGTCCTATCTCCCGAACACCTTTTGCAACCAGTGGGGCTTTTGCACCGGCCTCAAACAGGAGTATAGTTGGTTTGGCTTCTTTGACCTTTGTTAACACAGGGGTAAAATCATCTGAACCAAAAGCAACCTTATCATAAAAGACTACGTTCAGTTCAGGCTGCTTCTTTGCCCACTCATAGCCCCAAGTTCCAGCTATGATTCCAAACGCATCATCGGTGTGAACTATCGCTATGTTCTTTGCATCTGGATCTTTGGGTATAATATCCTTGATGATCACGTTATTGATGCTGTTCAGGTACTCGCTTCCATTGGTCTGAACCATCATTACATATTTCCAGTCTTTCCACTGTGCTGGGTCAAAGGTAGAGTTTCCATAGATCTCCAGTCGCTTGTATTTCTCAACTGAGGCAACCGTAGCTTGGCCAAGAGGTGCCCACACGGGACCCATCAGGAAATCGACTTTATCCTCATTGATCAGTTTCTCATAGAATCTGCTTACGTTCTCAGGTTTTGACTCGTCGTTGTAGACAGTCAGGTCGACTTCGTAGGTGTTCCCGTCTCCAGCCTTTATTCCACCTCGGTCGTTAACCCATCTCTTCGCCCAGATCTCAAGCCCACGACCCTCATCTATACCCATTAGTGCCGCAGTACTGGTTAGAGGTTTGGTTCCGCCAACCTTCACTTTCATTTTCTGGCCGCCAGGGCTTGGCGTCGAGGTGGAAGTTGGAGTGGTAGGAGGCGTAGTAACGGGGGGCTTGCCATAGTATAGGTAAGCTCCCGCAGCAGCAAGTGCACCCGCAGCAACAACGCCACCAGCGTATTTCAGATAGTTGCGTCTAGTAATCTTGGTCTCATTACTCTTCTTCTCTTCAGTCAAGGTTATCTCCTAAGCTAACTAGTTTGAGCCCATGCTTATGAGCTTACCTAGTGCGCGTTACAAAAGTCTGTGCAAAAGCGCGCGCCCAGTACGGCATTTTCTAGTCTAGTGACGGGGTTGCTGAGGAAGATCTATTCTATTACTAATTTCTTGTCTCCTGGTTTGAAGTGGACTCTTACTTTTACCGATGATGTTACTGGGAATGGGAAGCCCGTATCTTCCACAAGAGCTTTTGGCAGATATATGAAGTACTTCCCATCCGTCCTTCTGAATATGCTTCCTGAACTTTTGCTTACCAACCTGTTGCACTCCAGATTTCCAAAATGGTTATGTTATTATGCTAATCCAGAAGTCATAAATAAGTACCACTGAAGACGCTCACTTGCGATTAACACATATGCTTTGCTATGTCTGGCATTCTTGCCGGTGCGACACGTTCGATCCTGATTTCTGGAGGGTTGCGGGGCTCAACGTTGAGGTGCACGCGCGCTAATATGCTTAAACATACGCTATTCTACCTAAGAATACCGATTTCAGATTTGATTCAAAGAATAGACAATTATGGAGAGGGACTAGTTTGAAGTTGCTTCAGATTTCAAACATTGTGTCTACTGTGTTCATCTTCATTATCAATATTATGGCTTCAATGGGGCTAATCAACAACAAGACTACGGGTGAATTGTCTGACAAGCTTCCGAACCTGTTTGTGCCTTCTGGGATAACCTTCTCAATCTGGGGCCTCATCTACGCACTTTTGTTCTTGTTCATCATTTATCAGGCAGTAGATTTAGTGAAGAAAGATGCTGACGGAAGCGCGCGCCTCTATTTGAACAAGATAGGCTGTTTTTTCGTCTTGAGTAATATCGCCAATCTGGCATGGATCTTCACGTGGCACTACAAGCTTGTCCCAGCCTCTCTGCTTTTCATGATGCTTCTATTGATCTCTTTACTCGCCATTTACCTGCGGTTGGGAATCGGGGAACCTAGGACTGTAATGTCCCGAAGAGAGAAGTTGTTCTTTCAATTACCTTTCAGCGTCTATCTTGGCTGGATCACGGTTGCCACAATCGCCAATGTGACTGCGGTTCTTGTCTGGGCCGGGGTGGAACCCTACACCCAGACGGCTGTGGTTTGGACGGCATTAGTCATCATTGTTGCCGCGGTGATAGCCGGCCTCGTGTCATGGACACGAAAAGATATCGCTTACAGTCTTGTGATTGTCTGGGCGCTCATCGGAATCCTGATCAAGAGGTTGGATCCAAGTCACTTCATGGAACTGACTGTGGCAACAACTGCAGGCATCGCGGCATTAGCAGTTACAATGGTCTTAGTGACTACGCTCATCCGTGGCAGGATCACCTCGCTTGATGGCTAGTCGAGTCACGTAAGAAATCTGGTAAGAAAATTGGATTGTCAAGGGATTCCCTCCTAAAGATATGTTACTTTTCTCGTGCAAGGGAATGCGTGAGCGAAATCAGTCTACTTCCCAATTCTAGGCTCATTCTATGTGCTAGTACTTGCTCTTGATGAAACGGGCTACGAAATAACCTATTCCGTCCTTTTGAGGATCAAATCTCTGCAGGAGGTTGGCAATGTCTCCGAGAACCTTTAAACCACCTTCTCCGACACGAATATTCTGCTCTGTAACCTCTAGGCCTAGCTCTTCAACACCGTATCGCACAACATCTTCGCATTCATCCTTGGTGACAGTGCAGACACTATAGACTATTGATCCCCCATCTTTGACTATTCCAATGGCGGCTTTGAGGAACTGCTTTTGATAGGCTGCTAGATCTTGGATCTTTCTTTCTGAGATCTCCACGTAGAGTTTTGGGGTTAGCCCGAGTGCACTACACGGTGGGTCAACGAGACATTTGTCTGCCTTCAAGCCTGGATAATCGACATCAAAATATCTTGCATCGTGAGAGATCAGAGTCACATTTCTGCATCCGAGTCTCTCAATGTTGTCTTTGGCAATCTTGATTTTTCTTGGATTCCTGTCGACTCCAAATACTCTCCCAGTATTCCGCATCAGCTGAGAAATATGTGAAAGCTTACCCCCTGGTGAACAGTTCAGATCAACGATTGTCTCCCCAGGCTTTGGGTCAAGAACTCTTGTGGTAACCATGGCCGGGAGAGATTGAGGATATACTAATCCTTCTTCGTATTCAGGAGACTCTCGCAGATTTAGAGTTCTGAATATCGGTGAGACGACTTCCACCGCGAGTCCTTTCCTGAGATTCAGAATGTCTGTCTCCCCCATCTTCATCGTTCCAACGCCTACAACTTGGTTGCGAATATCTGTGATTGTTACCTCGTCACCTAGTCTTAGTTTTGAGCACCTCATCACGGCTGGTGCGTAGACGTGAGCACCTTGAAGGACTGATTCGGCGGCAAACCTGTCAATTACAATCTTCTTCTCGACTTTCGGAATTTCAAAAGGTCCAGTAATCCTAGTGTAAATGGCCTCTTCAATCGGTCCAAACGGCCAGACTTGCACGTTTCTCTTCTGGAATCTGTCGACTACTTCTTTGCTAGTGGTCTTTAGTGTGTTGACACGCATGAAGTATGTCTGACTTGGTCTCCTGAGCGTCTTGATGACCTTCTCCAAATGGCTTCCGTAGACTTCGTGCAGAGCATTGACGGCATCGATTGAGAATAGATGCTTCTCTGCAAGCTGTCTAATCATGTCCTCCAATTCGCTGTCGCCCCCATCATCTGGACCGCAATATTTCGCCTAGACACCCCTAAGTTGGGGTTGTTGGATCCTCGGCAACATTCATAAGTTTCATGATCTTCAGAAGGTTCTGGAGGATTTCCAGTTGTCACGTGTAGGCATTCATGGCAAGGGTGAACTCTCAATCACAGACTTACTCGACTTCATAAGGGCAAACCAAAGGTTCAACGAAGTTGGAGGTGTTGCGTGCTTTTTCGGATTCGTCAAAGGCTTCACCAGCGACGACAAGAAGGTCACATCCCTCGAGTTGGAAGCCTACAAGGAGAGAGCAGAGGAGACTTTCAGCAAGATATCTGAGGATATTCGAAAGAGACCTGGAATCGTTGACTGTCTCGTTCATCATATCACCGGAAAACTCGACTTGGGAGACCTGATCTTCGTGGTCATGGTTGCTGGAAGATCGAGAAAGGATGTGTTTCCTGCCCTTGTTGAGGCAGTTGAACGTGCGAAATGTGAAGCGGCTATATGGAAGAAGGAAAGTCTGGAGACTGGTGAATCTTACTGGGTAGAGTATGGAAAAGAATAGTGAAAAAAAGGATGACGCAATTAAGCGTCATCTAATTGTCTTAGAATCTTCTTCTGGATCCGAATCTTTGGTAGCCGCCGCCTCCTCTTCCTTCCCCTCTATCGTCTCTGCCTCGACCACCATAGCCACCACCGCCACCACCATATCTTGGCCTGGAGGAGCTGAAACGTTCAGGCTGCTCATACTGTTTGTCCGATAGATTGTTGGTTGTATTTACAGTTGAGATGGTCTGACTTGAAGCTTCCAACCTTCCGTATCTACCGATATTCAGACGCATTGAGCCCTTAAATAGGGAGACATATCCGTTCTTGACGTCAAGGGTCGACTCATCCTTGACATTTTCGATGTTGTCATCCCATAGGGTGAGATATATTGAGCCTGTCTCATCACCCACTAGTGCATCCGTCACTTTGTGAACAGTGCCATCCCTTCTTGAGATGGTCTCTCTGATCGGGCTCCTTGAGACAACCTTGACGGTTGTGTTCACTTGTTTGGAATTCGGAGTCAGAGACTCGACTTTTACTGGTTGGGCAGACTCTGGGCTGCTCGTAGTTTCTGGATTCTCATCGAACGACATCTTATTTACTCTCACTTAACAAGCAGTCTCTCAGCAATCGCTCTCTCTTAAGAGTTTTCTTAGGAAGGCTAGGCTTAGGATTTGGGATTTTACTATGCTTTTGCCTGAACGGCTTTCAAGCGTTCAAGTACCAAGGAATTGGCTAGTTGCGGGTCAGCTTTACCCTTAGTCTCCTTCATCAATTGGCCTACGAGGAAACGTATCGCTTTCTCGTCTTTTAGTGCATCTTCCACAGCCTTGGGGTTTGAAGCGAATACTCTCTCCGTCAGCTGTTGCAGGTATTCTCTGTCAGAAATCTTGCGCATTTCTTCTTCTTCCACGATCTCTTTAGGCGACTTTCCAGTGACCAGCATCTTCTTGAGGATCTCCTTGGCTATCTTCCCGCTTATTGTTCCATCATCTATGAGCTTGAGCATCTTGACCATATTTTCAGGCGCTATCTTGCTTTCTTTGAGCTCAAGATCCATTTCGTAAAGGTATGAGAGAAGATCACCCACAAGCCAGTTACTCAGTAAATCTGGCCGGTCGTAGTTCTTGGCACACTCCTCAAAGAACTCTGCCAAAGCCTTGTTCTCAGTAAGGGTTTCTGCGTTCTGCGGTGATATACCGTACTGAGTCATCAGTCTCTCTCTGTGACTTTCAGGAAGCTCAGGCATTGAGGCTTTCTGGAGTTCAATCTTCTGGTTTGTGATCAGTACTGGGACCAAGTCCGGCTCTGGGAAGTATCTATAGTCCTCTTCCTCCTCCTTGACCCTCAGAGAGATCGTTATTCTTCTCATTTCATCCCAATGCCTTGTCTCGCGTCCGACACGTAGGCCTTTCCTGACAAGGTTTCTCTGTCGTGTGATCTCGAAATTTAGCGCTCTCTCAACTTCTTTGAAGGACGAGATGTTCTTTACCTCAACCCTGGTCCCGCCTTCAATTGAGATGTTGGCGTCGCACCTCATGGACCCTTCAAGATCGCCGCTTGAGACCCCGAGATGTTCAAGGTTTGAACGTAGCTTCTGAAGGAATATTCGTGCTTCTCGGGGAGAGTTCATGTCAGGTTCTGTGACTATCTCAACCAAGGCTACCCCAGCCCTGTTGTAGTCAACAAGGGCTGATCTTGAGGTCTCTATTGTCCCTTCGTAGCTGAGCTTCCCAGGATCTTCTTCTAGCTGCAGCCTCGAGATCCGGACAGTCTTTCCTTGATCTAGGGCTATGAATCCGCTCTTGGCTATCGGGATACCGCCTGCTCTATCGTACTGTGATATCTGGAAGTTTTTGGGCATATCGGGGTAGAAGTAGTTCTTTCTATAGAACAGGGTCTTGTGACTGATCTGCGTATTCATTGCCAAAGCAATCAGAACGGCGTCGTCGACTGCTTTGCAGTTCAGCACGGGAAGCGTTCCTGGAACACCCATGCAGACAGGGCAGAGATGTGTGTTCGGTTCGCTCTTTCTGTAATCCGCTGAGCAGCTGCAGAAGAGTTTGGTCTTGAGGTGGGTCAGTTGGCAGTGAACTTCCAACCCGATCTTGACTTTGAGGTCCGTGGACTGCAAGATTTCTTATACCTCTAGACCTTCAATTTCAGATCCAATCTGCCAATGTTCTGTTCCAGTGTATAGGCCGCCTTTATGAGCAGATCTTCCCTGAACGCTGGCGCCATTAACTGAATCCCTATCGGCAGGCCTCGGCTTGAGGCGCAAGGTATCGATATCGCTGGGATCCCTGCAAGATTTGCTATGACAGTATCAACATCACACATGTACATCTCCAGTGGATCCAAGAGCTTCTCTTTGATTCTGAAGGGAAGTATCGGCATTGTAGGTGAAACCAGCAGCTCAAAGTTCTTGAAGGCTTTAGTTAACTCATCTCTGATCAACGTTCTTACACGTTGGGCTTTCAGATAATATTGGTCATAGTATCCTGCTGACAAGGCAAATGTCCCAAGTATTATCCTTCTCTTCACTTCGGGCCCGAAGCCAGCTTTTCTGTTACGTGAGAATGCAGTACTCCAATCATTGTCCTGATCCTTCAGTCTGAAGCCATACCGCAGACCGTCATATCTGGCGAGGTTGGAGCTTGCTTCGGACATGGCAATGATATAATACGATGCTAATGCATAATCGAGAGTTTCGAGCTTGATCTCAGTGTAAGTGGCACCGAGCTCCTCGAGTTTGATTATTGCATCCCAGACGCTCTTTGATACGGTCTTGTCTGTCCCTTTGCCGAAGAGTCCTTCTGGGACACCTATTCTCATTCCGGCGACATTCTGGATGAGATGGTTTCTCAGTATTGGGCGATCTTGATTGACTGATGTGCTATCTCGACGGTCGTGACCTGATATGCAGTCAGTGAGAATTGCGATGTCAGCTACGGTCCTTGCTATCGGGGATATCTGTTCTAGGCTGTTGGCGTATGCGATCAGGCCGTACCTGCTGATGAGACCGTAGGTAGGTTTGAGCCCTACCACTCCGCAGAAGCTTGCGGGACATCTTACTGATCCGCCTGTATCTGATCCCAGAGCCACCGTTACTTCATAAGCCGCGACTGACGCTGCGCTTCCACCGGAGGAACCCCCCGGAACTCTCCTTGGATCGTAAGGGTTGAAGGTTGGTCCAAATCTACTGTGTTCAGTCGATGAACCCATCGCGAACTCGTCCAAGTTAGACTTCCCAAGAATTATCACGTCTTCCGCCTTCAGCCTCTCAACGACTGTTGCGTCGTAAGGCGGCACGAAGTCCTCAAGCATCTTCGAAGCGCATGTGGTTCTGATTCCCTTTGTGCAGATGTTGTCCTTTACTGCAATAGCTATACCAGCCAAGGATCCTACTTGTTGATTCTGACGAATCTTGGAGTCAATTGCACAGGCCTTTTCCAGAGCCAATTCTTCTGTTAATGTTATGAAAGCATGAATCTTCCTCTCAACTTTCCTGATTCTATCATAACACGCAGAAACATATTCTTCTGCTGATACCTCTTGTGACCTTATCTTCCTCGCAAGTTCAGATACTGAGAGCTCTAGAATATCCGACATACCAAGTTCAACTAGACGATTCTGGGCGCTTTGACGAATCTTCCCTTGGTGACAGGCACGATCTTGAGAAGCTGGTCTGAAGGTTGAGGCTTAGGCTCATCTTCCCTCATGACATTGGTGACTTCGGTGACGTGGTAGGTTGGTTTTATCCCTTCTGTTTCTGCCTCATCGAGCTTCTTGAAGTATATGAGGATCTGACTCATCTCATTCGCGTATTTCTGCTCTTCCGTCTTTGAGATCTTGATCCTTGAAAGCCAAGCCAGATGCTTGACTTGTGCATTTGTTATCTCTTTGCCTTTGACCATATCGCAACACTCTTATGGCGTGAGTCTCTGCGGGTCCCTTGGGAAGAGAACCACCTCACGTATATTCTCAACACCTGTCAGCATCATTATGAGTCTGTCAAGGCCGAGACCGAATCCTGCGTGCGGCGGCATACCATAATCAAAGATCTTCAAGTGGTACTCAAAATTCTTGGGTTCTAGACCTTTCTCAATGAGTCTCTTGGCAAGTTCTTTCCTGTTGTCTATTCTGGAACCACCCGAGGCCAGCTCAACCGAGCCACACATAAAGTCAAAGGACTCGCAGATCTCTGGATTACTTCTCTTCGGCTTGATGTAGAAGGCTTTGGAGCTTGTTGGCCAATCAATTATGAAATGATATTGCGGAAACATCTTGGAATAGCTCTTTAAGGATGCTGTCGAGAGATCGTCTCCCCACTCAATCCCAACCCCATCCTTCTCAAGAATCTTAAGAACCTCATCATACGTTATCCTTCGGAGGGGCAACTTGGGAGTCTCAAGCTTGACCTTGAGAGAGGATAACTTGTCCTCACATCTTGAATTCACGGAGCTTACCACATAGAAAATCATCCTTTCCAGAAGCTCCATTACGTCGGTATAAGTGACATAGCTCTGCTCAATGTCTACAGAGATTGCTTCGCTCAGGTGCTTGAGTGTCCTGAACTGTTCGGCTCTGAAGATTGAGCTTATCTCGAAGACCTTCTCGAAGACACTTGCCAACTGCTCCTTGTAGAGCTGCGGACTCTGAGCCAGAAACGCTTCCTTATCATAGTACAGCAGAGGAAAGAGAGCCGCCCCTCCTTCAGTGGCTGAAGCGATAATCTTGGGAGTGTTCACCTCAATGAAGCCCTCTTCAAACAGAAACTGCCTTATCACCTCAAGAACAACGCTTCTAATCCTGAAGATTGCTTGGGATTGTGGCCGCAAAAGATCAATTACACGCATATTGAGCCTCTTGTCTATGCTCTGCTCAACTCTCCCATATGGGTCGAATGGAAGCTTCTTCTGCGGCTCACTGAGAATCCTGATCTCAGACGGGATTATCTCGGCACCGTGCGGTGCCTTCGCTATGCTCCTCACAGAGCCCTTGAAACCGACTAAACTATACTGTTTGAGTCTGCCAATCTTATCTGATACGGTAACCGGTGATTTGTTTTTGTGAATAGTTACCTGAACTACCCCTTTCATGTCTTGGAGTATGATGAATGCGATTCCACCTTGCTCACGTATGCTCACGACCCTGCCGAAGACTGTAACTCCCTTTCCTTCAAGGTTGGGAGTCACATCAGTTGAATAGGTTGTTCTTCGCCAGTCGTTCAAATCCTCCAGGACGTCGGGCAACCTCTGACACCTCCTGCCCAGTTATTCCCCCCTCTTTTATTACTTTTGCAGTTTCCCCGGTCACCTTTTGACCTGATCCCCGGGATTTGCGAAAATTCACCCCTTTTTTGGGCTCCATTCTACACTTTCAAAGTATTTATTACGAAAGGGGTTGGAGGGAAGAGTCTGCTGAACATCATGCGATATTGGTTCCGGTCCCTGTAATGTGAAGAAGAGACGTGAATGATGTGTCGATCTCAACACATCTGATAGAAACATCCCACCTCTCGAAAAGGTATGGAAACAGATTCGGTCTAAAGGATGCAGACCTCAATGTTGAGAACCACGAGATATTCGCGCTGATGGGACCAAATGGTGCTGGAAAATCGACTCTGCTCAGGATCTTAGCGACGCTGACTAGACCTACCAGCGGGGAGGTCAAGATCTTTGGATATGATATTTTAAAGCAAGAAATCCAGGTCAGAAGACTCATCGGGGTTGTCCTTCATCACAGTCTGCTCTATGACGAGCTTTCTGGAAGAGAGAACCTCTCATTCTACATGCGACTCTACGGTTTCAGAAACAAAGATATCTTGAAGAAATCCATCAAAGACAAAGCCTCCCTATTCGGAGTCGAAGATCGCTTAGATGACCATGTTGGCACATTATCTAGTGGACTGAAGAAACGTTTTGACATCGTCAGAGCAATAATCCATAATCCACGAATTCTCCTGCTCGATGAACCCTTCTCAAGTCTAGATCTTGAAGGTGTAGAACACCTCAAGAACTATCTGAACTGGGCTAAAGGAAGCTCAACAATCATATTCTCGACCCACAATTTGGACATTGCAGAGGAGATCTCTGACAGGATTGCCACACTAAAGGATAGCCAGATCACAGAGATACGATGCATCAAGTGATAGGGAACAAATATGACGAAGAGAACTATGCCCTTCCTATCCTCATCTGTAACATTTCTTGAAGATGCGCTGGAGATCCTATTCAAGGATCTTCGTTTGGAGCTAAGACGAGGATACGAGATCTATTCCATTATGGTATTGGCCCTGCTCTCAAATCTTTCATTTGGGTTCGCACTAGGCATTATGAACCCTAATGTACTTGAGTTCGTCCCGGCGGTTCTTTGGATATCGATCCTCTTCATTGGGATGCTGGGCTTTACGACGGTTTTTGTGCGCGAAATGGACAAAGGAACGATTGATGGGCTGAGGCTGGCGCCAATCTCCCCTCAAGCCATACTCCTCGGAAAAACCATCTATACATTCATGCTGATGTGCGTGGGCGCCGTCTTCATCATCCCTTCAAGCATGATTATTCTGAACTATACTTTTCGTTCAGACTACTTACTTGTGATTCTTTTTCTTGGCCTAGGCATCCTCAATATAGCCGTTGTAGGCTCAATGGTCTCGGCTTTAGCAATGTATTCTGAGTCAAGGGCCCTCATCATCCCTGCCTTGTCGCTTCCACTCGTCCCTGGAACACTGGTGCCTTCAATCCTTGCAATAGGCAAGCTTGCAACGGGTGCAACTATAGACATGATCCTTTCCGAGCTTCAACTTAATCTGGCATTTCTCCTCTTGATGGTTGCTGCCTTTTGGATAACATTTGAATATGTGTTGTACGATTGAGGTAGGACTATGAAGGATAAACCCATCTTGGCCGGACTATTCCTGGCCAACCTCATTTCACTCTACATGATCTTCATCTGGGCTCCGCCTGAGAGATCTCTAGGTGACTCTTACCGGGTCTTCTTCATTCACACGCCCGCGGCCTGGGTTTCCTATCTCGCATTTGCAATTACCTTCCTTGGCAGCATTCTTTACCTCAAGACTGAGAAGCCTATGTGGGATCTCTACGCTTCATCTGCATCTCTACTTGGGCTCCTCTTCTGTCTGGTTACGTTGATTACAGGTTCTATGTGGGCGAAGCTCGCTTGGGGGATTTACTGGAACTGGGATCCAAGAGAGACCTCTACATTGATACTTCTCCTTGTGTATCTTGCATACATCAGTTTCAGAATGTCGATAAGTGACAAGGACCGCAAGGCTCGAACCTCCGCTGTTCTTGGCATCCTAGCATTCGTTAGCATTCCATTAAGCTACTTCTCGGCAGTCTTCTGGGCGACGCTCCACCCGATGCCCCTGTTTCCCATCAATAGGCCGCAGCTTGGCATTGAACCCTCCATGCTCTTAACGCTAGCAGTATCAATGATCGGAGTAACATTATTATTCTCTTGGATGTTCTACCTCACACTGAATATGTATCGAATGACCGAAAAGGCAGAACTCTCATTGCTGGAGATTAAGGAATGACAACTCTAGAACTACTATTTTCAGTATCAGTGATCTTCTGGGTGGCCATATTCCTCTACCTCATGTGGCTCCACTCTAAGATCAAAAAGATCTCTTCTGCAATGGAAAGACTAAGAAAACATTAGGGCCCAGCTCAATTGAAGCTCGTTAAGATCTGGGTCCTTGTTGCCATCCTATTCGTGGCTGGATTCCTGATATTTCAGGCATTCACATCAGCTGCAAACCCATATCTGTCAGTTTCAGAGGTCAAACAGCATCGTGAAAAATACATTGCCAGAGAAGTTCAGATGATCGGAAATGTCACCAAATATTTCGGAAGTGGCCATCAAGGTCTAAACTTCAATCTCACAGACGGATCATCCTCTATCCAGGTATCATATGAGGGACCAATTCCGCAGAACTTCATGGAAGGCATTCGCGTTGTTGTCATAGGAAGATTGAGCTCAGATGGTCATTTTGTTGCTAAACAGATACTCACCAAATGTCCATCGAAATACGTTAGCTAGGCACCATTTGAACCAATAATAACATCATTTTGGCTGAGATACAAGACGCAAGAGGACCCCAGCTGATGAAAATAGTCTTAGTACATCCGCCAAGTGAACCGCTCACTCATGAAGCCATCTTTGGACTTAAGACTCCACCTCTTGGACTTGCCTATATCGCAGCTTACCTCGAAGAGAGGGGGTTCACGCCTGACATCATAGATATGTCAGTTCAACAAATGTCTATCGAAGAATTCGGATCGAGACTCCAGACTACGAATCCAGATGTTGTAGGCGTCTACTGTTCCATCACAAGGGTCAAGCAGAGTCTGCAGGTTGCGCAGGTAGCTAAGTCATTAGGAGCAACGACCATTCTAGGCGGTCCACACGCTACACTCGAGTATGAAACTCTAATCAGGAATGAAAACGTTGACATGATCATACGTGGTGAAGGAGAAGAGACCTTCGTCAAGCTTGCCAAATTAATCGATTCACAACGCGGTCTTCATGATCTCAAAGGAATAGTCTACAAAGAGAATGGCAAGGTCAGAACCAACCCAGAAGCCCCATTGATTGCTGATCTTGATACCCTTCCATTTCCAGCATTTCATCTTCTGCCAATGAAAAGCTACCACATATGTAACTACATTTCGGTTTGCACTCTCTCCTCGAGTAGAGGATGCTCTCGCAGATGCAAATACTGTATAGTACCAGACATGTATCAAGGTAAATGGCGCGGCAAGACTCCAAACAGAGTTGTTGACGAAATGGAACACCTATCCTCTGTCTACAATCCAGACCTTCTGCTCTTCTTTGACGAATTCTTCACAGAAGATCTCAAGCGAGCGGAATCGGTTATGGAAGAAATTCGTAACAGAGATCTCGACATGAAGTGGGCTTGCATGAGCACCGGAACAAATATTTCTAAGGAATTGATGATAAAAATGCAGAAAGCTGGATGTATGGCGCTCTTCTTTGGAGTCGGATCCGAGGTCATCGCTTCAAGACTCACTACTATTGATAAGAAAGATCTAGATGAAGCCAGAAGAGCCTTCATGAATGCTCATCAAGCAAACATATTCCCGATTGCAAATGTTGTCTTTGGATTCCCTGGAGAGACACGAACTGATTATGAAGACATTCTAAACTGGGTGATTGAGTCAGATCCGGATCATGCGTTATTCTTCAAAGCCGTTCCGTATAGTGAATTTGAGGATGACAAACTAGATCGTATGGAACGATTAGCTTACAAGAGATTCTACGGCAGGAAGAGTTATGTTGCGAAACACATCGCGAGATCGATATCAAGAGCAGTCAGATCTCGGCAGTTCTCGCCTGATTTCATTAGGAAGTACACCAAATGGTATGCTGAGACGCTGAAGAAGGTAAACAGCTTTCAGGATCTACCGTTCACCTAGAAGCAAGCGCACATCTAAATTCATATTTATTCCTGAAATATTCCTGAGGGACATGGCATCTTTGAAGGGAAGAATTGGAACGAGAAAACTGGCTCTAGCTATAGTTCTGGGCGCTGCATCGTGGGCCATAAAGACCGTCGTGCCAGGAATCCCATTGGGTTTCGCTATCCCTGGATCAAAGATAGATCTGGGCTGGGTACCTGTGATACTAGCGACCGTTTGGCTAGGAACTATTGGTGGAGTAATAGGCGGGTCTCTAATGTCGCTTGTACCAATACCCACTCTGTTCATCACAGGCTTTCTTTGGACACCGTGGACACTGGGGTTAACTGGATACTTGGCAAAGAATCGTGGTTGGGGCTGGAAAGCCTCTCTCATCTTCCCATTACTACATGTCCCGATAGGATCCGCAATTTTCACTTGGGTAATTCCAATATTCTCTTTCTTTGCTTGGCAGATTGTGATGCCCGCCATTCTCATAGGGGAGTACACAAGCGCGATAGTCGCTGCTCTGCTGGGCCGCTACATAGAGAAAAGACGCCCTGATATTCTATCGATGATTAGACAAACATCTAAGGACATATCCAACTAAACTGTGACAAGATATGGCCATGAAGAAGATAGCTGGCTTCATTAAACTCACAAGACCGTACATTTCTCTATCTGCTACCCCCTTCTTCATCGGACCTGCCTTCCTTAGTGCTAATGGGATTCCCCCCGCTGGACCTTTCTTCATAGGTTTCCTAGCTGTCGTATTGGCGATAGCTGCTGCACATGTATGCAATGACTACTTTGACTGGAAGATAGATGCTAAGAACCCGAGAACAGTGAGACGCCCAATTCCTTCCGGCCTCATATCTCCTCGTGAAGCTTTCATCTTCGGCTCAGCATTGGCGATCGCTGCACTTGCATTAACATTCCTACTGAATACTCCTGCTATTCTGGTAGCCTTGGCAGCAATTTCCTTGCCGTTCATCTACGTCTACTTGAGAAGACGCAAGATTCCCCTAGCATTTCTCTGTCCCGTAGCTGCGGTTGTACTCATCATACTCTTCGGTTCGGCATCAGCTACAGGTAAAGTCATAACAAGTAATGTCTGGCTCTTCTTGGCGTTAGCTTTGCTTTGGGAGCCGGGACGCGATTTCATCAGTGAAATTCAAGATGTTGCGGTCGATGAGGCCTCAGGGATCTTGACACTACCAGTAGTTCTATCTCCAAGGACGGCCGCCAAAGTAGTCCTTGCTCTCTTCCTTGCAGCCTCAATCGTAGGCGTGCTTATCGGGTTTCAAGTCGGAATGGGAATCGTTTACTTCACGGCAGCAAGCTCGGCCGGTTCTTGGCTGGTTTTCAGGAGCATAGGACTCGTCAGCGAGCCAACAACCAAGAACGCTGTCAAGATGCGTATTCGTGCTCCAAGATATCTCATAATCATGGCTGCCGCAATAAGCATAGACTTCGTCATCGCCAGTCTCGCGTAGCGCGCGACATCTCAGTTTCGGGCAACGTACCCAGCTAGGTCTTCAAGAATCCGTTGATTACGGAAATTCATTCCAATTATTGCTTCTTTCGCTTCTTTCTCAAATCGCTCCGATAGTCTTTCCACATGTTGAATCGACATAGAATTCTCAAAGACATTTGTGGCATCTCTTAGTCTATGGCAATCTACATTTGAAGTAAACAGACTTCTCAACAAATTCTGCTGGGACTTGTCGGAGTTTCTGAAAGAATGTATCAGGACTAGGTTTGATCCTTGACCCAGAAGGCAGTTGTTAAGTGAGGCTTCCGGACCAGTTTCAGTAGTCAAGATCTCGTGTACATCGTCCCTCAGTTGCAGACTAAGACCAAGGAATTCTCCGTACTTGGCGAGTGACCTTACCTGATGTCTTGTTCCCCCTCCGATGATTCCTCCACACTCCGCAGCTGCCCTAACCAGCGCGCCTGTCTTCTTTCCAACCATTTTCAGGTAATTCTCTTCTGTCACTGTCTCCGGACTTTTTTTGAAGGATACGTCGAGGCATTCACCTTCGCACATCTCTATGCATGCTTGGGCGATGGCTCTCCTCACCTTGATTGACGAATTGTCTGAGATTATCTGCATGGCCTTGGAGATTAGGATGTCCCCGCTGAGGATGGCCATGTTATTGTCATATTTCATATGAACAGTAGGTGCTCCACGTCTTTCTGAGTCTTGGTCGATGAGATCGTCATGTATCAACGAAGAAGTGTGTATGATCTCTATAGCAACAGCTACAGACAGAGCTTTCATGAAGTCTCCTGTTACGGCTTCACAGGCTAGCAGAACTAGCAGTGGCCTAAGTCTTTTTCCGCCAGACTTGATTGGGTGTATTGCTGCGTCATAGAGGATTTTAGGCTCAGATGAGGCTTCCATAAGGACCTTGAATAGTTCTTCATCTATTAGTTGTAATTTCGACCCCAAGGTCTTGTTGTGGGCCAAGTAATCAGTCCAGAGAATTCTCGGTCTCATGTTTTTTTCATAATCCTAAAACTTTTGGCGCGCGCGCTCCCTCCTCCCATGATTGCCCCACATGCTGCTGCCCCAACCAATACTCCAGTCTTCTTCCTAGCCATCTTCAAGTAGTTCTCTTCAGTGGCGTCTTCCGGACTGCTCTTAAAGACCATGTCCATATACTCCCCCTCCGACATCTCCACGCATGTACTGGAGACAATTCTCCTGACTCTGACAGGAGAGTTCTCGGAGATTATTTGCATGGCCTTGGAGATCAGAAGATCTCCACTGAGTATGGCGGTGTCTCTATCATATCTGACATGGACGGTCGGTGCCTCCCGCCTCTTGACGTCATCATCAATCAGGTCATCATGTATCAAGGAAGCGGTGTGTATCAATTCTATCGCAGTAGCTACAGGCAAAGCTTTCTTGAAGTCGCTTCCAACTGCTTCGCATGACAGTAACGATAGCAGAGGTCGGAGTCTCTTTCCTCCAGATTTGATTGGATGAAGTGACGCTTCGTACAGAGTCTGAGCACTTGGTGACGATTGGAGAACCCGGAATAATTCGTCTTCTACGAGCGACAACTTGGCCTTCAGCAGGTTGCGATGTCTTAGAGAAGACAGCAGGAGATTTGCTGGTTTGGTTGGATGCATGACCTTGACACTCTTCGCCTTGAATGATGGCAGATTGACAGTTGTTGAGTCTTAATCTCTCTTTTGGTAGGCCTTCCCTAGCGCGCGCTGGACCTAAGTAGCGTGATTGACCAAAGTGAGAGAAGTGTTGAAGATTTCAGAACTACGGGATTATGAGTGAGACTATTGTTCCGAATATCCATATGCACACCAATGCCACGATGGTTAACGCCAGTGCAGACCCGTATACCAATGCCGCAAATTTCGGTTGTCGAGGTTTCCCTATGAAAGCAGCTATGACCGCTATGTAGACGGGTAGAAGTATTATGCCGAAGATTACCAGGGATCCTATGGTGATCATCTTCATTCACCCTCCTTGATCTCCATTATGGGAAAGATCTTCATGAAAATCATGTATGCTAAGGCTACGAAGCTTACCGTGGCTGTTATGATTGTGTATTCCACCCAGGTTGGTGTGTAGCTTCCGACAGGGTAGAGGGTTAGCCTTGGGTAGAGCAGTGAAGGCATGACTATGAGTAGTCTCTTCACCCAGAATGTCAACAGCAGTATAATGGATACGGCCAGAGTTGCTTTCAGGCTGAAGGCTTTGCGCAGGGTTTGAATCGCTAGGAATATCACCGAGAGAATGAGTATAGCTAGAACTGGCAGGAATATGGTTGAGAGGCTTCCGTAAAGTAGTGCATCAGATATTGCCTTCTCTGCTGTAGGGCCGGCGTATTGAGCTGTTATGTGTTCGTTTAGGATGAACCATAGATATATGACGGTTAGGATTAGCAGCATCTTGCTTAGTCCCTTGAAGACCTTTTCCGAGATTAGGTCTTCCCAGTGGAATACTTTCACGGCAATGGCGGCAACTACTATGACTCCGGCAACAGCTGATGTTAGAGCTCCGGTCAAAAAGTAGGGTCCTTGTACTGCTCCAAACCAGCCTGCCTGAGAAGGCATTAATCCAAAGATCCAAGGTATCACCCCCCCACTGAGCAGAGCCATCAGTATGACTAGGCTAAGTGCCAGCCACCAAGCTATCTGTTCGACCTTCTCTTTTTCTCCTTCTTTGTGGCCAAATGTTACAGTTCTGTATAGGAGTTTGTATTTTGATGGAAGTCTGCTCATTAGTTTGATTACATCTTCTCTCATGGTCATTCCTAGATAGATTGCGCTAAGGACGAAGTAGGCAAGCACGACGGTAAAGTCCCAGATCAGCGGAGAATCTCCAACTGTCTCCAAGTAGTAGACTACAAAGTTAAAGATTCGATCAGGTCTTCCGGAGTCAACTATTATCGTGATTAGTGCTCCAGTAAGGGAGAGGATCGTTAAGAGTTCAGCCATTCTCGCCAGGGGTTTGTATTCGTCAAGTTTCATTATTCGAATTGATGCGGAAATAGCGATACCTCCGTGGGCGATTCCGACGTACCAGACGAAGGTGGATATGTAGGCGCCCCATGGAATTCCCCCACCCATACCCCAGTCTCTGAGTCCGGTTACGATCAATCCTTGAGTGAGCTGAGTTAGATATGCATAGGCTCCAACGGCCATAAGTGCCAGCAATACTGCGGCACTGACAAGGAAGATCTTGCTTGTATGAAGTATAGGCTGCAGGATCTTTTCTGCGGTGACCTTGTAGCTACTCATATTCAACCCTCTATTTCTCTGTTTTACGATTCAGTTTCGGTGGATATCCACCAGTGTAGAATACTCTAGGCTCTGTGCCCAGTTCCTCAAGTAGACGGAAGTATTTGTTCTTGGAAATTATCTGTGAGACCTCACTGTTGGGATCGTTCAAATCGCCGAAGTGCAGGGCCTTTACCGGACATATCTCGACACATGCTGGCACAGGTTTGCCCTTTTCAATTCGATGAATGCACCAGGTGCATTTCTCTATTACACCTGTGAAATGTCCTCCGCCAGCCGTCAATCTTCCATCAAGGTCACGGTATTCTGCGAGGCTGCCGGAGCTTGAGGAGCCAGCCTGGCTAGACCTGGGATTCTTCCAGTTGAAATAATTCACTCCGTAGGGGCAGGCTACCTGGCAATATCTGCAACCTATGCATCGTTTAAAGTCCGTTAGAACAAAACCTTCTCGTCGTTTGTACCTCGCATTTACAGGGCAGACCTTAGTGCACGGCGGGTTATCGCAGTGCATGCACGGTCTCGGTAAGTACTTGTAATCAGCATCAGTTGGATAGAGAAGATCCATCCAAAATATTCCCTCGGGAGTACCATTCTCCTCCTTGCATGCACCGACACATTTTCTGCATCCAATGCATGTTCCGACATCCACGACGTACGCGTATTTTGGCGTCGGGGAACCAGCTGAGGTGGCGGCCATGGCGCTGCCAGGCTTCAATAATGAATCCCGTTCACTACCTCTCATGCCTGACATGAGTGAGGAACCCAGCTTTACAGCAATGACGCCGGCGCCAACGGCGGCAACATATCTTATGAAATTTCTACGAGAGACTGGAGACATACTTCTCCCCCTGTAGCCAAGAACGCAATGCGGACTTGATTTAAGCTTTGCTCTCTTTTGCGCGCGCTTTGCGATGAATCATCCGACTACGGTTCCGACGGAATCTCCTTCTTGATCAACTCAATTATTTTGGGAATACTTAAGTTGACTTTCTCAGCAAGTCCGATCTTCATTGTCGTTGTGTCTTCGGGCTCACAACCGATTATGACTATCTCTTTTGGCATGTCGCCAAGTTTCTTGCCAATAGCTATGACCTTCTCAAGATTGATCTCATGCATGCTCACGTAAATCATATCCCGCAGGTCGCCATCTTCAACTTTGACTTCAGAAGGAATTATCCTGTAAACAGAACCCGGTGACATTCCAAGTTTGATAGCATCAACAAATATGACTTTGTCATAGTTTCTAGAGTAGTGAAGGATGTCCATTCCTGAGGTGCCTAGATCCATTATGTCGACTTTGGATGGTAGATTGACTTCACTGAGTTTCATGATTACGTGCGGTCCAAGGCCATCGTCGCTTCTAAGCAGACTTCCAACCCCTGCCACAAGAACCCTCAATTCACAATCTCAACCTCGGCGACAGCCATAGAACTAATGTTGTACGAGCCGCTAACTTCAGCCAAATCCTGCTAACCTACTGTATCTGCAGAAGTTTAAAAAGACAGGAAAGCACATCAGCAAAGCCAAACTTGGAGATCAAGTTCATGCAGCATCAAACCAATGATGCGCTGTCAAGGCGCAACTTCCTAAAAGCAGGCGTAGGCGCTGCTGCGTTATTGTCAACATTCCGTCTTGACGAGACGCTCATCAAAGAGGCGATGAGCCAGATAAGGGGAGGCGGAGTCTCGGTACTTTGGATTCACGGAGCAGCGTGTCAGGCATGCACAGTCTCACTTCTGAACACAACTTATCCTGATGTTACGGATGTTCTTTTGGGCACCCTTCCCCAAGTCAAACTAGATCTGGATTACCAGACTGTACTGATGCTTAAGTGGGGAAACGAGGCCCTTGAGGCTCTGAAGAACCCCCAAAAGGATTACTTACTCCTAGTTGAAGGTTCGATACAGACGAAAAACGACGGAACCTTCTGCACGATTGGTGAGATCGACGGAAAGCCTGTGACAATGAAAGACTGGGTCACGAAACTGGCAAAAGACGCCCTTGCAGTGATTGCCATAGGAACATGTGCTTCCTACGGAGGCATACCTGCTGGTGCACCAAATCCAACTGGAGCTGTGGGAACGACAGACTTCCTCGGAACCAATTATCGATCAAGACTGAATTTCCCTATAGTCAACATCCCAGGATGTCCACCACATCCAGACTGGATGGTGGGGACTCTAACAAGCTTGATACTGGCAACAAAGAAGCTCTATCCTTTCCCAGAACTTGACTCACTCGGTCGACCGACAATGTATTTTGAAAGATCGATTCATGACGACTGCCCTAGAAGGGGACTCTACGATGAGGGCAATTTCGCAGAGAAATTCGGTCATGACGGATGCATCTACAAGCTAGGATGCAAGGGACCGATATCTTATGCAGACTGCAACTCAAGGAAATGGAATAATGGCTTGACCTCTTGCACCATTTCAGGCGCCCCATGCATAGCCTGTGTTCAGCCAGAGTTCCCTGATAAATCATCACCCTTCTTCGACGCACTTCCCATACCTGCACTCTCATACAAAGAGGCTGCAGGCGTCGGAGTAGCTGTTGGAGGGGCCCTCGCAGGGGCCTATTGGCTTCGTGCCAGAAAAGAGAAACACAGAGTTGAACACTAGTGGTCGAGATTACAATAGACCCGGTAACAAGGATCGAGGGACATCTCAACATCAAGGTGGAGCTGGAAGGAAACAAGTTCGCAGATGCGTGGGCTTCACACTCACTATTCCGAGGCTTTGAAGAGATCCTTCAGGGGAGAGATCCAAGAGACGCCGTCTATATTGCGTCCAGAATGTGTGGTGTCTGCTATACCTCACACGGAATGGCTGCAGCTCTGGCTCTGGATAAAGCGATGAGGGTCACACCCCCTCCTCTAGGAACACTGCTTAGGGTCCTCACGCAGTATGCTGAGTGGCTGTACGATCACCTACTGATACTCTTTGCTCTGGAAGGCCCCGACTACGGACCACCGTTTGGCCGACTTGAAGAGTTTGCCGCATTGAAAGGAAGAGGGTACCTTGAGGCTCTGCAGATGTCACGACTCGCAAGGGAGGCCACAGCAATATGGGGAGGCAAAATGCCCCACCAATCCACATTCGTTCCTGGTGGCATAACCGAATTCCCAGACACAGCCAAATTCGCGAAGTTCACCTACCGACTTCTTGAAGTGAAGAAATGGATCGACAACTCTATGATCCCCTTGATGGACAAATTACACGACTCCTACAAAGACGAAATGACCAATTCAGGCGAAAGAGAAGCGAACCTGCTCAGCTTCGGAGTCTTTGAGGATCAAACACTTGATCCACAGAAGAGATTGATGAAGCCCGGAGTCATAATAAACGGCAACTTGGTTGCCACAGACCTCTACGGTGAGATAGCCCCAAAGATCACCGAATATGTAACTCACTCATGGTATTCTGAGGATTCAGCTGGAGATCCAAACAGAACCAAAGCACCTACGCCACAATACACAGGAATACAAAAGAATGGAAAGTACTCCTGGTCCAAGGCACCACGGTGGGATAATAACGTCGTGGAAGTGGGTCCGCTGGCAAGGATGTGGGCAACAGCACTTCAGAGCGGTGGGAAGATCCAGACAGACACGGGAACTTGGTCTCCTCCAAAGAAGCCAGACACACTCGAGAGGCTCCACGCCCGAGCATATGAGACTTCATATGTTGCAACGAAACTGATTGACAAACTCTACGAACTCCTCGATATGATTAACCGCGGTGAACGCGAGGTCTTTCAACCCTTCTCGATTCCAGAAAACTCAGAAGGCATGGGGCTTACAGAAGCCGCGAGAGGATCACTTGGTCACTGGATCAAGGTGGAGAACAAGAAGATTGCTAGATACCAAGTCATAACACCTACAACTTGGAACGGATCTCCCAGAGACAACCAAGGCAGACGTGGCCCGATAGAGGAAGCCCTTGCAAACACTATTGTCAAGAATACTGATCCAACATTGGACGCAGTTAGAGTTGTAAGAGCCTTCGACCCCTGCATCGCATGTGCAGTACACGTCTATGATGGAAGCAAGATCTCAACCAAGTACCTAGAGGTCTTCGGAAATACCGCCCCGATACAAAGATAGAAGTGACTTTCAAGTGATCTTTGATGGTTGATTGGACGCAACTGTTCGATTTCTCGCGTACAGCCCTTCCACAGATAACACTCGCAGTCTTCATCATCGGCGTGGTACTTCGACTTGCCAAATGGTCAAGCTTCGGTTTTCCAAGAGTGATAAGACCGCCTGCAAAAAAAAGAAGACTGATCGGTGTGATAAAGAATTGGTCCATCAACATGGTTCCTCCGTGGGACTTGGCTGGTAGAGTCGAACCAGTAGGATAT
>Ga0315294_10001015_pt1 | contig 30274 bp, 19 predicted proteins | sample YL17G13_40_MG_FD_203626 | JGI IMG/M metagenome (GOLD analysis project Ga0315294, IMG submission 203626) | Sediment microbial communities from Yellowstone Lake, YNP, Wyoming, USA - YL17G13_40 | ecosystem: Environmental > Aquatic > Freshwater > Lake > Sediment | place: USA: Wyoming | collected...
GGCAGGCACCCGCCCGCTCCTGTACGCGGCGAACGCGAGCAATTGGGAGCACATGGCGGCGCTGGCGAAGGGGGCGCAGGCGCCGTTGGCTGTACGTGCCTCAGAGGCTGTCCCCCCCTGCCCCCCCGCAGGCGGGGGGTACCTGAGCGGTCTGGCCGAACTGACGGACAAGATCCAGGGGGCCGGTGTGCAGGATATGGTGCTGGACCCGGGGGTGCGTGACCCGGCCGGCACGCTGCTCACGCTGACGCAGTTGCGCCGGCTGGCGCTCAAGAAGAACTTCCGTCCATTGGGCTATCCGGTCATCACCTTCCCCGGTGAGGGTGCTGGCAGCCCGATGGAGGAAGCGGTGCTGGCGGCGCAGCAAATCGCCAAGTACGGCGGGTTCGTGGTGCTGGATGCCTTTACGCCGGCGTCCGCCTATGCTCTGTTGGCGCTGCGGACCAACATCTTCACCGACCCACAGAAGCCAATCCAGGTACAGCCGGGTATCTATGAGATCAACTCGCCCAAGGCTGATTCGCCGCTCATGGTTACGACGAACTTTTCGATCACCTATTTCGCCGTGGCCAACGAGGTGGATGGGAGCGGGATGCCGGGCTGGCTGCTGGTGGCCGATGCAGAGGGCATGAGCGTACTCACGGCCTGGGCTGCCGGCAAGTTTGACGCTGAGCGTATCGCCAAGGCGGTGAAGGGGAGCGGTCTCGAAGAAAAGATCAACCACCGCAGCCTGATCATCCCGGGGCACGTGTCGGTGCTGCTGGGTGAACTGGAAGAAGAACTGCCGGGCTGGAAGATTCTGGTCGGGCCGCGGGAGGCGGTGGACCTGCCCGGGTACCTGAAGGTCTGGAACACGCTGTAGGGATTGCGGACGCCAGATTCCTCGCTGCGCTCGGAATGACAACCATTTTCGGACTTGGGATTGCGGATTGTAGATTGGGAGGGAAGTGATTTCCATCCTCTTGCTACGGCGAGGTTTGTCACTGGCGTAAACGCGGGGTTTGTGATACAAAGGGTATCTGGAAGAAGCCCGCAGGAGGGGTGCGATCAAACCTGTCACCGTCCACTTAAAACCTGCTGATGTGAATGGGAGTACACTCGCGGCCATCGCCGGCCTGGCTGGCCTGGCGGAAGCTCAGCAGGTAGAGGTGGCCGCCGGCACGCTGCTAAGCGAGGCGGCCCGGCAGGCTGGGATAGACATTCTGATGCCGTGTGGCGGCCAGGGACGGTGTGGCCGGTGTGCGGTGATCGTCGAGCAGGGGGCGGTCCGTCGCCGCTCTACCCAGCGCCTCTCTCCCGAAGACGTGGCGGCGGGCTATGCACTGGCCTGCCAGACGACCGTCGAGGGAGACGTGGTGATCCTGATCCCGCCGCAGGAGAAGATCGAGCGGCGGCTGAAGGAGGGCAAGCGAGCGGCCAAGATCGCCCTTCCGTTCCCCTACGACCTGCACGACCAACCCTTGCGCAAGTACGCCGTCACGCTGGAGCCACCCTCGTTGCAGGACCAGACCGACGACTGGTCCCGTTTGCAGAGGGAGTTGGTCCGCCATTACGACCTGGGAAGAGGGCAGGGGAGCGGAGCGCAGAAGACGGGAACGCGGACAAAGCGGATGGGTACATCCGGGGACGAACGCGGACAAACGCGGATGGAGCGGAGCGGGAGAGACGCCCCCGGGACGGGGGCTACGAGCGGAGAGACGGGGGCTACGAGCGGAGAGACGGGGGCTGCGAGCGGAGGGCAGGCACCCATACGGGTCTCGCTGCCGGTGCTACGCAAACTGGGCCGGGCGTTGCGTGAGGGGGAGTGGACGGTCACGGTGGTGGTCGAACTGGATGGGTCTCCCGGCGGGGCTCCACGCCTGATAGACGTTTTGCCCGGAGAACACCTGGAAAGCCTGTGGGCGGCGGCGATTGACATCGGCACGACCAGTAACCACGTCTGGCTGGTGGACCTGATCAGTGGTGAGGTGATGGCCCAAAAGGCGGACTATAACGGGCAGATCGCCAGGGGCGAGGACGTCATCTCCCGCATCGTCTACGCCTCCAAGGGGAGTGGCCTGGAGGAACTCCAGCGGCTGGTGATGGAGACGCTCAACCGGCTGCTGAGGGAGGCGGCACGGGAGCGCTCCATCCGCACGGATCAAATCTACAAGGTGGTGGTGGCTGGCAACAGCACGATGACGCACCTGTTCGCCGGCATTTCTCCCGAGTCTATCCGCTTGATGCCCTTCATTACCGCAGCCAACCAATTGCCACCTTTTCCAGCCCGAGAGATTGGGCTGGAAGTCAACCCCGAGGCGACGGTGGATTGTCTGCCTGGCGTTGCTTCTTACGTGGGGTCCGACATCACCGCCGGCGTAGTTAGTTCCGGGATGTGCGACGTAGGAGAACTGACGCTGTTCGTGGACGTGGGGACCAACGGGGAGATGGCGTTGGGGGACTGTACCTGGCTGATCTCGGCCGCCTGTTCGGCTGGCCCGGCGTTCGAGGGGGCGGGGGTGGTGCACGGGATGCGGGCTACCGCCGGAGCGATCGAGGAAGTGTGGGTGAACCCCGACACCCACGAGGCCACGTACCGGACGATTGAGGACGAGGTGTCGGGTACGACGGTGTCGAATGCGTCGGGTACGACGGCGACGAAGCCCCGCGGGATTTGTGGTTCCGGGTTGATCTCGCTGATGGCGGAGATGTTCCTGGCCGGGGTGATAGACAAGAGTGGGAATATCAACCTGGACTTGCCCGAGAGGACAGAAACCGCCGCTTCGCTTATGGGAAAAAACCCGGTTTCTAATCCTCTCAGGAGGCGGGTGCGGGAGGGGAAGCACGGAGCGGAGTACGTGGTGGCGTGGGCTGACGAAACGGCGATTGGCGAGGACATCGTCATCACGGCGGTGGACATTGACAACCTGATGCGGGCCAAGGCCGCGATCTACGCCGGCTTCTCCGTCATGGCCCGCAGTGTGGGCCTGAGCTTGGCCGACGTCAAACAGGTGCTCATCGGCGGAGCCTTTGGCCAGTACATCAACGTGGAGAAGGCGATCCAGATCGGCATGTTGCCCGATATGCCCGTCGGTGGGTACACCGATGAGGTCGGTGGGTACACCGATGAGGTCGGTGGGTACACCGATGAGGTCGGTGGGTACACCGATGAGTACGACAGTTTTCGCTTTCTGGGCAATACCTCGGTGCGAGGGGCGTACATGGCGCTCCTGTCGCAGGAGATGCGCCAGCGAGTAAACGCGGTAGGGCAGATGATGACTTATCTGGAGTTGTCCGGGGACAACACGTTCTTCGACGAGTTCAGTGCGGCGTTGTTCCTGCCGCACACGGACCTGAGCCGCTTCCCGTCCGTGGCGGCCCTGATCTCTGGTCACTGATCCCTGGTCACCTACCTTCCTGAAAGTGCGGGTGAGTACACCCGGGAACTTTCGGGAAGGTCAAGCCCAGCGATCCCTGATCCCGGATACCGGAGAGTCTTTTAATGACGATGACGATTGCACTGGCTGGCAAGGGTGGCACTGGCAAGACGACCATCGCGGCGTTGATCATCCGCTATCTGGTCGAGGAGCGGCAGGGTTCGGTGTTGGCGATAGATGCCGATCCCGCCAGCAATCTCAACATGGTGTTGGGGATGGAGGTTCGTGAGACGATCGGCGGCATCCGTGAGGAGATGCTCGACATGGTACAGTCCAGCGGCGCGCTGGCTGGCTCGCTGCCCGGCGGAATGAGCAAGCAGGAGTACCTGGACTATCAGGTGCAGATGGCGCTGGTGGAAGGGGAGCGGGTGGACCTGATAGCGATGGGACGGCCCGAGGGGCTTGGTTGTTACTGTGCGGCGAACCAGATGCTGCGCCTGATCGTGGACCGGCTGGCCAAACAGTACGACTATGTGGTGATTGACAACGAGGCCGGGATGGAGCATCTCAGTCGCCGTACTACCCGCGACGTGGACGTGCTACTGCTGGTGACCGATCCCACGCAGCGAGGGCTGGTGACCGCCGGGCGGATGCGCGACATGGTGCCCGGCCTCGACATCGGCGTGGGGCGTATGGTTCTCGTCGTCAACCGGGTACGGGAGACAGCGAGAAACCGCCCCCCCCCCTGCCCCCCCGCAGGCGGGGGGGAGTGGGGGGGGGGGAGAGGGGCCGGGGGTGAGGGCCTTGGGAGCGGAGGAGCAGAGGGGTTGCCTGCTCCCCTGGCCGAGGCGGTAAAACAGAGTGGCCTGGAGTTGATTGGGACGGTGCCGGATGATGCGGCGATGGCCGAGTTCGAGTTCACCGGCCGGCCGCTGGTGGAGTTGCCGGCGGAGACGGCGGTGTACCGGGCAGTGCGGGAGATCGCGGGACGGATTATGGCAAAGGTTGATGTAGTAAATAACCTACACATGTAGCATATTTACTACACATTGGCCAGTAACATAAGGAGGCACTAGATGTACATCATTGGTGAAAACATTCACATCATCTCGCCCAAGGTCAAGGAGGCGATCGCGGCCCGGGACGCCAGGTTCTTTCAGGACACGGCGGTGCGTATGGTGGAGGCCGGGGCCAGCGCCGTTGACCTGAACATCGGCCCGCAGAAGAAACAGGGCCACGAGATTCTGCCCTGGCTGGTGGAGACGGTCGAAAAGGTGGTGGATGTGCCACTGGTCTTCGATACTACCAACCTGGCGGCCATCGAAGCGGCCTGTGAGACGGTGAGCAAGGCCCAGCCCATCATCAACTCGACCGACGCGCGGGCGGAGCGGTTGGAGTCGGTGCCGCTGGTGGCCAAAAAGTTCAACACGCGCCTGGTGGCGTTGACGATGGCCGAGGGCATGATCCCGGTCGCCGCCGACGATCGCGTGAGTATCGCGCTGGAAAAGTTGATCCCGCGCATGCTGGAGCTTGATTTCCCGATCAATGACCTGATCATTGACCCATTGGTGCTGACCGTTTCCGGCTGCCAGCAGTATTGCCCGGAGTGCATCAGCGCCGTGCGCACGCTCAAGTTTGCCTGGGATCCGCCCCCACTGACCAACGGGGGCCTTTCGAATGTCTCCAACGCGGTCCCCAACGAGATGCGCCCGCTGCTCAACCGCACTTACATGGTGATGCTGATGGGCGCGGGCATTGACATGGTGATCGCCGACCCGTTTGACCGCAAGCTGATGGAGTGGATCCGCGTGGTCGAGGAGCGGGACGAAAGTACAACGCTCAACGGGTTGCTCTTGAGGCTGCACGATCGCGTGGCGGCGATGGAGGAACTGCAGCCTGAGGACGTGGACATGTCCGACCCAGAACAGGCGGACATCTGGAAGACGGTGCAGGCGTTGCTGAACAAGGTCATCTATACCGATTCGTACCGGCGGTTGTAGGGAGGCAGCGGATTGGGGAATGCGGAATGCTACCTTCCCTGAAAGCGCGGGTGAGTACACCCGGGAGCTTTCGGGAAGGTTCTTGCGGAATGCCACCTTCCCGAAAGCTGGGAGCTTTCGGGAAGGTTCCTGAAGCCTGATCACTCACACAAGGAGGAAGACGTGGCGGTAAGACCGACTGCGCAATTGATTGACGGCAAGGCGATCGCGGGGCAGATTTACGAGGAAATTCGGGCGGCGGTGGCTGAACTGAAGACCAGGCACGGCATCACGCCAGGCCTGGCGACCGTGTTGGTGGGTGAGAATCCTGCCTCCAAGGCTTACGTGGGGTCGAAGCAGAAAACGTGTACGGAGATGGGTTTTTATTCGATCGGCGAGCACCTGGCGGAAGATGCGTCGCAGGAGGAGGTCGAGGGGCTGGTGAAGCGGCTGAACGCTGACCCGTCCATCCACGGCATCCTGGTCCAACTCCCGTTGCCGCGGCAATTGAACGAGGAAAAGATCCTGAGCGCGGTCAGCATTGAGAAGGACGTGGATGGTTTCCATCCGCTCAACATCGGACGGCTGGCGATGAAGGGGCGCAAGCCGTTGTTCGTGCCCTGTACCCCGGCCGGATGCATCGAGTTGCTGGTGCGCTCGGGCATCCAGATCGAAGGCGCGGAGGCGGTGGTACTGGGGCGCAGCAATATCGTAGGGTTGCCCGTTTCGATGCTGCTATTGCATCGGAATGCCACCCTCACCATCTGCCACTCGCGCTCCCACGATCTACCGGGTATCTGCCGCCGGGCGGATATCCTGGTGGCTGCCGTGGGGCAGGCCGAGATGGTCAAAGCGAACTGGGTCAAGCCGGGGGCAGCGGTGATTGACGTGGGCATCAACCGGGTGGAGGATGCTGGGTCGAAGCGCGGCTACCGGCTGGTGGGGGACGTGGATTTCGAGCAGGTGAAGGAGGTGGCCGGTCACCTGACGCCGGTGCCGGGTGGCGTGGGGCCGATGACCATCGCGATGTTGATGTGGAACACGCTGGCCGGAGCCAAGCGGGCCGCCGGGCTAATCGAATGAACTATTGTCATTCCGAGCGAAGCGACTGTCATTCCGAGCGAAGCGAGGAATCTAACCATGCGAGTCCAGATCTCGGTTGATAAAGTGCGCGGCCCGTTCGTGCGCCAGGTGGAGGAGGTGAGCGGGCAGAAGTTGTTGGCCTGCAACCAGTGCGGCAAATGCAGCGCGGGCTGCCCGATAGTGGCGGCGATGGACATGCTGCCCAGCCAGGTTATCCGCCTGGCGCAACTGGGGATGGAGGAGGTGTTGGAGTCGGACACGATCTGGATTTGCGCTTCTTGCCTCACCTGTGTGACGCGCTGTCCCAAGGGGGTGGACCTGCCGCGGCTGATGGAGGCGCTGCGCCAGGTGGCACTGCGCCAGGGGGTGGCAAAACTCGACCTGAGCGCGCTCCCGCCGGAGTTGGTGAAAGAGGTGCCACAACTGGCCATCGTCGGCGGGTTCAGGAAGTATATGAGGTAGATGATGGGCATACCCTACTTTCCGGGCTGCACGCTATCAACGAAGGCCAGGAACTATGATCGCTCCGGGCGGGCGGTGGCCGCCGCTCTGGGGCTAGAGTTGGTCGAGCTTGCTGAGTGGCAGTGCTGTGGGGCGACGTTCCCCTTGATGGTGGACGACTCAATGGCGCTGATCGCCCCGACGCGGATTCTGTACCAGGCGCAGAGTGCAGGGGGGCGGGTGGCGACCTTGTGCGCGATCTGCTTCAACGTCCTGCGCCGTTCCCAGGCCTTGTTGAAGCGGGACCCCCAGATGCTGGAGCGCATCAACTGGTTCACGGAGCAGGAGTATCGGGGCGAGGTGCAGGTCTCGCACTTGCTGGAGATACTGCGGGACGATGTGGGCTGGGAGGCGCTGGCCGAACGGGTGGTACGTCCACTGAGGCTGCGGGTGGCCCCCTATTACGGCTGCCTGCTGCTGCGCCCCTACGAGGAGATCGGGCTGGACGATCCGGAAGACCCGACGATCTTGCACGACCTGGTGCGGGCGCTGGGGGCGGAAGCGGTGAGTTTCCCGTACAACATCGAGTGCTGCGGTTCCTATCTGACGATCAAGGAACCCGAGATTCCCGAGACGCTCTCCAGGGATATCGTGGCCTCGGCGCGGGAGCACGGCGCACAGGTCCTCGTCACCGCCTGTCCCTTGTGCCAGTTCAACCTGGACTATCCGCAGCGGGAGACGGAAGCCGGCCGCACGGGCAACGAGATACCGGTACTCTACTTTACCCAATTGATGGCGATCGCGCTGGGGTTGCCGGAGGAGGACTGGGGGCTGGAGGAGCATTACGTAGATGCCAGGCCGCTTTTCACCCTCACCCCGGCCCTCTCCCCGGAAGGGAGAGGGAGTAGGTAGCGATGATCTATCGCGCTTTGGTGATCGGTTCGGGGATCAGTGGGATGCAGGCCGCGTTGGACATCGCCAACTCTGGCTTCGAGGTCATCCTGGTCGAGAAGGAGCCCTCCATCGGTGGGCACATGGCACAACTGTCCGAGACTTTCCCGACGCTGGACTGTTCTCAGTGTATTCTCACGCCTCGTACGGTCGAGGTGGGGCAGCATCCCAATATCCGGTTGCTCACGCTCAGCGAGGTGGTCGCGTGTGATTACACCCGGTCCGTTACCCCCCCCAGCCCCCCCCTCACGAGGGGGGGAGAGAGGGGGGGGTTTCGGGTGCGCATTGTGCGCCATCCGCGCTACGTGGTGGAGGGGAAGTGTACGGCGTGTGGTGATTGCACCAAGGTCTGTCCGGTGGTGGTGCCCAACGAGTTTGACCGGGGGTTGGCTGCCCGCCGCGCGATCTACATTCCGCATCCCCAGGCGGTCCCGGCGATCTATCGGCTCGACAGCGCTACCTGCCTGGGCCTGTTTCCGCTGGCGTGCGGCAAGTGCGCGGAGGCCTGCCAGCCGCACGCCATTGACTACGATATGGGGCCCGAGACGATCGAGGCAGATGTAGGGGCGATCATCGTTGCCACGGGGTACGAACTCTACCAGGCCGACGGTCATTGCGGGTGGGGGCCGATGGGTACATCGGGACACCCGGAGCGAAGCGAGGAATCTGCCGGTTACGCCTACATGGTTCACCCGGACGTGATGGATGGGCTGGAGTTCGAGCGGTTGCTTTCGGCCTCTGGGCCGACGGGCGGCCAGGTGATTCGCCCATCGGACCGCAGGGTTCCGAAAGAGGTGGTTTTCATTCAGTGTGTTGGTTCCCGTAACCCGGAGCACGGCCTGCCGTATTGCTCCAAGATCTGCTGCATGTACACCGCCAAACATGCGATTCTCTTCAAGCATCGCGTCCCTGATGGGCAGGTGTACGTGTTCTACATGGACATCCGGGCAGGTGGCAAGGGGTACGAGGAGTTTGTGACGCGGGCGATGGAGGAGGACGACACGGTCTACATCCGGGGGCGGGTCTCCAAGGTCTTCCCCCGTGACGGCAAGCTCATGGTGTGGGGAGTAGACACGCTGACCGGGAACAAGGTCGAGATCGCGGCGGACCTGGTGGTGGTGGCGGCGGCGATGATGCCCGCGGAGGGGAGTCGCCGCATGGCCGAGATGCTGGGGATCAGCGTGGATGAGTTCGGTTTCTACACGTCCATGAATACAGAGATGTCGCCGGTGGAAGCAGGAGTGCCGGGGGTGTTCCTGGCCGGTGCTGGGCTGGGGCCCCAGGACATTCCAGAGACGGTGGCGCAGGCCTCCGGCGCGGCCGCCAAAGTGCTGACGCTGTTCCAATCGGCCAAGGCGGAGGAAATGGCGGAGGTCGAGTAGCGAATGGCTGTCATTCCGAGATTCCTCACTGCGTTCGGAATGACGGGAATGGTTGTCATTCCGAGCGCAGCGAGGAATCTGGCGGAGGTTGAATGAGCCGGATCGGCGTCTTCTTATGCCATTGTGGCATCAATATTGCGAGCACGGTGGACGTGGAGCGGGTGGCCGCCGAGATCGGGCAACATGCTGAGGTGGCCCACGCCGTGACGTACCGCTACATGTGTTCCGAACCCGGCCAGCAGTTGGTCCGGAACGCGATCGCAGAGCACAATCTGGATGCGGTGGTCGTCGCTGCCTGTTCGCCGCTGATGCACGAGAAGACCTTTCGCCAGGCGGTGGCGGCGGCGGGCCTGAACCCTTACCGTTGCGAGATGGCCAACATCCGCGAGCAGTGCTCCTGGGTGCACCAGCACGAACCGGCGCGGGCTACAGAGAAGGCCATCGAGATCGTGCGCACGGTAGTGGAGAGGGTCACGCGGAACGAGGGACTGGAGCCGTTCCGCCTGCCACTGACGAAGCGGGCGCTGGTCATCGGCGGGGGGATCGCCGGGATGCAGGCCGCCTTGGACATCGCGAATGCCAGGTTCCCCGTGGTGCTGGTCGAGCGAGAGACTCACCTGGGTGGCAAGATGGCCAGGCTCAGCGGCACGTATCTAAACTTGAGTGCTGCGCCAGAGTTGCTGGAGCGCAAGGTACAGCAGGTTCTCAACCATCCGCACATCGAGGTGTTGACCGAGGCGCAGGTGACGAAGGTTGAGGGGTACGTCGGGAATTTCAAGGTAGAGGTGAGCAGGAGAGTAAATGGGGAAAGAGTAGATGAGGAAGTGGGGGCGATCGTGGTGGCGACGGGGTGGGATCCTTATCCCATGGAGCGGCTGCCCGAGTACGGCGGTGGCGAGATCCCGGACGTGGTGGATGGGCTGACGTTCGAGGGCATGCTACGGGGTGAGGTCGGGCGGAATGCGGAATGCCACCTTCCCGAAAGCTGGGAGCTTTCGGGAAGGTTCAAGCTGCGCCGGCCATCCGACGGGCGGGAGCCACGCGAGGTTGTGTTCGTCCAGTGCGCCGGTTCCCGTGATCCAGAGCGCGGCGTTTCCTACTGTTCCAAGGTCTGCTGTATGGTCGTCGCCAAGCAGGCAGTGATGTTCAAGGAGCGCGTGCCCGGGGGACAGGCCTACGTGTTCTACATTGACATTCGCTCGGCGGGCAAGGGGTATGATGAGTACGTGCAGCGGGCGATGGAGGATTACGGCATTCTGTATCTGCGGGGCAAGGTGTCCAAGATCTTCCGTGCTGGGGAGAAAGTGGTGGTGTGGGGGGTCGACACGCTGAGCGGCCAGCCGGTGGAGGTAGCCGCCGACCTGGTGGTGCTGGCGACGCCGATGTCGCCGAGCAGGCAGGCGCTGGAGTTGGCGCAGACGCTGCGGGTCGGGATAGACCAGCATGGATTTTTCAGCGAGGCACACCCCAAGTTGCGCCCGGTCGAGAGCCTGACGGCGGGGGTGTTCCTGGCTGGAGTGGCCCAGGGACCGCGAGACATCCCTGAGACGGTTTCACAGGCCTCGGGGGCCGCGGCCAAAGTACTGCAACTCTTCTCCCACGATGAGATGACCCAGGAGCCGACCGTGGCTTACGTGATCGAGGAGTTGTGCTCTGGGTGTGGTGTGTGCGTGGAGGCGTGCCCCTACAAGGCCAGGGCGATCCATCCGGTGTTCGCCACTGCCACCGTCAACGCGGCACTGTGCCAGAACTGTGGGGCCTGCGTGCCTGCCTGTCCCAACAAGGCAAGCCAGATCCACAACTGGACGCCAGAGCAGATTTTGGCGATGGCGGACGTGATCGCGAGTTAGCAAGCAGGAGGCTGTCATTCCGAGATTCCTCACTGCGTTCGGAATGACGGGAATGGTTTGTCATTGCGGGTGAGTACACCCGGAGCGAAGCGAGGAATCTCCACGAAAGGACTGGCAATGGAAAGATCATTCATAGATCAGGTAAACGGCCTCAGCGGCCAGACGACGCAGTTGTGTTACCACTGCCATAAATGTACTGCTGGCTGCCCTACCGCTTATGCGATGCAGTACGGACCTGACCGGATCCTGCGCCTGATCCAGTTCGGGCAGAAGGAGCGGCTGTTGGCCAGCCGAGACCCCTGGCTGTGCCTGGGGTGCGAGATGTGCGGCGCGCACTGCCCCAACGACATTGACATCAACGAGGTCATGATCGCGCTGAAGGAGATGTCGGAAGAGATGGGGTATCGGGTGGAGGATTGCCAGACGCTGCGCGAACTGCTGGCCGGACCTTCCCGAAGGCTCCCAGCTTTCGGGAAGGTGGTGATTGACGACCGGTTGTGTGCAGGCATTCAGCGCTTGAACCGCCTGAGCCAGACGATCGGGGCCACCCACAACATCAGCGGCGACGACAACGCGAACCGCCTGCTCTGGAGCCAGAACCTGGAGCGCGTCCCGGCGGGCCTGGATCGCAAACAGGGGGCAGAGATCGTGTATTTTGTGGGCTGCGTGGCCTCTCTGTTCCCACGCAGTTACCGGGTGCCCCAGTCGTTCACGTCGGTCCTGGAAGCGAGCGGAGTTGACTTTACCACGCTGGGCGGGCAGGAATGGTGCTGCGGGTACCCCTTGCTGTCCATGGGGCGCTTGGAGCAGGCCAAGGCGTTGATCCAGCATAACGTGGCCCAGGTGAAGGAACTGGGGGTTGCACGCGTGGTCTTCGCGTGCCCTTCCTGCTATCACATGTGGAAGTTCATCTATCCCGAGGTGCTGGGAGGAGAGATCGGCGTAGGGGTGCTGCACGCCACGGAGTTGCTGGACGAGTTGATCACCCAGGGGGCGATCGAGCTGGGTGAGGTGAAGGCGCGGGTAACGTATCACGATCCGTGTGACCTGGGGCGCAAAAGCCACGTCTTCGAGTCCCCCCGCCGGGTGCTGCGCAGCATCCCTGGCGTCGAGTTCGTGGAGATGAGCAGTGCCGGGCAGATTTCCGAGTGCTGTGGCGGCGGCGGCAACCTGGAGAGTTTCGATCCCGAGATAGGCGGTGAGGTGTCGGTGCGCCGGATCGGCCGGGCCTGCGAGGTAGAGGCGCAGGTGGTGACTTCGGCCTGCCAGCAGTGCGAGCGCACGCTGACGGCAGCGGTGCGCCAGCACGAGGGGGCGCGCAAGGCTCGTATGCGCGTGATGGACGTGACGGAGTTGGTGTGGGAGGCGATGAACACCACGGATAAGGAAATACACGATAAGCCTCACGGATAGGGAAATACACGATAAGCCTCACGGATAGGGAAATACACGATAAGCCTCACGGATAGGGAAATACACGATAAGCCTCACGGATAGGGAAATACACGATAAGCCTCACGGATAGGGAATTCACGATAAGCCTCTTGATTTGGTCGAGGAGGTTCGAAGATGGCAGATATTTGGGAGCAGTTGGAGCGCTATCGGTACGTAAAGACGCTTCCGAATGGGAAGCGGCTGTTGCTGCGCCCGTTGACCAGGGAAGACAAGCAGGGGTTTATGGACCTGTTCGCCCGGGCTTCCAAGCAGGACCTGGAGTACTTTCGCAGCGACGCAGGGGATGCGGCCGTGGTCGCCACCTGGGTGGATAAACTGAACCTGAAGCGGGTCTTCCCGCTGGTGGCGATCGTGGACGACAAGATCGTGGGGGATGCGACGCTCCACTTTGGCGAATGTTACCGCCGGCATCGGGCCTGGGTACGCATCTTCCTCGACCGCGACTACCGTCGCCAGGGCATCGGTATGCTGATGTTGCGCTGCCTGATTGACATCGCCCGGCGGGTAGGGTTGCAGCAGTTGTACGCGGAGGTGTTGACCAACCAGCCCCAGGTGGTCAAGGCGTTCGAGGACCTGGGTTGCCAGCACGAGGTGACGCTGCGCGACTACTTTGTGACGGACAGCGGAGAGACGCTGGACATGGCGATCCTGGCGCTGCGGTTGGTGGACCACTCGGGTGAGTTCTAATTCACCTTCTAACTCACCTTCCCGAAAGCTGGGAGCTTTCGGGAAGGTTCGATTGACACCCGGGAGCTTTCGGGAAGGTTCGATTGAGGAGATAGTATGGCGATGGAATCTTCTGGGAATGGCAAGGTGGGTGCAGTGTTGGTCGTGGGGGCCGGCATCGGAGGCATCCAGGCTTCGCTCGACCTGGCGGGGGCCGGCTTCAAAGTCTATCTGGTGGACAAAAGCCCGGCCATCGGCGGGGTCATGGCGCAACTGGACAAGACGTTTCCCACCAACGACTGCGCGATGTGTATCCTCTCGCCCAAGTTGGTGGAGTGCGGACGGCACCTCAACATCGAGGTGATGACGTACGCGGAGTTGGACAGCATTGAGGGAGATGCGGGCAACTTTGTCGCACGGGTGCGCCAGAAGCCGCGCTACGTCATCGTGGACGAGTGTACGGGCTGTGGCGACTGTGCCACTGCCTGCCCGATCGTGCGCCCCGACCAGTTCAACGTGGGGATGTCGCAGCGGCGGGCGGCCTACAAGCTCTACCCGCAGGCCATCCCCAACGCCTACGTGATCGAGAAGCGCGGGCGTGCCCCTTGCCGCGATGCGTGTCCCATTCACCAGCGCGCACAGGGGTACGTGGCCCTGGTACGTGAAGGGCGCTTCGCCGATGCCTATCGCACGATCCGCGAGGACAACCCCTTCCCCTCCATCTGTGGCCGGGTGTGTAACCACAAGTGTGAGGAATCTTGCTCGCGCGGGAAAGTGGATGACCCGATCAGCATCATGCGGCTGAAGCGGTTCGTAAGCGATTGGGCGTTGGCGAATCCTGACCAGGTGACCATTCCCCAGGCGCAGGTGGAACCGACCGGGAAGCAGGTGGCGGTCGTCGGCTCCGGGCCAGCCGGCCTCACCTGTGCGCACGACCTGGCCAAACTGGGGCACAGTGTGACGGTGTTCGAGGCCTTGCCCGTGGCGGGCGGCATGATGCGCGTGGGCATCCCGGCCCTGCGCCTGCCCTATGACGTGGTGCAGCGCGAGATTGACGATATCCTGGCCTCGGGCGTCGAGTTGAAACTCAACCACCGTGTCCAGGATGCCGCGGCACTCCTGCGCGGTGGCGATGGCCAAGGCCCGTATGATGCCGTCTTCGTCGCCATCGGCACGCACCAGGGTGTTCGCCTCCCGATCCCCGGCGTGGACCTGCCCGAAATCATCGTGGCGACCGATTTCCTGCGCCAGGTATCGGTGGAGGGGCGGCCAGAGCTCGCGGTGAAGGGGAAGCGTGTCCTCGTGCTCGGTGGCGGTAGCGTCGCGGTGGACTCGGCGACGACGGCGGTCCGCCTGGGCGCTTCGTGGGTGGGCATGGCCTGCCTGGAGAGCCGCGACAAGATACCGGCCCACGCCTGGGAGGTTGATGACGCTGAGGAGGAAGGGATCAAGATCTTCTCCGCCCGCACGTTCAAAGAGATTGTCAGTACCGCCCCCGGGACGGGGGCGGGGAGCGGGCCGGCCGGTGGGCACGTGGCCGGCGTGCGCTGTGCAGAGATCAACTTCCGTGGCTTTGTGGAAGGCGCGGGTGGGTACACCCGGCCCGATTTCGACGAGATTCCGGATACCGAGCAGGTCATTGAAGCCGACGTCGTGATCTTTGCCATCGGGCAGCGGCCTGACGCCTCTTGCCTGCCGGACGAGGTCAAGGTGCGCCGGCAGTTCGCGGCGGTGGACCCGGTCACCCTGGCCACGAGCCTGCCCGGCCTCTTTGCGGGTGGCGACGTGGTGACGGGGACCGCCTTCGTCGTGAACGCCATCGCCGCGGGACACAAGGCGGCGCGTTCGATAGATGCGTACGTGCGCGGCGAGCCGTTGCCCGCGGCGGAGGCCGAGGTGGAAGTGGCCGAGTATACGGAGGAGGAAGCCAGGGCCCTGGTGGCCTCCGGCCAGGTCTCCGCTCAGCCCCGTCACGAGGTCACGAAACTGGACGCCGCCGAGCGTGTGCTGGATTTCCGCGAGATCTACCCGGTCTTTACCGAAAGTGAGGCGCGGGCAGAGGCGGAGCGCTGCCTGGCGTGCGGGTTCTGCTCGGAGTGTTTGCAGTGCGTCTACGCTTGCCAGAAGCACTGCATTGATCACGATATGCGCGAGGAGCTCGTCGAACTGAACGTCGGCTCGGTGGTGCTGGTGCCTGGGTCGGAGACGATGCCCGGCGACGTCCGGCCCGAGTTCGGGTACGGGCGACTGCCCAACGTGGTCACCAGCATCGAACTGGAGCGCATGCTCTCGGCCTCCGGCCCCTGGGGCGGCGAGGTGCGGCGCCCTTCCGATGGCCAGCATCCGCGCAAGGTAGCCTTTATCCAGTGCGTGGGGTCGCGCGATATTACCGTCCACCTTCCCGAAAGTTCGGAACTTTCGGGAAGGTTCGGTGGATACTGCTCGTCGGTCTGCTGCATGGTTGCCACCAAGGAGGCGCTCATCGCCAAGGAGCACGACCCACACGTCGAGCCAACGATCTTTTACATTGACGTGCGCTCCTTCGGCAAGGGGTTCGACCGCTACATTGAGCGGGCTGAGAAAGAGTACGGCGTACGGTACGTGCGCAGCATGGTCAGCCGGGTCAAGGACGTGCCGGGGACGGGCAACTTGCGGCTCGAGTACGCCACCCCCGATGGCAAGAACGTGGAGGAGGATTTCGACCTGGTCGTCCTGGCGGTCGGCTTGCGGCCGCCGGCTGGCTCGCGCGAGTTGGCGGAGCGGCTGGGGATCGGGTTGAACGAGTACGGCTTCGCCGAGTCGCCGCCCTTCCGACCAGGGCAGACGACACGGCTGGGGGTGTTCGTGGCGGGGCCGTTCAGCGAGCCCAAGGACATCCCGGAGACGGTGATCGAGGCCTCGTGCGCGGCGGCGCAGGCCTCGGCCTTGCTGGCGGATGTGCGTGGGACGTTGACTGAGAAGCAGGTGTGGCCGGAGGAGCGGGACGTCAGCCAGGAGGAGCCGCGAGTCGGGGTGTTCATCTGCCACTGTGGGATCAACATCGGCGCGGTAGTGGACGTGCCTGAGGTGGTCGAGTACGCGGCGACCCTGCCGGACGTGGCGTACGCGGAGCGCAACCTGTATACCTGCTCTCAGGACACGCAGGAGCGCATCCGGGAGCGGATCGAGGAGTATGGGCTGAATCGGGTGGTGGTGGCTTCGTGCACGCCGCGCACGCACGAGCCCCTGTTCCAGGAGACGATCCGAGGGGCGGGGCTGAATCCGCACCTGTTCGAGATGGCCAACATCCGTGAGCAGACCTCGTGGGTGCACCGGGGCGACCACCCGAGTGCCACGCAGAAGGCCAAAGAACTGGTGACCATGGCGGTGGCCAAGGCGCGCCGGCTGCACCCGGTGCAGACCTCGACCTTCGAGGTGAACCACCATGCCCTCGTCATCGGCGGTGGCCTGGCCGGCATGACCGCGGCCCTGTCGGTGGCTGAGCAGGGCTTTGGCGTAACCCTGGTCGAGCGAGAGAAAGAACTGGGCGGGAACCTGCGCCACATCTACACCAGTCTACCAATGCGGAATGCGGAATGCGGAATGCCACCTTCCCGAAAGCTGGGAGCTTTCGGGAAGGTTCATGCGGAGTACGGTAATGCGGCGGATGGGAACCATGCGGATGCGGAATGCGGAATGCGGAATGCGGAATGCGTGATTGCGCCCGTGAGTACACCGCCCGTGAGTACACGGGATGCCGATCCCCAGGCGTTGTTGCGGCGCGCCATTGAGGCGGTGTCGGCCAATCCCCGCATCTCCGTGCTGACCGGGGCTGAGGTGATCAGCGTAGGCGGGTACCTGGGGCAGTATCACACGGTGGTGAAACTGGCTGATGGGGCGGCCGGGCCGAGGCAGGAGGAGATTCAGCACGGCGTGATCATTGTGGCGACGGGCGCGCGGCAGATGGAGCCGCAGGAGTATCTGTACGGGCAAGACCCGCGCGTGGTTACTCAACGCGAGTTTGAGGCGCTGCTGGCAGAGGACAGGGAGACAAGGAGACAGGGAGACAAGGAGACAAGGGGACAGGGAGCTGTCATTGCGGGTGAGTACACCCGGAGCGAAGCGAGGAATCTCCGATCTCCAATCTCCAATCTCCGGTCGGTGGTGATGATCCAGTGTGTCGGCTCCCGCAGCGATGAGCATCCTTATTGTTCGCGCGTCTGCTGCACGGAGGCGGTGAAGAATGCGCTGGCGATCAAGGAGTGCAGTCCAGAGACGGACGTAACTGTCCTCTATCGCGATATCCGTACCTTCGGTTTCAAGGAGCGCTACTACCGCCAGGCACGCGAGAAGGGCGTGGCCTTCCTCGAGTACCACGAGGAGCAGAAGCCGGAAGTGAAGGTCGAGGATGGACGGGTGCAGGTGAGTGTGGTGGTGCAACCGGAAGGAGAGACCTTTACGCTGGACGCGGACCTGGTGGTGTTGAGCGCGGGCATCGAGCCGAACGCGGACAACGAGCAACTCGCTCAGGTGCTCAAGGTGCCGCTGAACGAGGATCGTTTCTTTCTGGAGGCGCACGTCAAGTTGCGACCGCTGGATTTCGCGGCGGACGGGGTGTACCTGTGTGGGATGGCCCACTCGCCGCGTTTTCTGGAGGAGACGATTGCCCAGGCGCGGGGTGCGGCCATACGCGCGGCCAGCCTGTTGTCGAAGGCCGAACTGGAGGCGACGCCGATCGTGGCGAGCGTCAATCCGCGCCTGTGTTCAGCCTGCGGGCTGTGCGTCGAGGTCTGCCCTTATGACGCGCGCGTGCTCGAAGCGGGTGCTCCCTACGCCGAGGTGATCGAGGTGCTGTGCCAGGGCTGCGGCTCGTGCATCGTCGCCTGCCCGAACAAGGCCAGCCAGCAGAAAGGCTTCGAGGTGCTGCAGTTGTACAGTATGCTGGATGCGGTGGTGGTTGGGGGTTAGAAGTTGGAGGTTGGAGGTTGGAGGTCGAATGAAATGCGCAATTCGTGTACCACCTTCCCGAAAGCTGGGAGCCTTCGGGAAGGTCCGGCCAGTCGTGTACCACCTTCCCGAAAGCTGGGAGCCTTCGGGAAGGTCCGGCCAGCAGCATTAGTCATTGGTGGCGGCATCGCCGGCATCCAGGCGGCGCTCGACATTGCCGACGCTGGGTTCCCGGTCTACCTGGTGGAGCGGGAGCCTTCGGTGGGCGGGCGCATGGCGCAGTTGGACAAGACATTCCCGACGTTGGATTGCTCCGCGTGTATCCTGACGCCCAAGATGGTGGACGTGGGCCGCCATCCCAACATCGAGTTGATGACGTACAGCGAGGTCGTTGCGGTCACCCCCCCCAGCCCCCCCCTCACAGGGGGGGGAGAGAGGGGGAGGTTTCGTGTGCAGGTGCGCCGTAAGCCCCGCTACGTGGACGTGAGCAAGTGCACAGGCTGCGGTTCGTGCGCGGCGGCGTGCCGGATGAAAGGACGGGTGCTCAATCGTTTCGACGAAGGGATCGCCAAGCGCTCGGCGATCTACGTGCCTTTCCCCCAGGCGGTACCCTTAAAGTACACGGTTGACCCAACCGCGTGCCTGTACCTGTCGAGGGGGACGTGTGGCAAGACGTTCCTGTGCAAGGACGCCTGTGCCGCGGGCGCGATTGACTTTGAGCAGCAAGAGGAGATGGTAGACCTGGAGGTGGGGGCGATCATCGTCGCCACGGGGTTCGACCTGCTGGATGCACGGCTGAAGCCAGAGTTCGGCTACGGGGTGTACCCGGAGGTGATGACGGGGATGGAGTTCGAGCGGCTTTCGTCCGCCTCTGGTCCGACGATGGGCAAGATCGCGGTGAACGGGAAGGAGCCCAAGGATGTGGTCTTCATCAAGTGTGTGGGCTCCCGCGAGCGCCGCCGTGAACAGGCGGCGCCAGGCAGTGTTCCCTACTGCTCGCGAGTGTGCTGCATGTACACGGCCAAACACGCTCACCTGGTGCGAGACAAGTTGCCCGACGCCCGCATTACCGTGTTCTATATGGACGTGCGGGCCTTTGGCAAGGGGTACGAGGAGTTCTACGATCGGGTGAAGCACGAGCGGGTGATGTACCGGCGTGGAGAGCCCTCGGAGGTGTATCGGCGGGGGGAGCGGGGCGACCAGGGCGGTCGCTTAGTCGTGCTGGCCGAGGACACGATGCTGGGGAAGCCGGTGGAGGTGGAGGCGGACCTGGTGGTACTGGCGAACGCGGTGGTGCCACGGACCGACATGGCGGACGTGGCGGGGTTGCTGGGGCTGGAGCGCTCGCCGGACGGGTTCTTCCAGGAGGCGCATCCGAAACTGCGCCCGGTGGATACTTGCGTGGACGGCATCTTCCTGGCCGGTTGTTGCCAGGGACCGAAGGATATCCCGGACACGGTGGCCCATGCGAAGGCGGCTGCGGCTTCAGCGCTGGGGGTGCTGGTGCGGCATTCCTCATCTACTCATTCCTCATCTACTCATTCCTCATCTACTCATTCTCCAGGAGGTAGACCGACATGACGTCGCAAGGCTTACTGAAGACGGAAGCGATGGTTGAGCAGTTGGAGTTGATGGGGTGTATCCAGTGCGGCAAGTGCACGGGTGGCTGTCCGGTCGCGCGCAAGACGGAGTTGAACATCCGGAGCCTGATCTACCAGATGTTGGTGGAGCCTGAACTGGACGTGGATACACACCCGGAATTGTGGGACTGCACGTGCTGCTTCACCTGCGTTGAGCGCTGCCCCAAGGACGTGCGCCCGGCGGATTTGATCATCGGGCTGCGCGGCCAACTGGTCGAAAGCGGGCGCGTTCCGGATACGATTGGGGATGCCCTCATGGGCATCTTCCGCCAGGGTAACCCGACCGGCATCGCGCGCGAGGATCGGGCCGCCTGGGCCAAGGGGATGGAGATCAAGGCGGCGCAGGAGGGGTGCGAGGTGCTGTTCTTCGTGGGGTGTACGCCGGCGTACGACCCGCGGGTGCAGGGGGTGACGCGGGCGCTGGTGAGGGCGTTCGCGGCGGCGGGGCTCGACTTCGGCACGCTGGGGACTGAGGAGAGTTGCTGCGGCAACGAGGTGCGGCGCATGGGGGAGGCGGGGCTGTTCGAGATGCTGGTGGAGGAGAACGGGGAGTTGATCCGCAGCGTGGGGGCCAGCCGGCTGGTGGCTCCTTCCCCCCATTGTTTCAACACCTTCAAGAACGAGTACAACCTGGACGGCATCCAGGTGCTGCACTATACGCAACTCGTGGCGGAATTGATCGAGCAGGGGCGGCTCAAGTTGACCCAAGAGGTGAAGAAGACGGTGACGTACCACGACCCCTGCTTCCTGGGCAAGCAGAACCACATCTTCGACGAGCCGCGCGCCGTCCTGAAGGCCATCCCCGGCCTCAAGTTGGTGGAGATGGACCGCAGCCGCGAGCGCAGCCTGTGTTGCGAGGGCGGCGGCGGGCGCATGTGGGCCGAGGGCACCAACCTGCAGGAACGGCTGGCCTTCCAGCGCGTGCGTGAGGCGGCCGAGACGGGGGCCGAGATTCTGGCCGTCGCCTGCCCCTTCTGCCTCTTGACCCTGGAGGACGCGGTCAAGGTGCAGGGCTTGGACCACAGCCTGCAGGTGATGGACATTATGGAGCTTGTGGACCTGGCGCTAGGGTGAAGCGGAATGCGGAAATTGTATCACGTCCTTTACCTTCCCGAAAGTTTGGAACTTTCGGGAAGGGAATGCGGAAGGATTGGGTTATGGAAGCAGAACCTCGCATTGGGGTGTACATTTGTCACTGTGGCGTGAACATCGCCGCGAACGTGGACGTGGAGCAGGTGGCGCAGTTTGCGGCGACGCTGCCTGGCGTCGTGGTCTCCCGCAACTACCTGTACATGTGCTCCGACCCGGGCCAGGGGCTGATCCAGCAGGACATCCAGCAGCACGGGTTGAACCGGGTGGTGGTGGCTTCGTGCTCACCGCGCATGCACGAGCCGACGTTCCGCGGGGCGGCGCAGCAAGTGGGGATGAACCCGTACCTGGTGGAAATGGCCAACATCCGGGAGCAGTGTTCGTGGGTGCATAGCAACCGGGAGCAGGCGACGGAGAAGGCGAAGGCGCTGGTAGCCTCGACGGTGGCCAAGGCGGCCCAACTGGAACCGCTGGAGGAGCGGGAGGTGGGAGTGACGCCAGGGGCAGTGGTGATCGGCGGGGGGATCGCCGGGATGTGCGCGGCACTCGATGTGGCAGACGCGGGATTTCCGGTCTATCTGGTGGAGCAGAGCGATCGCCTGGGAGGGCGTTTGAAGGATCTCAACTGTACCTTCCCGACGCTGGAGCCGGTGGCAGGCCTGCTCGGGCCACTCATCGAGCGCATCCAGAACCATCCCCAAGTCACTGTCTTTCTGGACAGCCGTGTCACAGGCGTGGAGGGGTACGTCGGGAACTTTGAGGTGCAAGTGACCCCCGCCCTCACCCCCGACCCCTCTCCCCCCCCCCACTCCCCCCCGCCTGCGGGGGGGCAGGGGGGGGGGGAGGTGGTCCAATCTACCAACATTGAGGTAGGTTCGATCATCGTGGCCACGGGCTACGACGTGTTCGACCCGCATCGCAAGCCCGAGTTGGGCTACGGGCAGTATGCCAACGTCATCACCTCGCTGGAGATGGAGCAGCGGCTGCTTGAGGGAAGCGTGGCCGTAGACGGGCGCCAGCCGGAGAGGGTGGCCTTTATCAAGTGTGTGGGCTCGCGCGACGTACAGATCGGCAACCCGTACTGCTCGCGGGTGTGCTGTATGGTGACTGCCAAGCAGGCGCGCCTGGTGCGGGAGCTCTTGCCTGAATCGGACGTGACGGTGTTCTTTATGGACGTGCGCACGTTCGGCAAAGGGGCTGAGGAGTTTTACGACGAGGCGCGGGGGAAGGGAGTGCTGTACCGGCGCGGGAACGTCTCGGAGATCTACCGGCGCGGCGAGCGGGTGGTGTTGGCAGGAGAGGACACGTTGCAGGGTCGTTCGTTCGAGTTTGAGGCGGACCTGGTGGTGTTGGCGGTGGGGATGGAGGCGCGCTCCGACGTCGGCGAACTCTCCACGCTGCTCAAGCTGCCGCGTTCGGCAGATGGGTTCTTCCTGGAGTTGCACCCAAAGTTGCGGCCGGTGGACACGGCGGTGAACGGGGTTTTTTTGGCAGGCTGCTGCCAGGGCCCCAAGGATATCGTGGATACGGTCGCTCAGGCCAAGGCGGCGGCTGCTTCGGCGCTGATCCCACTGATCCGGGGGACGGTGCCGGCGGAGTCGGCCACGGCGGTGGTGGAGCCGGAGTTGTGCGCGGGCTGCGGCATGTGCGTGGAAGTGTGTCCGTTTGGGGCGCCGGCGCTCGACCCCCTGTGGTCCGTCTCGCGCATCAACTATGTGCTTTGCAAGGGGTGCGGGACCTGTGCGGTCACGTGTCCATCCAAGGCGATTCGGCTGCAGCACTTTACGGCGAGCCAGATTCTGGCGCAGGTGGACGCACTGGTAGAATGGTGAGTAAGAAACCAGGTCGTCGCTTCGCTTACCGGGGGAAACCTGGTTTCTGGGCGAGGAACAAGCACATAAGGGGGCAATATGGCTGAAGGTGGTTTCGAACCAAAGATCGTGGCATTCTTGTGCAACTGGTGCACGTACACGGGGGCCGACCTGGCGGGCACGTCGCGCATCCAGTACCCGCCCAACGTGCGCATCATCCGCCTGATGTGCTCGGGGTCGGTGGACCCGACGTATGTGCTCAAGCCGTTGCTGGATGGGGCGGACGGTGTGCTGATCGGCGGTTGCCATCCCGGCGACTGCCACTACCAGTCGGGGAACTATAAGGCGCGCCGGCGGTACGTGGCGCTGAAGGAGATCCTGAAGAACGCAGGGGTGGACGAGGATCGGGTGTGGCTGCGTTGGGTTTCCGCGTCTGAGGGGCAGCGCTTCGCCGAGACGATCACGCACATGACCGAGTTTCTCAAGGAGAAAGGCCCCAATCCGCTGCGGCGGGAGTGGGCGGTGTGAAGGAATGCGGTAATGCCACCTTCCCCCCCCCTCTGTCCCCCCCGCAAGCGGGGGGGATGGAGGGGGGGGAAGGTTCAATCGGAATGCGGCAGTGTGAGGTGAACCAATATGCGAACTGTGATACCCGTTGAGAAGAACGAGGCTGGCGAGGCCGGTGTGCTGGCCGCGGTGCGCGGTTTCCTGAAGCGGCTGTTGGAGAGTGGGGCGGTGGAAGCGGTGATGGTGCCGATGGAGACCCCTTCTGGCACGGTCACGCCTGCGTTGGTGACGGACCCGGCCTTGCTGGAGGCGGCGAATCCGCTGGTGCCGGTGATGGGGCTGAACGCGGCGCGGCTGGCTGGCCGCGTCTCCATTCGCAAGCCGCGGGGGCGGATTGGGGTGGTGCTGCGTTCGTGCGAGTTGCGGGCGTTGGTGGAGTTGGTCAAACTCCAGCAGGCCAGCCTGGAGGACATGGTGACGATTGGGGTGGACTGCCTGGGTACGTACGACGTGGCGGTGTACACCAAGATGCAGAACGACGGCGGAATGGACGTGGTAGCGCTGCTGGCGACGGCACAGAACGGCGCACTGGCCCCGCAGGATGGATACGCCTTCCGCGATGCGTGCCAAATGTGCGAAAAACCTCACGTCGAGGGAGCCGACATCACGCTGGAACTGTTCGGCGCGGACCTGAAGACCGGTATTCCGGTGAGCGTCGCTGGCGCTTATAGCGAAGCAATTGCCGAGAAGTTGGGACTGGTGCCGGCCGAGGGAACCAAGCGCCGGGCGGAGGTAGTGGACAAGGTGGTGGCGGAGCGCACGAAGGTACGCGACGCGCGGTTCGCCGAGATCCGTGCGCGCCTGGACAAGGAAGGGGTGGAAGGGATCTTGGCCGCGTGCGTGCGCTGCCACAACTGCATGACGGTCTGCCCGATCTGCTACTGCAAGACGTGCCTGTTCAAGAGCCCAACTTTCGACCACGAGCCGATGCAGTACGTGAACTGGGCGCGCCGCAAGGGGGCGTACCGGCTGCCGGCGGACACGATGCTGTTCCACCTGACCCGTCTCAACCACATGGTGCTCTCCTGCATCGGTTGTGGGTTGTGCACCAGCGATTGTCCCGCCGAGTTGCCGGTGGGGCGGGTCTTCCGCGCGATCGGCCAGGAGGTGCAGAAGACGTTCGATTATGTGCCTGGCCGCAGTGTGGAGGAACCGCTGCCGCTGGTGACGTTCCGCGAGGACGAGTGGACGGAGGTCGGAGAAGAATAATGGAAGAAGAAGCTGAACTGATCCCGGTCTATATCATGGGCAAGCAGTACATGGTGCCGCGGACGCTCACGATCATGAAGGCGATGGAGTGGGCGGGCTACAAGCTGATCCGGGGGGTGGGCTGCCGGGGAGGGTTCTGCGGGGCGTGTGGCACGGCTTACCGCATCCTGGGAGATCCGAAGCTGTACTTTGGACTGGCGTGCCAGACGGTGGTGCAGCCAAACATGTATCTGGCGCAGATTCCGTTCTTCCCGGCCCAGCGGGCGACCTACGACATCACCGAACTGGAACCGACGGCGGTGACCCTGTTCTCGATCTACCCGGAAGTGCTGCGGTGCCTGGGGTGCGGGGCGTGCACGAAGGCGTGTCCACAGGAACTGGACGTACGGATGTACATGGCGTCCGGGATGAGGGGGGACATTGCCAGGATGGCAGACCTGTCGTTCGACTGCATCATGTGCGGGCTGTGCGCGGCCCGTTGTCCGGCCGAGGAGGCCCAGTACAACATCGCCATTCTGGCTCGCCGGTTGTACGGGCGCTATCTGGCACCCCGGTCCACCCATCTGGATGAGCGGCTGGAGGATCTCGAAGCTGGCAAGTTCGACGCCGCAGTCGAGGAGTTGAAGGGCCTCGACGAGAAGGAACTGCGGGCGCGGTACAAGGCACGAGACATCGAGCCTGAGGCGAGGAGGTAGGCAGGCCAATGAGTACATTGGCATGGAGAATGGAGAATGGGGTAGGCGGTTATCCGCCCGAGATGCAGGAATCCATCCGCAAGGTCGAGGCTACCCGCCCACGACGGCTGAGAGAGACGTTTCCGGCGATGAGCATGGAGGAGCGGGAGGCCATTCTGGCGGCTTTCCATCCCGACTACAAGACGGAAACCTCGCGGGCCATTCGGGTGGGGGTGAGCAAGGGGGCTTCGATGCCGCTGGAGTTGGCCGACATTATGGAGGGGCGGCCCCGGATCGGGTCTCACTTTGACCTGAGCACTCCCGTAGCCGAGACCGACGTGCTGATCATTGGGGGTGGTGGGGCAGGGGCGTCGGCGGCGCTCCTGGCGCAGGAGGACGGGGCCAGGGTGATCATGGTGACCAAGTTGCGGTTCGGCGACGCGAACACGATGATGGCCCAGGGGGGCATCCAGGCCGCCGACCGGCCGGAGGACAGCCCGGCGATCCACTACCTGGACGTGATCGGCGGGGGCCACTTTACCAACGTGCCTGAACTGGTCGAAGCATTGGTGATGGACGCGCCCGTCGTCATCAAGTGGCTGGAAGGCCTGGGGATGATGTTCGACAAGGAACGTGATGGGGGGATGATGGAGGAGCACGGCGGCGGTACCAGCCGCAGGCGCATGCACTCCGCACGGGACTATAGCGGGGCGGAGATCATGCGGACGCTGCGGGACGAGGTTCGCTGTCGCGAAGAGGGAAAGATCACGCCGGTGGGTACACCGGTGAGGGCCGGTGGGGGTACACCGGTGAGGGCCGGTGGGGGTACACCGGTGAGGGCCGGTGGGGGTACACCGGTGAGGGCCGGTGGGGGTACACCGGTGAGGGTGATCGAGTTCTCGCCGGCGGTCGAATTGGTGATGGACGACCAGGGGCAGGTGGCCGGTGCGGTGGTGGTGAACCTGGAGACGGGGGTATATCACTACATCAAGGCCAAGGCGGTGGTCATGGCGACCGGTGGCGGCGGACGGCTGCATTATCAGGGCTTCCCGACCACCAACCATTACGGGGCGACGGCGGACGGGGTGGTGATGGCGTATCGGGTGGGGACGCCGCTGGGATACCTGGAGTCCATGCAGTACCATCCTACCGGGGCGGCCTTCCCGGAGCAGATTGTGGGGTTGCTGGTGACGGAGAAGGTGCGTGGCCTGGGGGCCCAGCCGACCAACAAGTACGGCGAGCAGTTTGTGTATCCGCTGGAGCCGCGGGACGTGGAGTCAGCCGCCTACATCCGGGAGTGCTTGGAGCGGGGCAATGGCATCGTGACCAGCACCGGGCAGCCGGGAGTCTGGCTGGACTCGCCGATGATCGAGATCATCCATGGACCCGGGACGGTCCGCAAGGCGCTGCCGGCGATGGTGCGCCAGTTCGGGCGCTTTGGGATTGACATTGCCAAGGAGCCGATGCTGGTCTATCCCACGCTGCATTACCAGAACGGTGGAGTGCGGCTGCGGGCGGATTGCTCCACGGCGATACCTGGCCTGTTTATCGCGGGCGAGGTAAGCGGGGGTGTGCACGGCCACAACCGGTTGATGGGGAACAGCCTGCTGGAGGTGACCGTTTTCGGCCGGCGCGCGGGTCGCACGGCCGCTGCCTACGCGCAGAAGGTGAAACTGGGGAAGCCGACGCTGGCCCACCTGGATGCGTGGAACCGGGAATTGGATGAGACGGGGGTGGATACGGGTGTCATCTCACCCATCTTGCTGCCCGATTATACGAGGAGAGAAACACGGATTGGCAGGATTGACGGATTATCGGGATAGGGGATTGCGGAATGCGGATTGCGGAATGCGGATTGCGGAATGCCACCTTCCCTGAAAGCGCGGGTGAGTACACCCGGGAGCTTTCGGGAAGGTTCAATCGGAATGCGGAATTGAGCGCCACAGGGAGCACAATATGCCGGACAACGTGTTTTTGGGAAAAAACCTCAACCAAGAGCAAAGAACCTCCGCCGTGATGGTCGTCGGTGGTGGGGTGGGAGGCATGCGGGCAGCGGTTGACCTGGCCGAGGCAGGTCTCAAGGTCTATCTGGTGGAAACGATGCCCTGGCTGGGCGGCCGGGTGGCCCAGTTGGGTTACATGTTCCCGACCCACGACTGCGTGCTCTGCCGGGGTACGTCTGATCATGGCTATGGCTGCACGCGGCCATCCATCTCGCCTGCTTTGCTGGACCATAACACGCACCCCAACATTGAGATCCTCACCAATACGGACCTGATCAACGTGGCAGGCAACGCCCGTGACTATACCGTGACGCTGCACCGCCGTCCCACCTACGTGGATGCCGGGCGTTGCATCAACTGCGGGCTGTGTGCTGCGGCCTGCCCGGTATCTTTGCCCAGCCTGTTCGAGATGGGGCTGACGGCGCGCAAGGCGATCTACAAGATGGCTCCCCGCGCGTTGCCAGACAGTTACGTGGTGGACAAAGTGCCCCGCTGCGAGACGTGCCGCCGCTGCGAAACGGTCTGCCCCACCCAGGCGGTAGACCTGGACGAGCAAGAGCAGGAGAGCGACCTGCACGTCAGCGCCATCATCCTTTCGATGGGGTACGAGTTGGCGGACGCGAGCGAGTACGAGGAACTGGGCTATGGCCGTTTCCCCAACGTGATCCACTCGATGCAATACGAGCGGCTGGCCAGCCGTTCTGGGCCGACAGAGGGGGTAGTGATGCGCCCCTCCGATGGCGAGCGGCCGCAGCGCATCGCCTGGATCCAGTGCGTGGGATCCAGAGATGAAAAGCACCCGTATTGCTCGTCCATCTGTTGCATGTACGCGACGAAGGAGGCCATGCTGGCCAAGCAGCGGATACCGGGCGTCCACTGCCAGGTCTTTATGATGGACGAGCGGGCCTTCAACAAGGAGTTCAACGCTTACTATGAACAAGCGCAGCGCCAGTATGGGGTAGAGTACACACGCTGCCGCATTTCGGTGATTACGGAGGACCCGGAGACGCACGACCTGCTGCTGCGCTATCCAAATGAAGATGGCCAGGTCACCGAGAACCGGTTCGACATGGTGGTCCTTTCGGTAGGGGCGCGCCCCCCTGAAGGGGCACGCGACCTGGCGAACCTGCTGGGGATCGAGTTGAATCCCTATGGCTTCTGCGCCACAGACAAGTTCGCGCCGTTGGAGACGAGCAGGCCCGGTATTTACGTGTGTGGCACGTTCTCTTCTCCCAAGGAGATCGCAGAGACGATTCTGGACTCGGCCGGCGCGGCGGGGGACGTGATGCGCTTGCTGTCCAGCGAGCTTGGGGTGCAGACGTATACGCGGGAGTATCCGTTCCTATCAGAACCGGATGCCGTGCTGGCAGAACGGGATGTGACGGGAGAAGAGCCGCGTGTCGGCGTCTTTATCTGCCGCTGTCACCCGAGCATCTCGGGGATCGTGGATACAGGCGCAGTGGCCACTTTTACCGCCAGGTTGCCCGGCGTGGTGCACGTCGAGACGGTGGACTATGCCTGCCTGGAAGAGGGGCGGGAGCAGATTTCGCGAGTGATCACCGAACACAACCTGAATCGCCTGGTGGTGGCAGCCTGCAGCCATCGTACGCACGAGGCGTTGTTCCAACGTGTTGCCCGCCAGGGGGGCTTGAATCCCTACTTGCTGGAGGTGGCGAATATTCGCGAACACTGTGCCTGGCCGCACGCCGACGACCCGGCAGGGGCTACTCGTGAGGCGAAGGAGTTGGTGCGGTTGGCGGTGGCGCGGGCTCGGCTGGCCGAGCCGGTGCACAAACATAAGGTTGAGCCCGTGCGGCGAGCGCTGGTGATCGGGGGAGGGGTCTCTGGCATGACGGCGGCCTTGAATATCGCCGACGCCGGTTACGACGTCACGTTGGTGGAACGGAATTCGGGGTTGGGTGGAAATTTGCAGCACATTTACTACGTGGCCGAGGGGGACAACCCGCAGCGGTTGCTGCGGGACCTGGTCAATCGCGTACTGGGCCACCAGAGGATTGATGTGCTGGCCCATTCGGAAGTGGTGGCCCACGAAGGCAGCGTGGGTGCGTTCCGTTCCAGGGTGCGTACATGGAACACGGATGGGCAGGGTGTGCGCGCAGTAGCGCGCGGGCGGATCGGAACGGATCGGGAGGTCGAACACGGGGTGACCATCGTGGCGACCGGTGGGCAGGAATGGCGGGGGAACGTGTTCTTGTACGGTCAGGACGAGCGCGTGGTGACCTCTTTCGACCTGGAGGAGATCATCACCCACCGGCCGGAGCAGATCGTGGACCTGAAAGAAGTTGTGTTCATCCAATGTGTGCGACGGCCCGGCGAGATTGAATATTGCAGCCGCACCTGTTGCACGAACACGATGAAAAACGGGATTCGGATCAAGTTGCTCAACCCCAACTGCCGGGTGGTCGTTCTTTACAAAGACATCATCACCTACGGTTTTCGCGAGGCGTACTATACGGAGGCGCGGCAGCGAGGGGTCATGTTCGTGCGCTATGACGAGGCCCACTTACCAGAGGTGCGCGTGACCGGCGCACTCGCCGATCAGGGAAGGCTGGAGGTAGTGGCCTGGGAACCCTCGCTGCGACAGGAGATCGTGCTGCATCCGGATCTGCTGTCGCTAAGCATGGCGATCGAACCAGCGGAGGGGACAAAAGAGTTGGCTCGCATCTTGGACGTGCCCCTCTCCAGGGAGGGCTTTTTCATGGAGGCCCACCTCAAGATGCGGCCGATGGATATGGCCAGGGAGGGTATCTTTATCTGTGGAATGGCCCATTACCCCAAGTTCATCGAAGAGTGCATCACCAACGCGCAGGCGGCGGCGGGCCGGGCGCTGACGATCCTGGCTACACCTCACATCTACATCGGGGGTGTCATCTCTGTAGTGGACCAGAGCAAGTGCGTGGGCTGCCTGACGTGCGTGCGCACGTGTCCCTTTGAGATTCCCAAGGTGCGGTACGAGGATATAGGCGTGGGCAACCTCAAGGGAGCAGCGTACATAGACCCGGCCCTGTGCACCGGGTGTGGGACCTGTTCGGCGGAGTGTCCGGCTAAGGCGATCCAGTTGGTCGCCTATCGCGATGAGCAGATTCTGCGGCTGCCGCTGGGGGTCTGGGCAGTCTAGCAAGAGATTCCTCGCTTTGCTCGGAATGACAGCGCTTTGCTCGGAATGACAGC
>Ga0315294_10001017_pt1 | contig 30263 bp, 50 predicted proteins | sample YL17G13_40_MG_FD_203626 | JGI IMG/M metagenome (GOLD analysis project Ga0315294, IMG submission 203626) | Sediment microbial communities from Yellowstone Lake, YNP, Wyoming, USA - YL17G13_40 | ecosystem: Environmental > Aquatic > Freshwater > Lake > Sediment | place: USA: Wyoming | collected...
AAGTCGGCGGTCAAGCGGGGGCGGAAGATCCCCAAGGAGTAGTAGTAGTGGACGTGTATAAGCATAGGGTTGGGGATGCGGTGCGCTGGGTGCCGCGGGGGAGCAGCGAGGAACGCGAGGGGCGCGTAGTCGCGGTCGTCCCGGCGGGGCGCAGCGCCTATGTGTATCTGCCAGCGGGGGCCTGTATGAGCGACCTGCACGGGGCTCCGCTGAGCCCGTTGGAGGATCGGTACCTCGTGGCGGCGGAGATCCCGCACAAGGGGGTGGCCTACCTGGCGCCGCCGTGCGGGGCGATCGACACCCCGAGGGGGGCGACCCGTGAGGAGGGGCGGGCGGCGGCGCGGGCGCGCGCCAAGCTGGCGACCGGGGGAGCGCCCCAGGGGCGGCGGGTGCGGTCACGGGGTCGCGGCACGGCGCGGTGTGGCTGATGGGTCCCCTCGAGCGGCCAGCAGATGTGGGGCCCTTTGAAATTGTGCTGGCAGACAATCCGTGGAGCTACAACGACAAGGCGGCCGCAGGGAACCGCGGGGTGAGCTTCAAGTATCCCCTGCTGACGCTCCTGGACCTCTGCGCGCTCGACGTGCCAGCGATCTGCGCGCCTGATGCCAATTGCTTTTTGTGGGCGACGAGTCCCCTGTTGTTGGAGGCTGTACGGGTGCTTGCGGCGTGGGGGTTTGCCTATAAACGGATCGCCTTTGTGTGGCGCAAGGTTTATGCGAAGTCGGGCCGGCCGTTTGTAGGCATGGGGCATGGCACGCGGGGGAACTGCGAGTTTGTGTTGGAGGGGGTGAGGGGGAAGGGATGTAAGCGGGTCGATGCCGGGATCTTGGCGGAGGTGACGGCGCCTGTGGGGCTGCACAGTGCGAAACCCTATGAGGTGGCGCGGCGCATCCAGCGCCTTTATGGGCCGCAGCGTCGCGTGGAGCTGTTTGCCCGCGAGAAGGTTGACGGCTGGCATGGGATCGGCTTGGATCTCCCTGGAGATGGCCGCGACATCCGCGCGGTCTTGGGGAGCTGTGAGCCGTACCAAGCCAGACCAACCGATCAGGCCCTTCCTGTTTCTGGTGCCCATGCCCCGGCATGAGGTGGCGGCCCCGGAGCCCCCGGTCCGGCGGCGGGTGGCGGGGCTCCGCGTGGGGCAACTCGTGGGGTGGCGGGGGCGCCCCCACCGCGTGATCGCGTTCCGCTCGCGGGACTGGGTGGCGGTGGAGCGTTGCGACCCCCGCGAGGACGACATTGTGGCCTACCTTGTGCGCACGGGGGATCTGACGGCGGGGGCCGTGCGCGCGATCGATCCCCGCTAAAATCCGTTGACAAACACCCTCGCGGGGTGTAGACAAAAGCAGGACGGCGGTTTTGTCAACCAGCGCCCAAGGGGCGCGGAAGGGTGGGAGTCATGGACGCAACGCAGGAAAGCACCGCAACCCCCGTAGTGCCCGCCAAGAAGGCTAGCCTCATGGACATCGTGGCGCGGTTCCGCGAGGTGCTGTTCGCCATCGACGAGCTGGATGGGGAGGTCACGGACGCCCTGTTCGGGGAGCTGCAGGCGGTCGAGGGCGACCTCGCCACGAAGATCGACCGTTGCCTCTGGGTGGGCGACGAGGCGGGGACGCGGGCGCGTATGTTCCGCGACAGGGCCAAGGCCTTGACGGAGCACGCGCGCGTCCTGGAGGCGCAGGAGGATCGCCTCAAGGCCTACGTCAAGACGGCGATGGAGCTGGCGAAGGTCCAGAAGCTGGAGACCGAGAACTACGCCAGCGTGTTGATCAAGAAAAACCCGGCCTCGGTCGACATCGAGGAGCCGGATGTGTTCGCCAAAGTACATAAGGACGACGCGGCCATCGTGACGTGGGAGCCCAAGATCAACAAGAAGGCCGTCGGCGACCGCCTCAAGGCGGGGCAGGCCGTGGCGGGGGCGAAGCTGATCACCGACAAGACCTGCCTGCAGGTGAAGTGAGGCACGCATGGCGGAGGGGACTAGCCGCCTCGCGGCGCTGAAGGCGCTGCAGGCGCAGATCGGGAAGCAGCATGGCCCAGGGGCGTTCGGGCCAGCGATGACCATCCGGCCGCCGGGCATCCGGCGCATCCCCACGGGGAGCCTCGCGCTCGACTTCGCGATCGGCGGGGGGTTCCCCGTGGGGTCGGAGACCGAACTATTCGGGATGGAAAATTCGGGCAAGACCGTGACGGCCCTGCGGGGGATCGGGGAGGCGCAGAAGCTCTGCGCGAACTGCTACCGGCCTCCGCGCAGTCGCCGCGTCGTGCAGCTTACTGCGGACATCTTTGATCCCCTCACGGGGGAATTATTGAAGCCCGCAGAGTACGTGGTGGAGGGCACGTGCGATTGCGTGAGCGCGGGGGTTTATCGCCCACGGCGCTTGTATATCTCGGCAGGGAGCAAGCAGGATCGCCCGGAGACGGACGCGGAGTACCGCGAGCGCATTGCGGTGATGCGGGAGAACTCCTACGAGGAGCTGCGCTGCGCGTACTTCAACATCGAGGGCAAGATGGACTGGGCCTGGGCGGCCAAGCTGGGGGTGGACGCGCGGATCCTGCACTACAGCCAGCCGACCTCGGCCGAGGAGGCCATCGACATGTACTGCGCCACGGCGCTGACGGGGGCCGTGGACCTCATGGTGCTCGACAGTCTGGCCACGCTGATCCCGAGCGCGGAGATCGAGGAGGCGGCCGAGAAGGAGGGCAAGCGGGGCGGGGCCTCGGCCCTGATCGGGCGGCTCGTGCGGCGCATGATCTCGGCGACCAACGACAACTATCGCTACAAGGGGCGCGAGCTGACGCAGATCTGGATCAACCAGCTGCGTGACAGCATGTCGACGGACCCGTGGGTGCCGAAGACGAAGACCACGGGGGGGCACGCCCCGCGCTTCATGGCCACGTTGCGGATCAAGCTGTGGGCCTCGGGCTGGGAGGCGGAGAATGTGTTTTCTAAGGAGGATGTGAGCGCGGATGGCCAGATCAAGCTGGGCGAGTCCATGCGGTTGAACTTCCTGAGCGAGAAGAACCAGACCTTTGCGTCCCGGGCGGCGGGGGCCTACACGCTGCTCGTGCGGGGCCCCCAGGCGGGGCAGGTGGATGAGCGGGAGTTTGTCCTGGACCTCGCGGAGCGCCACGGGCTCTTTGGCAAGGACGGCTCGAAGTGGTTTATCCGGCTCCCTGGCGAGGACACGGTGCGCTGTCCCACGAAGGTGGCGGCCACCGAGAAGCTCTTTGCCGAGGGCGCGCGGTGGCGCGTGCGCGAGGCCCTGCTGGCTGCCGCGCTAGACGGCGTGGCGAAGGGGGTCTGATGCGGCATGTGCCCCAGCGTTATGCGGAGGACGCGGTGGACCGCCAGGACCGGGGGCGGGACCACGCGCACGTGGGGGCGCCCAAGGCGCAGGAGCGCCGCGTGGCGGCGGCCTTGCGTGGCCGGCGCGTCAAGGGGTCCGGGTGCTCGCCTTACGCCAAGGGGGACGTCGTGGCCGAGGCGCGCGGGGCGGTGGGGTGGCTGGTCGAGTGCAAGCGGACGGAGAAGGCCAGCCTGGCGCTCAAGCGCGAGTGGCTGGTGAAGGTCGCGCGGGAGGCCCTCGTGCAGGGCAAGCGTCCCGCGCTCGCGGTGGCAATCGCCGGGGGGGCGCCCGCGGCGGACGTTGAGAGCGATTGGGTTTTAATACCGCTCTCGAGCTTTACGGCGCTGACGCGGCGCGAGCAGGAGGTGATCGATGGGCAGTAGCAAGAGGCAGGGGGAGAAGGTGCGCCGGTTGCCGAGCGTGGCCCCGAAGGCGGCCCCCGAGGCGCGGCGCGGGATCGCGGTTGAGGCCTTGCGGGATGTGGCGGCGCAGGGGCGTGCGGCGGATCGCGCGGCGCAGGCGGCCCGGCGGCAGCGCGAGGAGCACGTTCAGGCTATCCAGTTGCTCGACATGATGGCGTGGTCTTCGGAGGATGGGGCCGTGACGTGCGGGTTTGGGATCGCGTGCGATGAGCTGACGCTGCGCCTGAGCGTGGAGGGCCACGGGGCGCGGTTGAGTGAGGCCGAGGCGCGGATGTTCGGGAGCTGGTTGCGGGCCATGCTCGGATCCGTGCCGCAGGCATAGAGATTGGGTCCGTGTCGTCGGAAGTGTTCAACTACTAATGGTCGAACCCTTGTGGAGACGGCGGCATGGGCTTTCGGGGCGGGGTTGGGACCTGCCCGCGGGCGTCGGACACACGACCACGCGCCCTTCCTCTGGCGCCCGCGGGGGCCGGTTCGAGGCCGGCCGCTCCGACCGATGGCTAGTGAGCGACAGCGTGCGCGGCAAGCGCAGATCCGGGCGATGATTGCGCTGATGGAGACCGCAGAGTTGGCGATCGATCGCGATGTAGAGTCGGAGAGGAAGAGGTTGATCACGGGGCGGTATACGCGGTGGGTGCCGCCACCATTGGTACGCTTTGCGCGGGAGCGGATCCACGCGCGCTTAATGGATCTGCGGCGGCAGCTCCGGGAAGTAGAGTGAGAGATGACGACGATGGGCGATAGGTTGATCTTTGCGGCGGCCTTTGCGGGGGGATTGCAAGCCGAGCGCAAGGGTGGGTTTGTGGACGACAAAGAGGCTAATCCCGATGGTTACGATGCGTGGTTGGCGCGCACTGCGGTGGCGGCGGCCGAGGCAGCGGTGGCGGCCGTGGAGGCGCTGTATATCGCGGACGAGGCGATCGGGATGTTAGAGGAGGTGGCGCAGGACACCGCTAACCCTGAGATGGCGGCGGCGGCGCACGAGCGATGGACGGAGCTGGACTGCATCCACCATGCGATCGAGGAGTACCGCATGGGGGATAGCGAGGGGGGCATGGCCTGCGCCTATGCGTGTGATGGGGTATGCGGGGGACACCCGGAGTGCATGACCTGTGACAATAACGATGACGATGACGGGGCGGATATAATTTTGGTGGCCAAGGGACGCCTCGGGCAGTCCGATGCGTGAGCGCCGCGCGGTCGTGCTGGGCCCGGACACGGCGGTGCTCGTGGAGCGGCGCCTGCAGGCCCTCGTGGCCGAGGGCTGGGTCCCGATGGGGGCCTTGAGCTGCGCGGCCTGCGCGGAGGGCGTGGTGATCGTGGGCGTGTTCGAGCGCGCCTCGGAGGCGGGGGAGGGCGCACAGGCGTCCCCGCCGGCCAGGGCGGAGGCCCCGATGCCGCCCCAGAACCACCCTCGCGCGGAGGACGCGGTGGGGCCGCCGTGCCACCTGTGCGGGGGGAAGATGGTGCGGCGGATGCGCAAGGCCGACGGCAAGCCCTTCTGGGGCTGCGCGAGCTTCCCCGAGTGCCGGGGGATCATCAATTGGCAGGACTGGACCCCGCCCGAGGTGCGGCGGGTGGACGACCATTTCTCCCCGCCGGCCCAGAAGGCGCTGCCAGGCTTCGCCCCAGCGGGGGAGGCCACGGCGTGCTGGGGGCCCGTGGCGGAGCCCCCGAAGGACGCGGCGGGGCCCGCGTGGGCGGGTGACCCGGAGGATTGCATACCCTTCTAGCGGCTGGCGATATTGCGTACGCGCGTGCGCAAGGAGTTGGGACTTTGGCAAACAGGCTTTTGCGTCCGAGTGACAGTAATGCGGGGCGCGCGCGCGAGCTGGTGGGCGGCCTCCTGCTGCAGGCCATCAGCCAGCTCCATGCCCTCGTGGTCGCGCGCCGCGCGGAGCGCCCCCACGCGGAGCTGCGCTTCGAGGACGTGACCGACGAGCAGGCGACCTTCATCATCGGGGCGTGGGCGCCGGGGGGCGAGCACGTCGAGGTGGGCCGCAAGATCCCTGGCATCGGTTTGACCTCGCATATGGCGGGCTACGATCAGACCTACGTGCGCGAGATGATCGTCGAGCTGGAGCGGGGGCTGGCGCGGGCGCTCCTGGCGGCAGAGGCCCCTCTGAACGTGACGCCGCGTCCCCAGTTGGGGCCCGGCGGACGGGGCTGACGGCGTGGTGGTCCTTGTGCTGATCGCGGCGTTCTCGGCCTACTGGGCGCGCCGGCTCATCGCCGATCTGCGCGAGACGGGGTGCCTGTGGGAGTTGCGCGCGCGCGTGGCCATCGAGAGTCCCGAGATCTTGGCGGCGGAGCCGCGCTGGCGGCGGGTCCTGCTGGTGGTGCTGACGGCATTGGAGATCTGGATGCTGGCGGTGATGTTGCTGCAGATCATGGCGTGCGCCCTGGGCATGGCGGGCATTGGCCCCTGGGCCCCGTGGCGCGGCCTATTGTAGCTGAAAGGGCGGAGGATGCGATGCGAGCAGTGGTGGAAGCGATGCGGGCGTGGGGGGCGACGAGCTGGGGGCAGCGGGCTCTCGCGTGGCGGGCGCCCGCGGAGTCCCTGAGCCGGTTGGCGATGGTCGAGGGGCTGACGGCCCAGACGGGGGCCGAGGCGGTGAGCGCGGCCTACGCGGCGATCTTCGAGGGGGTAACGACGGGGCCGGACTGGTTGCGGCTGCCCGTGGGGGCGCGCCTCGCGCGCGTGCAGCCGCTGGGCCTCCCGCGCCTCAAGGCCGCGGCCGTGACGGGGATCGCGATGTTCCTCGCGGAGCGGCGGCCTGTCCATCTGGCGGGGGATCCCGTGCACGGCAACAATTCGGTGGGGATCGGGTCCCTGGCGTGGGCCCTCCAGCAGTACCCCGGCGTGGGACCCTATACGAGCGCGATGGTGGCCCTGCTCCTCGGCGAGGACGGGGTGCCCCCGGTGGACGCCAACCTGCGGCGCGTGGGGAACCGTGCGGCGGCGGATGGGGACGGGGATCGCTGGCTCGCGGCCCTGTTTGCGGCCTGCATGAACGTGGGCGAGGCGGACGGCCTTCCCGTGCAGTTCGGGCGCCCCGTGCGCTACGAGCTGGCCTCGCACCTCATGGATCTGGGGCACTACGTCTGCACGGCGCGGATGCCCCGGTGCGGGGCCTGTGCGATCCGCGCGTGGTGCGAGGAGGCGCAGGGGCAGCCCTGTCTGCCGTTCACGGTCGACATTGCGAGTTACGGAAAGGGGGATTGAGATGGAACGACAAGTAACACAGTGGTCGGCGGCGGAGCTGGAGGCCTACGAGGCCTATCGGGCGAGCCGCCACGGGGAGTTACGGGCCTGCACGTGCGGGCTAGCCGAGGCCAACCTGAACCGCCACGCGGAGGCCTGCGCCTATCTGCGGTCGGTGCGGGCGATCGACGCGGGGTGGTACGAGCACGTGCGCACGACAAGGAGCCAACATGGACGCTGACAAGACGTTTCGGGTGATACGGCTAGAGGCCGAAAATGTTAAGCGCTTGCGCGCGGTGGCCTTCGATCCCGGTAAAAACGCTGTGATCATTGGGGGCGCCAACTCGAGCGGGAAGAGCTCCTTGATAGATTCGATTTTTTACGCCTTGGCCGGGGGGCGGGCCTTGCCTGCACGGCCGATCCGCGACGGGGAGGCGCAGGCGACGATCCGCGTGGATCTGGGCGGGCTCACGGTGGAGCGCGTGATCAAGGCCAACGGGACCACGCTTGTGGTGCGGAACGCCGAGGGGGACGCCATGCAGTCGCCCCAGCGGATCCTCGATCGCATGGTGGGTGCGCTGTCCTTCGATCCGCTCGATTTTGTGCGGGCGGACATGAAGGGGAAGGTCAAGCAGCTGGAGGGGGTGCTCGGGATCAATGTGGCGGCGCTTGATGCGGAGCGCAAGCGGGTTTTCGATCAGCGGACGGAGATCAACCGCGAGGTCGTGCGGCTCCGGGCGGGGATCGGGGCGGAGCCCGTGGTCGCCCCTGAGGCGCGGGATACGGAGGCCCTGTTGGCTGAGCTGCGGACGGTTGATGCCGCCGCGGATGTGGTCAAGGCTGCGGACCTGGAAGCGGGCCGGACGCGGTGGGAGGCCAATGCGATGGCTGTCCGCGTGCAGGAGATCGAGGGGGAGATCGCGAAGCTCCAACTTAAGCTCGCGGAGACCCAGTTGAAGCTCGGGCGGTTCCACGAGGTTGCGGCGCAGCGGCAGCAGGCGGCAGAGGATGTGCGGACCCGCATGAGTGGGCACCGCACGGCGGCGGAGATCCAGACGGAGATCCGGGCGGCCAGCGAGGTCGTGCGGTTGCGGGATGCGCATGTGGCGTGGGTGGCGAGCCGGGCGGTGCTGGTCCAAGCGGAGGAGGCGAGCGGTGTGATCACGGCGCAGCTCGCGGCGATGGACGCGGATCGGGAGGCCCGTGTGTCCGCGGCGGTGGGCAATGTGGGGCTTGCGGGGCTCGGGCTCGACGAGCGCGGGGTCACGTGGGGCGGCATCCCCCTGGCGCAGTGCTCCTCGGCGGAGCAGCTCCGCGTGGCGGTGGGCCTCGGCTTTGCGGCCAACCCCCAGATCCGCATCGTGCTGCTGCGCGAGGGCGCCCTGCTCGACGACGCCTCGCTGGCGGCGGTCATTGCGATGGCCGAGCAGGCGGACGCCCAGGTCTGGATCGAGGTCGTGGGCGACCGGGGGCCGGGCGCGGTGATCATTGAGGACGGGGCGATCCGGGAGGCCGCCCATGAGTGATGAGGGCTGGAACAAGCGGCGCTCCGCGCACGGGGTCGTGACGCCGTGGCCGGGGGTCCCCGAGGGGGCCATCACGGAGGTCCAGGCGGCCCTCGACAGGCTGATCGAGCGCGTGGGGGGCGTCCAGGTGGAGATCAAGGTCTGGCCCCTGAACGCCGATGAGACGGCGTGGATGGGCCGCGTGGGGGCCGCCTTCCGGGAGGTCCACGCTGCGCATGCGCGTGCGCAGGGCGAGGTGAAGCCATGAGGACGGACGAGCAGGTGGTGCGCGGGTGGCTGGCCCATCCGGTCGCGGATCGCGTGATGGCGCTGGTCGAGGACGGGTCGATCGCGGGGGCCCTCGGGCGCGAGGTGGAGCGCCTGCGGGCGGAGAACCGGCGGTTGCGGGCAGCGGCGCGGGTGCTGTGCGAGGTGACCGGCGAGCTTGATGACGACGGGGCGTTCCAGGCGTGCCCCCAGGCATCGCTGACTATGACGGATCGGGAGGCCATCGCGCCGTGGGTGGAGGGGGCCTGGCGGGCGCTCCAGGGGCTGGTCGGGGGCGGCGCGGATCCCGTGCCCGCGGTCATCACGGGGCGCTGCACCTGCGATGACTTCTGCGACGATCCCTGCCCCCACCATGGCTGGGGACAGATGGAGTGCGCCTGTGGGGTGCGCGTGCGGGCCCCGCTCGTGGCGAAGACGGGTTTTAGCGTGACGTGCCCGTCCTGCCAGCGGGGCTACGACGGCAACGACGACGGAGGCCACGGGCACTGGGTCCAGCGGCGGGACTCGAGCCGGTGCCCGATCTGCGGGTGTCCGGCCAACAGCGCGGACTGCCAGCGGAGTCACCCATGAGCACGCAGATGGTGATCTTCCCCGGCCTCCCGGCGCCCCTAGAGACGCCGGAGCACTCGCGCCAGCGCTGGAAGCAGGCCTTGACGGATGTCGCGCGGCAACTGCGGTCCCTGCAGTGCGAGGCGCGGGAGCGGGGGTACAACGCGGATGCTGCCCGCCTCGACTTCATCCTGGAGTTCTTCGACGTGGAGGGCCCCTAGTGGCCCGCGCGCGGCTCGCCGAGGTCGACGTGGCGGCTCCCGTGGTGGCATGGCTCCGCGCGGGGGGCTGGGACGTCTACCAGGAGGTCCGCAACGGCAAGGGCGGCGAGCGCAGCTGCGACCTCGTGGCCACGCGGGGCCCCCTCGTGTGGGCGGTCGAGGCCAAGGTGCGCCTCTGCGTCGAGGTCTTGGAGCAGGCCCACTGGTGGCGGCAGTACGCGCACTACGCCTCGGTGGCGGTGCCGTACCACTACCTCATGGCCCTGGGGCCGGCCTTCGGGCACCTCGTGCGCGCGTGGGGGCTCGGGATCTTCGGGGTGCGCCCCATGGAGGCCCTCTGCGGGGGCACCGCGATCGACAAGCTCGTGGACAACATGCACTACCCCCCGCGCCTCCACCGGCGGGGGCTCGCGGTCCACCTGCGGCGGTGGCTTTGCGAGGAGCAGAAGACCTTTTTGGCGGCGGGGAGCCCCTGCGGCGGGGGCTGGACGCCGTTCAAGGACACGTGCCGCAACCTCGCGCAGTTCGTGCGGGAGCATCCGGGGTGCACGCTCAAGGAGGCCATCGGGGGGCGGCCCGCCGTCCTGGGCGAGGGGGACACCCCGCACTGCCACCCCGCGGCGCCTGGGATCCGGCACCACTACCGCACGGAGGCCACGGCGATCAGCAGCCTGCGGACGTGGATCCAGGAGGGCAAGGTGTCGGGGGTGCGCCTCGTGCTGGAGGGGCGGGCCCTGCGGCTCTACCTGGCCGATGGGTGATCTTTTGCGTTGACAAACCGTGGCGAGCGTGCGCATGTTTCCAGGAGGCCCGGTGCGCATGGCGCGCCCCCGGCCGGTGGGCGCTGCGCCCGGAGGATGACATGGCACAACAGACGACGGCATCGTGGGCGGATCTGCGGATGGTCATCGAGCGGCTGCGCGGGGCGGTGTTGGCCCTGCGGGCGCCCGCGACCTTCGCGGTCTGGGTCACGGAGGAGGACGGGCAGACGCGCGGGCTGCGGACCCTGCGGGTCGACCTCGACGGCACGGTGGTGGTGGTCTTCGACGATCACATCCTGGTCCACGTGGCCCTTGGCACCGGGGACTACAGGGATCAGCAGGGCGGCCTGGGGCACCTCGTGAAGCTCGTGGACGTGAGCCCCCTGCACCCCCTGCGGGACGTCGTGGACGGGCGCCCCTCGCGCATCCGGGTGGCGGTATGAGCGCCCCCTTGTCGACGACCTACCTGTGCGATGTGTGCGGGGAGCCGTTCTCCGCGGAGGGGGGCTACGAGCGGCGCGAGCGGGCGGTCTTCCAGCTCCCGCGCCTGGCTACGGGGATGACCCCGCTGACGGCGGTCTGCGTGTCGTGGCCCCACGGCACGGCGCACGGCTTCATGCACACGACGGTGGGGCTCACGGAGGGGGCGTGGACGGCGGAGGCCCTCGCGGCCCTGTGTCCGGGGTGCCAGCGGGCCGTGCAGGAGACGCTGCGGGTGCGGCGCGACACGGCCATCGTGGAGATGGAGAAGCGGGAGCGCGCATGAGTGCGCTCGTGCGCGTCCTGAACAAGGAGGGTGAAGCATGGCACTGATGCAAGCGGAAAATGAGCATGGCGCGTGGCTGGCGGCGCTGCAGCCGGGCGATGAGGTCTACGTGGATCGGGTGATTTCCTTCGATGGGATCGTGGTGCGCCGCGTGGCGCGGATCACGAAGACGCAGATCATTTTGGAGTCCCGCAACGAGATGGCGCCCTCGCAGCGCTTCAACCGCTTAACGGGGTTCGAGATATTCGAGACAGGGACCAACAAGGCGCTGCTGCGGCCCGTGACGGAGGCCGTGCGGGCGCGGATCGCGGTAGGGATCCTGTGCCGGCGGGCGCACGAGGCGGGCAAGTGGCTGGCGCGCCTCACGGAGGGGCACGTGGAGGCCATGTCGTTGGAGGATCAACAGAGCCTCATGCGGGTGATCGGGGGCGTGCGCGTCCTGAGCAAGGAGGGGGAGGGCGCATGACGGACTGGCAAGATAGATACGAGGGGCTCGCGGCGATGCTGCTAGAGGCCAACACGATCCTGACGGAGGTGTGGGTGGGAGATCATGGCAGCTTCGTCGAGCGCTTAGAGGCGCTGGTGCAGGACTGCAAGGGCGCGCAGGAGGCGCGGGCCGTGGAGCACCAGGCCCTCATGGATGCCCACCGTGCGGTGACGCGGAACTACCCGGTGGCGGATCCCAAGGTTGACGCGGGGCGGCCCCTCGCGGAGCGCATCGATGCCCTGGCGCGGGCCTGCCAGCGGGTGGGGGACGATGCGGGGTTCGTGGCGGGGCGGGAGGGTTGGGATGCTGCGGTGGAAGGCCTGAAGGCGGCCTACGCGGCGGTGGCCATGGCCTTCCCTGGGCGCACGGAGATCGATCCGAAGGTGCCGTTGGAAGAGCACATCCAGACCCTCGCGGACGCCTGTTATCAGCAGGGGTACGAAGCGGGGTGCCAGTGGCAGTCGCACGACCAGCGGGAGGACGGGGCGCGGGAGCAGAAGGCGGCCTACGACCGGGGGCGGGCGGAGACCCTCGAGGTGTGCGTGGCGGTCCTGCGCCGCCGCGGGGCGATGGCGCCCACGGAGGGCGGGGGGATCATGCTGGACGATGCCGACTACCTAGAGCGCGTGGTGCGGCCGTGAGCCGCGTGATGATCGAGATGCCAGGGGGCGGCACGAGCCTCACCCGCGTGGTGTGCGACGCCCTGATCGACCAGGGGCGCACCATCGACGGGGACCCCGTGGGGCACGGGTGTGTGGCCCCCGCGACGCGCCACGTGGCCTTCACCCTGGAGGACGGGGAGACGGCCACGGAGGAGATCGCGGACCTCTGCCCGCGCTGCCACGCCATGGTGCGCGAGGAGCCGGGACGCGTGACGCTGACCCCGGCGCGGGAGCGCACGATCCCCTGGGCGATGTTGGCGCCGCCACGGGCCTATGATCAAATTCAGAGTGCTGTTGGTGGAAAGGTTGTGTTGTAAGCTATGTTTGTCGCGACGCGCATCCGTCTTTATCCCAATGTCACGCAGGTGCATGCTTTGGCGCGTCAGTTTGGCTGTGCGCGGTGGGCGTGGAACGATGCGCTTGCGGAGACGCGCCGCTTATATCAGGAGACGGGCAAGGGACTCGGATACGAGTCGATGTCGGGCCGTTTGCCTGCATTGAAGCAAGAGCACGAGTGGTTGAAAGAGGCCAATGCGCAAGCCTTGCAGCAGTCGCTGCGTCATCTCTCGCGGGCGTTCGTGAATTTTTTTGAGAGACGGGGCCAATATCCACGGTTCAAGACAAGATTTGGCCCGCAGTCGGTGCAGTTTCCCCAGGGCGTTAAGGTAAACGAGAAGCGTGTCTTTCTGCCCAAAGTAGGGTGGTTCAAGGCAGTCATTCATCGTCCTATTGTGGGTAAGATCAAGACGGTCACGGTAACACGTGAACCGTGTGGACACTACTATGCCTCGATTCTGACCGATGATGGCTTGCCCATGCCTATGCCCTCTTTCGATGGTTTGGTGCTTGGGGTGGACGTAGGCATAAAAGACTTCGTGGTGACGAGCGATGGCAGTCACTTTGCGAATCCAAAACACCTTAAGCAGGACGAGAAGAATCTGAAGCGCAAGCAGCAGAAGTTGGCGCGTAAGGTTAAGGGTTCCAAGGGGCGCGACAAGGCGCGCAAGTTAGTGGCGCGGGTTCATGAGCGGGTCAAGAATACGCGCCAGGATTTTGTCCACAAGGTCTCGACACGGCTGGTTAACGAGAACCAAGTGATCGCCGTGGAGGATCTGCATATCAAGGGCATGTTACGCAACCACAGCTTGGCGAAGGCCATCGCAGATGTGGGGTGGGGCATGTTCACGCAGTTTTTGACGTACAAGACGGCCCGAGCGGGCAAGGGGCTGATCAAGGTCAACCGTTTCTATCCGTCGTCCAAGGCCTGCAACGCGTGCGGGTGCATCCGTGAAAAACTGGATCTATCGGTGCGATTTTGGACGTGTGAACACTGTGGAACACGCCACGATCGCGATGAGAACGCGGCGCGCAACATCCGCGATGAGGCGCAGCGCATGATTTGGGCTGGGATTCTCCCGGCCTCTGCCTCGGGGACCGGGGCGGCTGCTGCTGGAGGGAACGTGAGTCGGGGCCGAGGGCGTAAGTCCTCGGTTACGCAGATCCCGGTGAAGGCAGAAACTGGCATGTTCACATGCCAGTAGTTCACACGGAGGCAGAGGTGCGGGCGGCGGCGCGCGGGGCCTCGCACGCGGCGGCGGGGCATGCGGTGCGCGCCTGCGCGGCGTGGCTGGACGCCCATGCGGCGCAGATCGCGCCGGGGCACTTTCACGACCTGCGGGGGCTCCTGGAGAGCCTCGCGGGCGAGATGCGGTTGGAGATGGGCGCCGAGGTCGAGCGCGCCTACAAGGAGGACCTGTGAAAATGAAGCGCGTGTACATCTGCCACCCCTTCAGCGCGGACCCCGAGGGGAACGTGCGGGTCATCCGGGAGGTCTGCCGGCGCGTGGTGGGCATCGGGCACAACCCGATCGCCCCGCAGCTCGCGCTGCCGCAGTTCATGGACGACGCGACGGAGCGGGCGCGGGCGATGGCCCTGTGCCTGGACCTCGTGGGGGTCTGCGACGAGGTGTGGATCTTCCGCCGGGGGGCGGCCCTCACGGGGGGGCAGCTCGCGGAGCAGGCCGAGGCCCTGCGGCTGGGGAAGCTCCTCTGCAACATCACGGAGGATGCGCGGGGCACCTGGGAGTTCGATTATGAGTAAGCCGGCCGGGGTCTGGCGAGCAAACCGGAATGGGACCGTGCATTGGCACGAATGGTATGAGGCAGATGCCTTAACCCGAGCCTTTCTAGCAGCGACTAGCCGTTGTGGGATGGCATATTGTGGATTTGAGGTTCGTGAGACGGTGGATGCTGTTGGGGTTCCGGGGGTGCCGCCTGAAGGTTCTTGCGCGACGTGCCGCCGCCTCCTGGCGAAGGACGCGGAGCGACGCGCGCGCGCGCGGGAGTGATGCAGGAGGTGTGGGCGCAGACCGCCGCGGCAATGGCGGAGCACGTCGATGCGCAGTTCTTGAGGCCGCGATTGAGCGGGAGGTGAGGCCATGAGTGGGGACTTGCAAGCCCCCGAGATGTGCAGGGATGTGGCGCCGGGGCACATCTCGGGCGGCCCGTTGGGGTCAGGGGGGCTGCGGCGAAGCATTTGGTGCCACCTTGATAAGGGGCATGATGGACCGCACGCCTGTGGGCCGCATCGTTGGGAGTGGCCGATGATCCCGTCGTGCGTGTCGCCCCAGGATTGGGCCGTCTTGGTCGAGGTCAATGGGCAGATTCGGGCGGCGCGGGCACTGCGCAAGCAGATCCTGGCGAAGTACGGGTTGGATGCGGAGGAGGAACCATGAGTTTTGAGATTGACGAGGGGAAGCGCTTAGCGGGGGCGTACTGCAATCACGGTGTGACGGGGTGTTTCTGCGCGGTGGGCTGGCCCTACGAGCGCCAGTGCCCGGGCTGCCGGGATCGGTGGCCCGAGGGGGCCTTCCGGAACTCGTACTGTATCTGCCCCCCGGATGCGGAGACGCCATGAAATCCAAGGACAAGGAGTTCGCGGATCGGTGCGATCCGCGGAACCAGTTTGATGGCCCGCCGGGGCTGCCGACCTATGCGGCGCGGGTCGTGCCCAACACGAGCTTGGGGAATCCTACGATGCCCACGTGGCGCTGTAGCGCGCCGGGGTGCGGGGACAAGATCAAGGACGCTAGGGCGATCGAGGTCACCACCAAGGATGGCATCGAGCACCTGCACGAGGACTGCGACTACGAGTACGAGCATGGGTTTGACGATCGCATCCCCGCGCGGGGGCGCCTGTTGTTCGAGGAGGACCTATGACGAGCATCCTCCAGCGGTGGAGCGACGAGCACACGGAGGCGCACGGGGCCTACGCGGTCTTGGCGGGGTTCGAGGCGGCGCTGCGGGCGCACTCCGACGGGTTGGCCACGTGGTACGACGAGGCGGACATGGAGGACAAGCTCGCGCTGTTCGGGTGGGTGACGGGCCTGCTCGAAGCACAGGAGAAGGCATGAGCACGAACCAAGGCCGCGCGTGGTGCGAGGTGTGCGGCGAGGAGATGCCCTTGGACGGGCAGTGGCGATGCAAGCAGTGCATGGCGCGGGCCGAGATCACGGAGAGCCTCCGTCATTGCGGTCTGATCCAGCCCGTAGTCGATGAGACGCCCGTGGCGCGCCCGCTGCACCGGGAGGTGGTCGTGCGCCTGATCGACGAGCGGGATGCGGCGCGGCGCGAGGCCATCGCGCTGCGGGAGGCGCTGGAGAAGGCGCGGGCCCTGAACGCGGTGCGCTACAAGATCATCCATGAGGCGGCCCAGCACGTGGACGTGGCCAACCTGTCCGAGGGCTTGTTGCCCGCGGCGGTCGAGCAGGCGGTCCGGGGGCGGGAGATCGCCCTGGAGAAGCTGATGGCGGCGCACCGGGCGCTGGAGGCCGCGGGCGATCTGATCGTGCGGGGGCCGGCGGGGGACACGGTGGCGGCGAAGATCACGGCGCTGGTCGCGATCCTGCGGGCGGCGTTGGCGGAACGGGATGAGCTGCGGGCATTGGTAGCAGCGGATACGGCGAAAATGCTGGAGATGATGGGGAGAAGGTCATGATAGGCGATATACGGGGCCTCTTGGGTGAGATCGGCACGTGCATGAGCGCGATCGAGGCGAAGAAGGCGGCGGACATCGAGGAGACCCTCCAGCAGGGCGTGTGCCCGCGCTGTGGGGTGCGCGTGGCCGCGGCGCAGCACCAGGGGTTCATCGAGGTGGACCAGGGGCTGACGGAGCGCCTCATCGCGACGTGCGCGGCGGGCCATGAGTGGGCGGTGAAGGATCCCCATTTTCGGTGGGAGGAGATGTGATGACGGAACCATTGCGGCGGGTCGAACGGTGGGACGCCGCCACCCAGGCGTGGGTGGTCGTGCCGTTGCAGGCGTTGCACAACGGGGATCGCTTCCGGCTCTGGGAGGCCACCGGCGAGCGGGTGGTCGACAAGGATGGGAGCGACACGTTCATGGTCGAGGGGGAGCCCTACGAGCGGCCGTGGGGGGAGACGGGCGAGCTGCGGATCACGGTCAACTCGCACGCGGTCCCGGCGTGACCGAGGCGGCCAAGGCCTACCGCACGGAGCTGCGGCGGGCCATCAACATGCACAAGGGCACGGGGCGGCACTGCCGGCCCGCGACGACGAGATGATCGAGCGGCTGGTCGCACACCGCTATCCGGGCTGCGGGCAACCCCCGCGCCTACAGCAGGAGTGACATGGGAAAGTTTAAGGTTCGAGCGACGGCGACCGTGGACGTTGAGGTGCGCGTTGAGGCGCGTGACGAGGATGAGGCAAACGATCTGGCACTGCTAATAGTCAAGCAGATTCGGTGCGATGCTAACGGAGGGATTGCCGTCCCTAAGGATGCGAGCATCGAGTGGCCTGCGTCAGACATGCTGGAGTGGTACGAGACGTACCAAGAGGAGTAGGAGCGATGGCAATGAGCGCGCACCCAGGGGGGCTCACGAAGGAGATGGCGCTGGCCGGTCGGCCCACCAACGCGTGGACCCCTGCATGGGTGGCCAAGCTGTGGAAGGGCCGGGAGACGCTGACGGTGCACGATGTGGCGGCCCTCAAGGCGGACGCGCGGGACCGGCTGTCCCTGATCATCGAGTACTTTTTAGATGACCGCCGCCGCCGGTTGCTCGCGTGCGACCTCGCCGAGCAGGTGATGGCCCAGGCGGGGGACGCCGATGCGCGGTTCCTGTTTGCGATCTCTGTGGCGCGGGCCTATGCGGACGGGGCGGCCTCGCTGGAGCGCTTGGAGGAGGCGAAGGAGGCCGCACGGCGGGTGACGGTGCTGGAGCCCAGGGACTATATCGACCCCGTGCGGGTGGCGCGGACGACTGCGATCAACGTGTGCTGCGTGGTGAAGGCGCCGATGGAGGTGCGGCCCTACAACACCGACCACGATGCGGCCGGTCAGGCGGTGATGGGCAACCTGCACAACTGGGGGATCGTGGTCAACTGGACGCATCCCCATGGGGCGCCGGGGACGCCGACGATGGAGGCCGTGCGCGAGGAGGCGGTGCGGATGGCGGTGGCGTACGCGAAGGAGGTCCCTTTCAACGCCAACGGGGATGCGTTCCCCGAGCAGGCGGTGGTGGTTGCCGCGGGCGTGCGGCACGTGGACGTGCCGATGGGCGACGACACCGTGGAGCGGCGCCTGTTGCGCATGCAGGCGGAGGCCCCGACCTTCCACGTGCCGGGGCTGATTGGGTCGGTCGATGTAGGGGGGGGCCGGACAGGACGGTCTCCCAGGTGTGGGTAGTGGCGCCGGCGGCCCCCATGGTGTGCGCCCCGGCGGTGGCCGCGGCGATGGTGCAACACAATGCGGAGGTCGCCGCGGCGAGCATGGCGGCCACGCTGGCGGAGGATGCGATGCGCGCACAACCACGGGGGGTCACGCCAGCCGGGGCGGTGGTGGCGGAGGCCCTGGAGCAGGTCATGGAGGCGATGGACATGACGATCGAGGCGATGGATCAGCGGAACCTCGCGCGCCTGGCGGCGGTGCAGCCGGGGCAGCCGGGCTACTACTGGTTTGAGGAGCCCTGCGCGGGCACGGTCGTGCGCGTGGTGCGCCGCGTGGTGCGGGACGGCAGCGGGGGGCTGTGGACCGACGACGCGGGGCATGGGGTGCCCGTGACGGGGGCGCTGGCGGCGACGTGCCTGGGGCCCGTGGCGCCGTATGCAACGCAGGCGGATCGGGAGGCGGCCAGCCGGGCGGAGGCGGTCCAGATCAGCACCTTGGTGCAGCAGGTGCAGGGGGACCTCATCAACCGGCTGGAGGCCATGCTGGATGCGGCGGGGGCGCCCCCGTATGGGCCGGGGATCAACAGCACGACGGATCGCGTGCAGGCGGCCTTGGATGCCCATGGGGCGCTGCGGGCCACGCAGGGGGCCCCGCCGCCGCCCGATGCGGAGCTGCGGGCGGATGCGCAAGAGACCGCGGCCTTTGCCGTGTACGATGCGCTGACGTTGCTGCTCGGTGAAGCGGGGCTGGGGCCGCGCGTGGCGCCAACCAGGATGCAGGAGTGGGCGCAGCAGATCCTGGAGTCCCTCTTGCGGGCGGACGTGGGATGGGCCATCGGAGTCCTGATCGATGCGGATGCGACGCTGCGCATGCGCGTACGCAAGCGGCGGGAGGCCCTGGCGGACCACATTCACATGGTGTGGGCGCGCTGGATAGCGTGGCAGGGGGAGCACGTGGCGCTGGTGCCCCTAACGACCGAGGCGGAGGGAGCGGCGGGGCTCGCGCGGGGCCAGGACGCCATCGCGCGGTGGGGGCGCCAGGCGCGCTCCACGTATGCGGAGTTGACGATCGAGGAGCAGGCGAGCGATCGGGCCATCGCGGACGAGTACATGGCCATCCTGCTGGGGGAGCCCCTGCCGGCGGGCCGGGATAAGGGGTGAGCGGGCGGGCGCGGGAAGCGTGCGTGCGGCCCCCGATCTGTGGTAGAACAGGGGCCATGGAAGCATATCCCCATCGCGATGTGTGGGCGGCGGCCGAGGCGGCCCTCGGGCAAGGGGCGGAGGGCCGCACGGCGAAGCTCGCCATCGGGGCGCACGACCTCTACGCGAAGATGGCGTTCTTGGGGGATCGCCCCATCTATATCAACATCACCATCAGCCGGGGGGCCCATGCGGAGGGCTACGCGGACCCCGTGGCGGACGAGCTGGCGACGCAAATCGTGGACGACGCGCGGGCGCAGCTGGAGGTGATCTGCCGGCAGGCGAGCACGCTCATGCAGCTCGGGGCGTGGGGGCTAGCGGACCTGACGGCGGCGTGGCGCGGGACCAAGTTCGAGCCCTCGGGCGTCTGCCCGCAGGTCGCGGGGATCGTGAGCAGCCCCCTGGACGCGGTGGCGCGCTACCTCGGGGCGCGGCTGGAGACGGGGTCTTGGATGCCCCCGCCGGCGCCATGACGCCCCCCGAGTACACGTGCGGGATCTGCGGGATCCCGGTGCGGGATCCCGACACGGGGCGCTGGGCGATCCCCGCGGACGTGGGGCAATCCATGCTGGCCAACGGGAACACGACGCTGGCCTACCGCTGCCCCTGCGGGGCGACCTTCTGGGAGGATCAGGCGTACGCGATGCGGCCGGCGGACCCCGCGATGCGGGTGGGGGCCTGTCGGATCTGCGGGCGCGCGGTGCGCTTGGGCGACACCACGGATGCCCCCCAGGTGGGGGATGGCCGGGTGGTGCAGATTCCGGGGTGGGGGCTCGCCTGCACGGCGCACCGCGGCGTGGTGGACTTCTACGCTACGATCGGGGGGGCTCCGCCCCCATGAACACGAGCGTGTACGTGCGGCGCCTCTGGATCGTGGTGATGAGCGCCCTCGTGGTGCTGTTGGCGGCCCTGCTCGTGGCGGTGAGCCATGAGGCCATGGGGGTCGCGGCGGCGCTGGAGCGGCGCCTGCACCAGGAGCAGGTCTGCAATGCGGAGCTGCGTATGCGCATGCGCAGGCCCCCGCCCCCCGCCGCGCCCCAGGCCAGCGGGTGGACGGCGGCTGAGGAGCGGCAGCTCCAGGTGCGGGTCCAGGCGATCATTGAGCCGCACGACGGGCAGCGGCGCTGAGGGCGAGCATGGACGACGCGACGAATCGCTTGGCCCTCGTGGCGTGCGCCCTGCGCGAGGTGGTGCGCTACCTGCGCGGGGCGGAGCCCGACGGGCAGACCACGGAGCCGGGGACCTGTGCGGCGTGCGGGTACGTGGGGCCCCTGCAGGATGTCTCCCATGGGTGCGTGGGGTGCGGGGCGTGCCCCGAGGGCCCGCCGGATCCGCCGGCGCCCCGGTGCCGGCTCTGCGAGCCCCTCTGCCCGGTGTGCGACAACGGGTTCATGCCGAACCCCGAGGCGGGGCGCTGGGCCAAGGCCCTCATGGCGGCAGAGGGGGCCCTCGCGGCCCTCGCCGAGGGGGCGCCGCATGCGTGACCGCGCGTGGTGGGCCCAGTGGGCCCCCCTGATGGGGCTCGCCGGCGCGGGCCTCCTGTTCGCGGGGGCCGTGGCCTGCGGCGCGGGCCTCCCCGCCCCCAGGGCGCAGCAGTGCCAGGCGGCCTGCGCGCGGATCCACCCCGCCCTCGCGGGGAGCGCCCCCGCCGGCCGCACCCCCCAGGGCCAGCAGCTCTGCCTCTGCTGGTACACCGAGGTCGATATCGAGCCCGCCCCGCGCGGTGAATGAGGATGGTGAGATGCGTGCTCTGTTGCTGCGGTTGGAATCGAATGGCGCGCCCCTGGTGACGGATGCGCTTGTCGCGGGGATCTTAAAGGGGCTCGACCCCGGCAATGCCCCCGATGCGGTCCGCGTGCTGCAGGCGCTGGCGCGCAGCTTGAAAAACGGGGGCATCGAGCCCTTCCCCCGTGCGGAGTTGCCGGCCTACTTGACCGATCGCGGGGTGGCCGAGGACGAGATGGCCCTCGTGCGGGCCGTGAAGGTGCGCGCGCCGCGGGCCCTCAAGGAGGTCTCCTTCGTCGATGCATACCTCACCTTCGGCCGCGAGACGGGGGCCAGCGTCGTGCCCGACATGCGGTTTGAACAGGACCCCCAGGCTGCCCAGGCGGTGTTGGTCTGGATGGCCGGCGTCAAGCGCCTCAAGCCGGCGGCGCGGCGCCTCTGGGCCCAGGCTGTGCGCAAGGTGCATCTGGGGGCCCCACGGGGCACCGAGGATGCCTCTTGGGCCCATGATGGACGCCTCAATTTGACCGTCGATCGGATCTCCGAACCGGGCGTGCGGGCGAGCCAGATCACGCACGAGCTGGGGCATGCGTTCGACGAGATCTATCACCTCAGCGGGACTGCGCCCTGGGGTGCGCCCCCCTACGTGTCGGACTATGCTGAGTTCAAGCCGCACGTCGAGGACGTCCCCGAGAGCTTCGCCGCCTATGTGATCGAACCAGCGCTGCTCAAGCGCAAGTGCCCCGACAAGTACGAGATCATCAGAAAGGCAATGGCATGATCCCCTCCATCCAAGACCTCACGGAGCGCGCCCTGCACGCCCCCACCCTCGCGAGCGTCCTCCGGGCCACCGGGGCCACCGTCCACTGGAGCGGCCCCGTGGAGGGCCGGTCCGCCGCCCTCGCGACCCTCGACGGCCACATGGCCCTCGTCATCGAGGCCCCCGGCGGGGTCCGCGTCCACCCCCTGGCCCCCACGGGGGCCCCCGTCATCCCCCTGGACCTCCACGGGGCCGCCTGGGACGCCTCCGTCTCCGCCCTCGCCCGCGCCCTCGTAGACGGTTGACAAATCCCCTGCGGGCGCGCTATGGTCCCCGTGCCCCCCGCGCATGGCGTGCGGCGGGGCGGGCCGCGGCCCCTCGGGGGGGAGCCCTGGACCGCGTGCCCCGATGCCCCTCCCCCCCGCAGGAGCCCCCGATGCCCGTGACCCTCGATCGCTTTGAGACCGGCAAGATCCTCGCCGGCGAAGCTACCGCCATTTCACGCTTATATGACAAAGATGGAGGATGCCCCCATGCGCCGGGTACCGTCGTTATGCTCGCGAGCCCCCATGCCCCCCCCCTGCCCGGCGCCACCTTTGGGCCCGAGGTCCCCGTGGCCCGCGCCACCATCACGACCGTGGACCGCACCGGCCTCGGGGAGCGCCGCCAGGACGACCGCAAGGCCATCCTGGAGGGCTTTGAGCATTCTCGCGCGTGGTACGTGCACTTTCAACAGATGTACGGCCCCATGAACGACATGACGCCCGTCCACCGGCTCACCCTGCGCATCGACGAGATCTTCAAGGCGTAGGGGAGGGGGAGGCCCGCATGCTCGCGACCTTCACGGACCACGCGTGGGCCCGCCCCACGACCCCCGATACCGCGGTGCAGCGCGCCCTCGCACGCGTGGTGCGGCGCGAGGGGCATCCCCTCCCCACGAGCGCGGGGCCCTTCCGCGCGAGCGGCCTGGGGCGGCTCTGCCCGCGGGGGGCCGTGATCGCGGCGGAGGGCGCGCGGGCGCAGCACGTCGGGGCGGGGCCCCCGCTGGTGGCCCGCGTGGACGACGCCCTGGACGTATGGGCGATGGCGGTGGGCACGGCCTACCACCGGGCATGGCAGGAGGAGTTATTGCCCCTGCTGCCGGGGGTGACCCTGCTGGGGTGGTGGGAGCGGGACACCGCGCTCGCGACGGGGCGGGTGCCCCAGGCGCTCCCGGAGGTGCGCTGCGTGGAGACCGTGCGGGGCCCCGCGCAGGCGGGCCCGCTGCCCTATGCGGCGATCCCGCGGCCTGCGGGGGCGGGGTGGCGCTACGTGGAGCTGGCCTTCGCGGACCGCGTCCACGGCCTCACGGGGCACTGCGATGGGATCTTGCAGTGGGCGGACGGCACCACGGAGGTCGTGGAGCTGAAGACGGTGAGCCCGCGCTCCTTCGCCATGATCGATCCGGCGGTGGGCGGGGCCCCGTTCCGCGAGCACACGCTGCAGGTGCGGATGTACATGGCCTGGGCGGGGTGCGCGCGGGGGCGCCTCCTCTACGTGCGCAAGGAGGCCGATGCGGCGGTGGGGGCCCTCGCGGAGCACCTCGTGCACCCGGACGACGGCGCGGTGGCCGAGGTCCACGCGCTGGTGGCCGCGACGCGGGCCGCGCTGGTCCCGCACGAGGCCTGGTGGGCGGGGGGCTGCGGGGGGGCGCGGCCCCCGTGGCCGGCGCGCTGCGTGCCGGGGTGCCGCTACAAGGGCGATCGGCAGGCCAAGTGGTGCCCCCAGCGCGCGGCGTGCTTCGCGCGGGACATCGCCAAGGCGTGTGCAAAATGAGTGGATCGATCTGGGCGGTGGATTTTAATGAGCCCTGTCGGCGGTTGCGGCAGGGGGTGTGTAAGAACATGCAAGAATTAGGGTGGGCAGGCGTGTGCTAAGAGGAGCTGGAGATGGCGTGGCACTTATCGACGGCGCTTCTGAGGGTTTGCGCGAACTCGCGCTCTTCGCTGGGGCTGGCGGCGGCATCCTCGGGGGACACCTCCTTGGATGGCGTACTGTTTGCGCAGTGGAGCTTGATGCCTACTGCGCCCGACGACTCTGCCAGCGCCAAAATGAAGGACACCTGTCACCGTTCCCCGTATGGGATGATGTTTCTACCTTTGACGGACATCCCTGGTGCGGCTGTGTTGACGTGGTTTCGGGAGGCTTCCCTTGTCAGGACGTCTCCACAGCGGGGACAGGCAAGGGGCTTGCGGGCGTCCGGTCTGGCCTCTGGCGTGAGTTCGCTCGTATCTTGGGCGAGGTACGCCCCCGATACGCATTCGTGGAAAACAGTCCAGCGCTCACTTTTCGAGGGCTGGACGAGGTACTCGGGGATCTGGCCGCGCTCGGGTTCGATGCGGAGTGGGGTGTGTTATCTGCCGGCGCCTGTGGCGCCCCCCATCGGCGCGAGCGCATCTGGATCGTGGGAAGCAACCTGTCCCACGCCGTGTGCGATGGATAGTGCGAGTGGGAGTTTTGTAAATGGGGGGGGCAATGTCAAAAAGTGGCATGGGCTTAATTCTATTGGTGGCATGGCTAAGGCAGGGTGGTGGCCCACGCCGACGGTGTGTGGCAATTACAACAGGAAGGGGGCGTCGGTGCATAGTGGTGATGGGCTGGGCACCGTCGTGCGGCAGTTCCAAACGGTGCGCGCGAGCGACGGGGATCGTGGGGGCAGGGGTGATTTGATCCAGGCTGTGCGGGGCCATCCCAATGCCCATTATCGTCTATGGCCCATGCCGACGAAGAGTGATGGGCATGGGGGCGCGGGGAACGGCGGTCGCGAGGGTGGCAACAATCTGCGGACGGAGGTCGTGCACCAGGCGGGGTCAGGCGGGGCGTTGAATCCAGATTGGGTGGCCTGGCTCATGGGGTGGCCGCTGGGGTGGGAAGATGTGGCGCCCTTGCCCTCGGGGGCGGTCCTTGCGTGGGCGGCGCGCGTGCGGAGCCAATGGCTGGTGGATCCTGCAGAGGGGGGGCAGACGCCCCGTACGATGGTGCATTGCAAGGCGCGGAAGCAGCGGATTAGTGCGCTGGGGAATGGGCAGGTGCCGTTGTGCGCGGCGATGGCGTGGCAGTGGCTGATGCAGCGACATGCCGTGCATGCCGCAGTGGAGGATTGAGGGGGAGCATCAGGATGATGGATCTATGCATCTTTTGGACGTGTTTTATGCACTTTCTCCTAGGCGGATCTTTCAAAGGTGGGTTTAGATATGCAGGATCGGTGTGCTGAACGAGTTGGGAGTGTGCTCGGGCTTGACCTCTCGGATCGGGGCGCGGGCCTGGTCACGCTCGACGGGGCCACGGGCTCTGTCTGGGCGGCGGAGACCGTGGGGTACGCCCTGAAGCGGACGGCCACGACGCGGGAGCGCGTGGAGCGCATGCTCGACATCGCGACGGCGGTGGTGCGGGCTTGTCGCGTGGCGCCGGTCCCGTGCGGGGTGGCCATCGAGCAGTTTGCCTGGGGGGCGCGCGGGGCCCAGAACGACCTTGGGGAGCTGCACGGGGTCGTGAAGACGCAGTTGTGGCTGGCGTGCCGGGTGGAGCCCGCGCTCTACATCGTGAGCCAGATCCGCAAGGAGATTTTCGGCAAGGGCAATCTCAAGAAGGACAAGATCCTGCCCCACGTGGTACAGCTGGGGGTGCCGGTGGCCGATCACAACCAGGCGGATGCCTGGGCGGTGGCGGCCCTGCACCTGCATCGGTTGACGGGCGGGGCGGTGGACGTAGGATCGTACGAGTGGAAGCAAGAGAAGCTGTTCTAGCGGCAAGCAGACGGCGGGCTGCGCACGCGCGTGCGCGGGGAAGGAGAGCGGAGCGATGGCGAAGAAGCAGGATGAGTTGGTGGTGCCAGCGGTGTTGACGGAGCGGCTGCACACGGAGCTGGGGCGGGTGGGCGAGCCCGCGGGGGAGGTGATCGAGGATCGGCTGAACGAGCGATCATCGGATCAGGTGCGCAAGGACGTGAAGCGCCTACGGGCGAACGTCGAGAGCAACTATTGGAAGCTGAGCGAGGCCCTGTGGCACGTGTACGACAAGGTACACTATCAGGCGTGGGGGTTTGCCTCGTGGAAGGAGTACGTGGAGTCGGAGGTCGACTTCGAGTTGCGCAAGGCGCAGTACCTCGTGCAGGTCTGGGCGTGGCGGCGCAGCCTCCCCGCGCCCCTGCAGGAGCGCATCGATCGCCTGGGGGCCTCGAAGGCGCGCGACTTGGCGCCGGTCGTCACGGCGGAGAATGCGGAGAGCTGGCTAGCGCGTGTGGAGGGCATGAGCACGCGCGAGGTGCAGAAGCTCGTGCGGGGCGAGGTCGACGCGGAGCAGGAGCGCTTGGACGGCCTGTCGACGGGGGCGGCGGCGGACGAAGACGAGGTGAAGCTCAAGATCCAGCAGAAGCCCGTGAAGCGGGGGTGGAACTTCATGCGCGCGCAACTGGATCCCGTGGAGCACGCGCTCAAGAAGGGGTGCACCATGATGGCCACGGAGAGCGAGGCCCACGTCCTGGCGATGATCTGCACGGAGTTCTTGGCGACGAACATGAACCGCAATGAGCCCGCGGAGTACCTCGCGCAGGTGGAGCACGCGACGGGGTGGCGCATCGTGGCGATCGACCCGGCGGACGGCAAGGTGCTCTACGGCGGGGCCCTGCTGGCGGCGGCGGAGCAGGCGGAGGCGTCGGCGCTCCCCGACCCCGTGCTGGATCTGGCGGCGCACCTCAAGGCGCTACAGGATCTCACGCAGGTGCGCCTTGTGGCCTTTGCGGGGGATGCCCCGGCGATCCTCTTCGGCGAGGCGACGCTGACGGACATTGGCAATGCGAAGGCCTGATCGTTTCTCGCTTGACAGGGCCGTGGGCCGCCCGTTACGGTAGGCGTCCTGGGCTCCCCTTGAACGGTTTGTGGGGCTAGCGGCTTGAGCGACGCAACCATCCCCCCTGGTTCTAGCTTGCCGCTAGCCCCTTTTTTGTGTCTTTCCTGTACATTGAGACTGACGCGCTTCTTGCAGAAGGGCGGCCCCTTGGGTACGCTGGCAGCATGATGGATCGTCGCAACCCGCGGCCCCCGCACATGGCCCCGCCCCCGAGCCCCGGGGGCTATGGGCCAGGCCCCGCTCAGTTGGGGGGGCCCGATCATCCGGTGGGGCGGCCGGGGCAGGTGGGGGCCTACGAGGATGTGACGGGGCAGTTTACGGTGCCAGAGGGCCCCGCGTATTATGGGCTGGGGCAGGCCTATGGGACGCCGCAGCCCTCCACGCCGGGGGGCCTCACGCGGGATACCTGGGTGCGGATGATCATCTGGATCGTGCCGCTGGTGTTCATGGCGGGAACCTTATACTTCAACCTCCAGGCGACGGTGGCGCGGCAGGATGCCCTGGAGGACCAGGTGCGCCTCGTATCGGACCGCGTGAGTGCGATGGCTTCGGATGCGCGGGTCATGCAGGAGCACGTGATGGCCCTGCGGTTGGCGGGGGATCGCATTCAGCCGCAGTTGGATGCGATGCGGGAGCAGCTCAGTGGATTGCGGTCAGACCTCGCGGCGATCCGGGAGAAGCTCGGGATCGCGGGGGGGCGTGGTAAGTAACGAGGCGAGCGTTGCGCACGCGCGTGCGCAGCTCAGTTGTATGTGGACAGTTGATGTTGCGAGTGGAGCGGATAGATGCGGACATCGGGCATATCGAGTAAGAAGGGCGTCCAACGGCCCAAGCCTCTGCCAGCGGACTTAAAGCGCAGCGCCCCTAAGATGCCAAGCCAGAGTGGGTGGAAGGCTAAGACGGCGGTCGCGCGCAAGCTGGAGTCCCTCACGTGCTGGCCCCAGGTGCGGGACATGCTCTCGGAGGGCTATACCTGTGCGGCGACGGCGGCCTTCATCCAGGATGATGCCAAGGAGCGCACGGAGATCACGCGCGGGGTCCTGGAGAACCAGCTCCTGTCCTACCGCACCAACTACATGCCCAGCGCGATGTTCGTGGGGGCCGCGCAGCTCCGCATGGCGGGGTGGCTGCGCAAGCGCATGGAGGACGAGGAGTTGGAGTTCGGCCGGCTGGAGGAGATGTACCGCATCTTGAAGAGCCGGGTGGACATGGGCCTCGCCTATGAGCAGAAGGTGGGGGTGCCCATCCCGGTGGTCGCGCAGGCCGCCCATCTAGTCCTCGACACGATCTGCCGCATGCACACGATCAAGGAGGCGTACGGCTTCAACCACGGCGGCAAGGGTGCGTCGGTGGTCATGAACCAGAGCGTCGTGGTCAACGTGCAGCAGCGCTTCGGGGACGAGGTGGCGGCCGTGCTGCAGCGGCCCGCGGCGCGGGGGCGCGTGCTCGCCCTGTTGGAGGAGTTCAAGGCCTTGGCCACGGATGACGACGGGGACCTGTATGGGGGCGAGGTCATCGACATCGCGGGGGTGGCGGGGCAGGCCGAGGCTCCGGCGCCGTGATCGTCCGCACCCCCGAGGGGCGCGCGCGGACCGTCCGCACGCCGGCCGAGCGCCGGGCCGCCCTCCTGCGGCGCCTGGGGGCCCTGCCTCCCGATGAGCGGCGCCTCTTTGAGGCCCTCCTGTACGAGGAGCAGGCGGGGCGCCCCGAGATCATCAACGAGTGCTACGAGAAGCGCTACCGCATGACCCCCGTCGACATGACGACCTTCGTCGACGACCCTTACTATTTGGGGGAGTCCTGCCAGACGCTTTACCCGATCCTGCGGCGCAAGCTCATCGAGATCTTTGAGCCGGGCGCGCACTACCGCGAGGTGATCCTGGGGGGCAGCACGGGGTACGGAAAAACATATTGCCTGTCGATTATTGTATGCCGCCTGCTGTACGAGTTGAGTTGCCTCGTGAATCCGCAGGCCTCCTACGGGATGTCGCCGGGCTCCGAGATGTCCCTGGTGTTGGTGAGCAAGAACCTGATTTTGGCGCGGCAGGTCCTCAAGGCCGCGGTGGATAGCAAGATCGCGCTGAGCCCGTACTTCCAGGAGCACTTCAAGCCCGATGTGCACACCGAGGCGACGTTCTACCCGTACAATGTGCAGCTGATCGTGGCATCGTACCTGGCGGAGCGCACCATCGGCACGAACGCGTTCAGCGCGGTTTTGGACGAGTGCCTGGCTAATTTTTCATGTTTAAGTGTTCAATATCACGATTGCGTCAGTGTTAAAAATGGTTTATGCACAGATCTGTCAGTGGGCGCTCTGTTGGCCATGGCGCCGGAGGAACGGGCTCGCTGGCGGGTGAAGGGCCTGGACCACGCGACGCAGCGCATGCGGTATGGCCGCTTTGAGATCCGCCCCTCGACCATTCAGCCCTTAGTAGAATTGGCCTATGACGGGGGCGCGGTGGCACCCTCGCTGGATCACCCGGTGTTGGTGCGGAACGGGGCGTGGCTGGTGTACCGCTACGCGCGGGACGTGCGGGTCGGGGACGAGCTGGCTGTTGAGAGGCAGGATGCCGAGGCGGGGCCGGGCGGCGCGGCGCGGGCAGCCTATGTGTGCGGGCAACGGATCGATTGTGCCGTCTGTCTGGGGGGAGGCGTGCATCAATGCGACGTGTACACCAAGCCTAGCGCCGCGGCGTGTGCGGCAACGATGGAGGACATGCGTGGCGTTTGTTGCGGGGTGCGCCCCGAGGCCATCCGCGTCGATGCCCTCCCCCCTGATCTCCACCTAGCCCGCGTGACGGCGGTGACACCGTTGCCCCCCGAACAGACCTACGCGATCGAGACAGAGTTCCAGACCTTCGTGGCGGATGGCGTGGTGGTGCACAACACAAATTTTGTGCGCTCGACCAAGCAGAAGATCCGCACGGCGGACGGCGCGCAGAAGAGCCTCGCGCACTATGACCACGCCGAGGTCACCTACCGCTCCCTGGAGCGCCGCATCAAGTCGCGCTTCGTGCAGGCCAGCGGGGACCTCCCCGGCATGATCGTGATGGTGTCGAGCGCGAACACGGTGGGGAGCTTCATCGACCGGCGCCTCGCGGCGGCCCACCGTGACCCCTCGATCTACGCCATGGAGATGGCCACGTGGGAGGTCAAGCCGCCGGGCTCCTTCAGCGGGCGCACCTTCCGCGTGCTCTGCGGGGGCAGCTCCTTGCGCAGCCGCATCTTGGCCCCTGACGAGGCGGTCAACATGGAGACCCTGCCTGACGAGGCGCGCGTGATCGCGGTGCCCGAGGAGTACCGCGTGGACTTCGAGTCCAACCTGGAGGACGCGATCCGCGACATCGCGGGCGTCCCCACGACGGCGATCAGCGTGTTCATCCAGCGCACGGAGAAGATCCAGGAGGCGGTGGACCCCCAGCGGAGCCACCCCGCCGACCGCCAGACCTGGCAGTACGGGGAGCCCCTGGTGATCCACTGGCACAAGCTCGCGAAGGCCGCGGTGCGGCGCCTCCCGGGCGGGTTCGAGGAGGAGACCTGGACGCCCCTGCGCAACCCGCGGGCCCTGCGCTACGTGCACATCGACACCTCGCTGTCAGGGGATGCAACGGGGATTTGTATGGGACACATTGCGCGTTTTGTAGAGGTGGTGCGGCGGACGCCCGAGGGGGACCACTACACGGACCTCGCGCCGTTCTTCGTGATCGACCTCGTGTTGCAGGTGCGGCCCCCGCCGGGGGAGCAGATCCAGCTCGCGGACATCCGGGCGGTGGTCTACGACCTCCAGGCGCACGG
>Ga0315294_10001019_pt1 | contig 30215 bp, 26 predicted proteins | sample YL17G13_40_MG_FD_203626 | JGI IMG/M metagenome (GOLD analysis project Ga0315294, IMG submission 203626) | Sediment microbial communities from Yellowstone Lake, YNP, Wyoming, USA - YL17G13_40 | ecosystem: Environmental > Aquatic > Freshwater > Lake > Sediment | place: USA: Wyoming | collected...
AGAGGAAAGATTGAAATCCGCAAAAGAGCTTTTAAAGATCGACGAAAAAAGTACTATCTGCCGCATAGAAGGATATATACGGGGTGTATTTGACTATAGTAAGGCGAAGGGTGTTTTGATCGGCCTTAGCGGCGGCGTGGACTCTGCTGCTTTGTCGACACTGGTAGTGCGTACGCTTGGTAAAGATAAAATCAGTGTTTATTACATATACGATGAAAACAATGATAAGGAATCCGAACGCAAGGCCCAGATTATGGCCGACTGGCTGGGTTTGAAGTTTAATAAACTAAGCATCGAGGCGAGCACGAATGAAAAAGAACGTAATGCACCGTTTTTTACAAGCCTGAAAAACTTGCCGCAGTTTATGATATCCGGCATTTCAGCTCTGTATTGCCTTATAATGGGAGAGACGCCATATGTCAGCACGTTGCGCAAAAGGGGGACCGAAGGTAATTGGTTCAAAAGATGGGTATATAATCACACGGTAAAGAATCTTGAATTTATGTTTGATGGGGGATGTGTCGAGCGGAGAAAGATACTGGAGGAGATAGCAAAAAAGGAGAATCTCATAATATTGGGCGCTGGAAACCGTTCGGAGGAAATGACGGGATGGTTCACGAGAGGCGGCATAGACAACATGCCGTTTTCGCCGATGATGGGGCTTTATAAAAATCAGGTCAGGCAGATCGCGGCATATTTGGGGATACCGCCTGAAGTGCAGAAACAACGGTCGACAGCAGATATATTAAAAGGCGCGGATGATAAATTGACATTAGGAATAGATTATGACGAGATAGATATTATCCTTTGCGGCTTGGAGCGCGGCCTCAAAGACGAAGATATTATAGGATACGGCCCGACAAAAACAGAGATTGAAAAGATACGCGAAATGTGCGATCTTTCGAATTGGAAAAGGGCTGGTGAAGATATCAGCCGGCCGGCATGTGCATATGATAATGAGTTTGCGCATAGTGCAATTGATGGCGTTAATCCGGAAGTTGCCCCATATTCTAAGTAGAATTTTTGTGATATAATAGTTTATCCTTAAAAGTTGTAAAATAAGAAAGGCAAGAATGAAAGCAGCAAGATTTGTTTTAACGATTATATTTGCGCTAGGGGTTATCGCATCTTTCTACGGAATATCGTTTGCAGAAAGTGGAAAGAATGAATGTAAAGCATGGAAAGAAAACAATGAAGCCGCAACAAAGGTCCTGCAGGATTCCGCCGCGGCTTTTCAGGCATCAAATCCGGATTTAGCAAAAGGGCTGACTGATTATGCAAATGAAAAAGCAAAAGAAATGCAGGAATGGAAAGAACGTAAAGAGCGTTATGAAGCCAGGACAAAACTTCTAACATACTCTGTGACAGCTCTCGAGAAAACAAATCCTGATCTGGCAAAGGCCTTAAAGAAAATGTCAGAGTGTAAACATGGTAAAAAGATGCATGAAATGAAGAAAGAAGAGCAGAACGAGAAACAATAAACAAGATTTATAATAAGAATAACGGCAGGTATTTTGTACCTGCCGTTATTACTTTAAGGTAAAAGAGGCCACGTCAAAAAGAACGTGTTATGTAGAAAAAAGTTATCTTTCTTTTTCTTGACTTAACAAGATTTTATGCTATAATGTTTCTATGCAAAATATCCTGGTAAGAAAAGGAAGGCCGGAAGACGCCCACCATTTTTCAGAACTTGTCGTATTAACCTCTCCCGCGATATTTCCTATAGTCTTTGGTTCCGGCGTAAAGAAGGTGATGAAGAATTTATTTCCCCACAAAAGGCACTACTACAGCTTTGACCGTTCTTTTTTTGCCGAAATAAACGGCAAGGTCGCGGGAATGGCGCAACTGCACAAATTGATAACCAGAAAAGGGCAAGCGGTTCGCCTGAGCTTTCTTTTGCTCAAATATTTGAAGTGGAGATTGCTTGCGAAGGCTGTCAATCTGCTTAAATTCGACCACCTTATAAAAGATGTTGCCCGTAACGATTGCTACTTGAGCAATGTTTCCGTATACCCTGAATTCAGGTCATTTGGTATCGGAACAAAATTGCTGGAGGCGGTCGAGGAAGAAGCTAAAAGCGTCGGTAAGAAAAGAGTAGTGCTGCATGCTGAAACTCACAACACAAGGGCCATAAGCCTTTACGAGCGCCTCGGTTATAAGATCGAATCCAAGTCCCCGCCTCTGAAGATCAGAAACAGACTTTTCGAATCGTTCAAGATGGCCAAGTCCGTCACTTTTTAAATATCTCCGGCTTTTCTTTTAAGTGTCATAGGTTTACGTAGAATTATTCATTTACCTTTTGGGATAGTTTCTGGTATAATGGTACCCGCACTACAGGAAGTATTTTGATATGGGCAGATATCTCGGCTGCGGTTCGAATTGGTATTGACCGCGTCCGCCATCGACTAAAATAATAGCGGAGCTACTGAAATTTGCATAAGGGAATACTGACAAGCAACGAAAGAAAAAAGCACAGAATAGACTTAATCAATATCATCCCCCGGCAATATGTGCAGAATATGGAAGCCCTTCCGCCTCCAAGCGGAATTTTGTATGTAGGAGGGGCGTTAAAATCCGCGGGATATCAGGTAAATGTCCACCATATTTCTAGCGCGCAGATTGATGAAGCGGCGCTTTTAATCGCAAGAAGTCAGCCCTTATTTGTTGGTGTTTCAGTGTTCACCGGACTGCCAACCTACGTGTCGGCCGAATTTTCTAAGAAAGCAAAAGAGATAAACAAGAACCTTACCGTGGTGTGGGGAGGAGTTCATCCCTCGCTAGTTCCCGAGCAGTGCGTGAGGCAGCGCTATATTGATATCGTAGTGGTAGGCGAAGGTGAGGACACGGTAACAGAGTTGGCGGATGCGCTTAGTGAGGGAACCAGTCTTCGAGGGATTAAAGGAATTAGCTACAAGGAGGGCGATGCCGTTCGCATGAACGAACCTCGCCCGTTAATCGAGGATCTTGACAGATTTAGAATAGATTGATCGCTTATTGAACCAGACAGGTATATTCAAAAAGGACCGGACGGAATAAGGTCGCTTGTTTTTATTACCTCCAGGGGCTGTCCGTCAAATTGCGGCTTTTGTTATAATTTGCAGTTTAATAAACGCCGCTGGCGCGCCCATTCAATTGAGTTCGTGCTAAAAGAAGCGCGCGGGCTTAAAGAAAAATTAGGCATTAACCGGCTTTCATTTAATGATGACAATTTTTTTGCCAAGAAAGACAGGGCGATAAAATTAATAGAAGGCTTTCGCGCGATGAACATATCGATGGGCATGCTGGAACTGCGCGTTGATGATATTAAGGAGGAACTGGTCAGCGTCCTCAAGGATTTTGACATAGAGCGCATATTTACAGGCTGGGAATCGGGAAATGACAGAATCTTAAAACTGATACATAAAGATTTTGGCGTCGAAGATATCATAAAGGCGGTGAGCGTTTTAGCCCGCTACCCCAAGATGCATCTGAAGACATCCGCGATCATCGGTTTCCCGACAGAAACAAGGCAGGAGATACTCAATACTGTCTCAACAATGCTTACTTTAGGGAGCATACATCCAAATATGGCTTTTAACATGGGCATGTATCTGCCCTATCCGGGAACGCCGTTGTATCCGCTGGCAGTCAAAGAAGGGTTTCGGCCTCCCGAAAATCCCGAGGACTGGAAGCAGTGGGATATGTTTGGCAGTAAATTACCGATTACGTGGCTGCCGTGTTTTACCAAGCGAGATATCGCTAATGTGAAAAATATCAGTAAATACTGCCAGATATATGAAACAAAATACTTGGCAAAGGGTGAATCGAGGTTAAAATATTCTGTGAGAGATTTTTTTAGAAAGGTTGCGCGGTACAGGTACGAGAAAAACTTTTTCCGTGTTCAGTTTGAATTCCCATTATTACGGCTGTTAAGGGCGATAAACAGGTGTATAGGGGGACGTGTCGCTTAGGTACATGCGCAACCTGGCAATTCCGAAGCTAAGGCCATCTTAGCTTCATAGGGGATTTTATAAGCAGTTACAATTATACTGCCAAGATTTAACCTGCCCGATCTATGCGGAGATTCAAAATGTCCAAGAAAAAAATATTATTTGTTTACCCAACTTCATACGATAGTCAAAACCGCCTGATCAAGGGCAGAAAATCCTTTGTTCCCTCGCGCACACTTCCGTATCTCGCGGCTCTTACGCCGGCAAGATATGGAACGCGGATTGTTGATGAATTAGTGGATGACTTAAATTTCGAAGAGGACGCTGATCTTGTTGCGTTGACCGGCATGCTTCGCCATATGCCTCGCGCGATAGATATAGCCCGAGAGTTTCGAAAGCGCGGAGTGCCGTCTATCATAGGAGGCGTTGGAGCATTTTCTGTCCGTAATATGATAGAGAAAAGCGCTGTTTTTGAATCTTTTATAATTGGCGAAGCGGACAAAATGTGGGAAGAGATCCTAAATGATTTTGAAAAAGGGCGATTGAAGAAGTTTTATGAATGCATTCCGCCTTCTGAACTTTCAGGCTTGCCTCCGGCGCGCTTCGACCTGCTTAATATGAAAAAATATATAAGGTCTTTTGTAAACGCAAAAGATCCTATTATACCGGTTGAGACAAGCAGAGGCTGTCCGCATAACTGTAGATTTTGCCTCGTAACGCGTTATTTCGGGAAAAAGATGCGCTACCGTCCCATCGGTGAAGTTGTTGATGAGATAAAACATTATGGAGTAAAGCATATAATGTTTACAGACGATAATATTGCCATAAATCCCGCGCGGGCACGAGAACTATTTCAGGCCATAAAACCATTGAGAGTCCAGTGGCTCGGCCAATTTGAAAGCAGGATGATCGAAAGCCCCGAACTATTGCGGTTAGCTGCCGAAAGCGGCTGCCGAACCGCTCTAGTGGGAATCGAATCTATTGATAAAGATAATCTGATTTCAATAGACAAACATCAAAGCGCAAAGCTGGATTTTAAGGATGTTGTGAATGGTTTTAAAGAAGCTGGCATCGATTTGTTTGCCAGTCTCATTTTCGGAATGGATCACGATACAGCTCTAATAATCGACCGGACAATAGAGCAGTCAATCGAATTGAACATAGATGCTATTATTCCCTGGATGCTTACTCCTATGCCGGGAACAGCTTGTTACGACGATTTTAAGAATGATAATCGCTTGACCCATGAAAATTATTCCTTATATGATTTTTGGCATCTCGTCATCCGGCCGAAACAGATGCCCCCGGCCGAACTTGAGAAACACTATTGGCAGGGATTGAGGCGTTTTTATAGTTTGCGTTCCATTCTACTACGGGCATGGCGAGGCAATAAATTGAATATGACATGGTTTCTTTGCAGCCTATATTTTCGCCGGCAGGTCGGGAAAGGCTTGCATCCATTTGCAGGGAACTCTTAAATCAGTGTAAAGGAGCATTAAATTAAGATTTCCTCCGTCTTAAAATAATGGTATAATTAAAGTAAAGCGGAGATCTATTATGGCTAAGAAAAAGATTCTGGTAGTCGATGATGAAGTAAGCATCGTTGTGGTTGAAAACTCGCGGCTTATAGTAGACACGAGAAACGTATTGAAAGATGTAAAACAGAGAAAGAACATAATGAAAATATGAAAATACTATTAATAGGCAGCAGAGATAGATGCGAAGATATAAAAAATACGCTCATAAGAAACCCGATATCTTTTGAGTACGCCCACACTTTGGACAGTTTGCGCAAAAAGATCAGGCGCTGGGATTTTGCCTGCGCGGTGTTTGACGATGATTCTGTTTCCGCCTGCGGCAAGGATGCCCGCCTCGATTTTTTACGGATGCTCAAGAGCTCGAAAAAAGACTTTATTTTTGTGACATCTGCCTCCGGATTCAGCGTCGTCCATGAGGCAAAGGCGATGGGCGCAACGGGTTTTATCATAAGGCCGTACAATGAACGGGAATTTAACCTTCATTTTAACGCGTGCTGTTACAATAGGACTAAGATTTCCTGTATAGGCGGCGGAACGGGCCTCTTTAATATCCTAACCGGCGTAAAGCAAATACAGAACGCTTTTATAACTTCTATAGTCGGCATGAGCGATGACGGCGGCTCCACGGGAAGATTAAGGGTATCTTTCGGCGTTCTGCCTCCGGGAGACGTGCGAAGAAGCTTGGTCGCCCTTTCCAATGCCCCCGCGCTTATGAACCAGGTATTGCAGTACCGGTTCGAGGCCGGAGGCAAGAGTTTTAGAGGGCACAATTTCGGCAATATATTTCTGACCGCTCTATCTCAGATAAAGGGCTCCATGAAAGAGGCGACCAAAAGCCTCAGCGACATCCTTAATATACAAGGCATAGTTGTCCCGGTGACGACCACCAATATAAGATTAAACGCCATGTTTGAGGATAATACGGTTATCAAGGGCGAGAGTAAGATAGATCTTGCCGAGGGCAGATCGCCGGACTTGCACGTGAAGAAACTATGGCATGAACCGGAAGCCGACTGTAATATTGACGCATACGCGAGTATAATCTATTCCGACGCAGTCATCATAGGCCCGGGAGACCTTTTTACAAGCGTGGTTACTAATTTGATAATTCCGGGTATCCGCGACGCAATCGCAAAAACAGAAGCTAAAAGAATTTATATATGCAATCTTATGACGAAACCCGGCGAGACGGCACATTACGGCGCTTTTCGGCACATAAAAGATATCATCAAGTATCTGAAAGGGGATTATCTGGATTGCGTCATCATATCAAACACTAAATTGTCCCGCAAAGTCCTTGACCGCTATGCAAAGAAAGGGCAGTTCCGGGTAAGCTTCGGCGGCTTAAAAAAGATACGGAAGATAACCAAGGCGAAAATAGTTCTGGCGGATGCGGGGCACGAAACGGATTTGGTACGGCACGACAGTCAGAAGATAAAAGGCGCTATAGAGGCGGTACTTAGCGATAAAAGGAAAAGAAGATGAAAAAATATCTTGTTCTTACCGTAATTTTCTTAAAATACTAAATCCGCATTATTTACTTGACAAATAGACAGGGCCGGTGTATAATGGCCCCCGATAGTAAATAGAGGAAAGATCTAAAGCCGCAAGGTGAAGAAATATTCGTCTTGCGTTTTTTGTTATTTTGATCGTTATTTACTATATTTTTTGGGAAAGGAGGTATAGTAAATAATGACAAAAGGAAAAGTTAAGTGGTTCAGCGACCAAAAAGGCTACGGTTTCATAACGCCTGATGACGGCACCAAAGACGTGTTTGTCCATCACAGCGTGATACAGGGCGAAGGCTTCAAGACTTTGAAAGAAGGCGAAGAAGTCGAGTTTGCACTTGAAAATGGCCCGAAAGGTCCGCAGGCAACCACAGTAACAAAGCTTTAATAAGGCTTTGATGAAACAAAGAAGCCCGGCATTTTATTCATAGCCGGGCTTTTTTGTTGTTTTACCGAAGGTTATTTGTTAAAATTACTTATAATAGAAAAGGAAGCGGCTTTATGGCGCTAAGAGAAAGTATAGAAAGACAAGGAAATTGGTTATTTAAATGGCGAAGCTATTTTCCTTTATTGGGGATTCCGATATTGCTTATTGCCTTAAGAAATTCCGACTCTATCGAAAAAATTTTCGGAGAGTCGGCGGATATATTTTGGAGTTTTCTTTCCGTTTCTATATCTTTTTTAGGGCTTTTGATCCGTTGCCTTACGGCCGGCTATGTTTCCGGAGGGACGTCAGGCCGGAATACGCAATCACAAGTGGCGGATGCGCTTAATACGAGGGGAATGTATTCAATCGTCCGTCACCCGCTTTATTTAGGTAATTTTATTATCATTCTAGGGTTAGTGCTGTTCATGCAAGTATGGTGGTTTGCTGTAATAGTTTGGCTTGGGTTTTGGATATATTATGAACGGATAATTTTTGCCGAAGAAGAATTCCTAAGAAAAAAATTCGGGAACTCGTTTCTGGAATGGGCCAGAATTACGCCGTTGTTTTTACCCAAACTCAGTAATTGGAAAAAACCGGACCTGCCGTTCTCAATAAAGACTGTTTTGCGAAGGGAATTTTCAACTTTTTTTGCGATAGTCGCATCTTTTACCGTTCTTAGCATAGCCACAGATCTACTTACCGAAGGAAAATTAAAAATAGATATGCCGTGGGCGATATTATTTGGCATCAGTTTGATAATATATCTGACGTTATATTTCTTAAAAAAGAAGACGAGAATACTTCACGTGCCCGGCAGATAGCTCAAGGAGAATATTGGATGAAGAGGTGCCCTTATTGCGCCGAAGAGATACAGGACGATGCCCTCAAGTGTAGGTATTGCGGCGAATTTTTGGCTAAATTGCCGGAAGAGAAGTGGTATTTCAGGACATCCGTTTTTGTAATCGCCTTTTTGTGCATTGGGCCCATTGCTTTACCGCTTGTTTGGATTAATCCCCGCCTTAACCGGACCAAAAAGATAATCATAAGCCTCATCATCGTGATTTTAAGTTATTATATGTGGATACTCTTTATGAAGTCATTGAAATCTTTAGAGGATTATTACAAATTTTTACAGCAGTTATACTAAGAAGCACATCGCCGCAAATTCCCTATTGAACTTCCAAATCTTTACGGCGCTTCACGGCTTCTGTGAAGAAGCAACACCCGGTGCGCCGGAAAAGGCCGCGGAGTTTTTGCGGCAGGTGAAAATATAACAAGATTTGGATTAAGGAATAGAGTACTAATGAGCCGATTAAAGAACGCGCTGATTGTAATAGTGATATTTCTAATTGCTGCCGGTGCGACAATTGCGACGAACGCCGAATTAAAAAATAAGTTCTTTTCGGATTTACGGTCATTCAAGGACTTTATTGACTTAAAGATGAGGGCGCATTTCTTCGCGGCAAAAAAGGAATCGACCCAAAAACGAATATGGTCTTCCGCTGAGCCCGTAGGAAAGAAAAAACCGCAAGGAACGACCGAAGAGCCGGGAGTCGGCGACGAGGTCGCCTTATATTTTAAAGACGGCAGCGCGATGGTGGGAGAGCTGATAGCGAAGACGAAGGACGAATACATCATTAAATGGAAAGGCCAGGAGACCGTCGTTTACGCCGGGCAGGTGGACCATATGGGTACTCCGCAGGAAGCATTAGAGGCCAAGAAAAATCTGCTTTCGGATGAAGAAATAGCCAGATGCTGGCCTTACAATAACGATGTTGTAGTGAGGCTTACAAACAAGGTCGTCTTGGACGGCAGGATTACAAATATTGGGAAAAATAACATTACGCTCGCGGAGAATGTGGAGGGCGGAGGGTCTATCGAACAGGATGTCGCGTACCCTAAAATCGACTACCTTATTTTTAAACCGGTCAATAACGACGAAAGCAAGAATATAGAAAATATGCTTAAGAAGTTATTTCCGAAAATGGAGTTTTATAAAGACGGGAACTTTACTCTCGTGACCGATTCCGACATCAACTGGGCCAAGGAATATATAGCGACGCTGCGGGGCGTATATACGGATGCCTATTTTAAGTTTTTCGACCTCTTCAAAGACAGGAAGCCGAAGACCCAAAATTTTGTGGTGATGTTCGACGACTACGCCGATTTCGTGGAATACGCCATAGCGGACGGCGTGCCCGGCTGGCTGGTAGCGGGTTATTTTAACCCGGACGAGGAGGTGCTTTACCTCTTTAACGTATTGGGTGAGAGGTTTTCAAAGATACTGTTTGAAGGGTGGGTAGGCGAAAGCGGGAGAGAGATCGACGAGATAGTGGATACGGTCGGAGACCAGTTCGATGACAGGTACCGCATATTTATCGAAGATGAGGCAAAGGTAATAAAGGACAAATACTGGAAGGCCTATACTTATTATAAGGGCATGTTCAGGGACGCGACGTTATCCACTCTGAGGCACGAGTTTGCGCACGAATTATTTTATAACTGGGGCTTGCAGAACATAGTCCTTTCAAGGGCCAGCGAGAACCGGGACGCGTTGATAGCGAAGAAGAAGGAGTTCCTCGAAACGAAGGATTATAAGAAAAAGGCCGAACTCGTGAGGTCTTTGATGGCGATGCATGTGGAAGAATGGTCGGGGCTTGATATGAGAGCGGCAAATTCATGGCTTGCGGAAGGCATAGCGACTTATTGCGAGAAAAGGCCGCTCGGAGGCCAAAACGACAGGTGGGTTTTTCTTTATCAACAGATGGTAAAGGAAGGATCGATATATCCGCTGGAATCCCTGACTGTTTATAAAATGGGAAGTTTCCCTGGCATCTCGGCGCGGGGCATGTTATATTCATATGCGCAGAGCTGGGCGTTCGTTACTTTTTTGATGGATAGATACCCGAAAGAATTTATGGAATATCAGCGCAGAATGACAAGTACTACCGCTAAGGGCTTTGAAGACATAACCTGGCTGGTCGGCGCGACAGGCAAAGACATAAGGACTCTGGAGGCGGAATTTACGGATTATATGAAGAGATTTGGGGAAGTGGAAGACCCCGATGTCAACGAATTTATGAACTTGTATAATATTTTCAATGAATGAAAGGAGAAAATATGATGGAGACTCTTAAGCCCATTCTGGAGAAACACCCTTTTTTTAAAGACCTAGAGCCGGAAATCCTCGACTTTATAGTCGGATGCGCTTCTAATGTCAGGTTCAAAAAAGGAGAGACTATTCTTCGGGAAGGAGAACCGGCGGATAAATTTTATCTCATACGCGAGGGCAAGGTAGAGATCGATATAAATATTTCAATACATCGTCCGATTACGATACAGACTCTTTGTGACGGCGAAATACTGGGATGGTCATGGCTCATTCCGCCGCATCGCTACCGATTTGACGCGAAGGCAGTGGAGGATACCCGCGCCATTGCGCTGGACGGAAAATGCCTGAGAAATAAGTGCGAAGAAAATCACGACTTGGGATACGAGCTGCTTAAAAGGCTTGCCGGTGTTTTCACCCAGCGCTTAGAAGAGACAAGAAAACAGCTTATAAACATTTACGATGTACGCACGTGATGTAGCGGCTAAATAAGAAGCTAATGCGAGGACATATGAAAATACTGATTATTTTCGCGGCGTTTTTTCTAATAACTTTCTGCTCAGCCGTTTTTGCCGATACCATATACCTTAACGACGGGACTTCTTTTGAAGGCGAAATCATAGGTATCGACGGAAACTTAGCTACGATTAAGACACCGGAGAGCACATTTAAATTAAATAAGTATAAGATAAAAAGAATCGAGCGCGATAAGGAAGAGGACAAGAATATAGACAAAGAAAGGTCCATAGAGCCGGGGACCCCTCAATGGGACTTGAAGTGGGATTAAAAGCATAGAAATTATCTTGTATAATTTTTCTCCCCCATGTATACTTTGAATAAAAGGAGGATAGCGGATGGATGATAGGTCTTCCCGTAGAACATCCGCAAATGGGACGCGGCCCGGAATTGCCGAAAGAAATTTTAGAACAGGCCGGAAAGGCGCAGGAAGAAGAGCCCCAGAAAGAAAAAGAAATAAGGTAACCCCTCGACTCTGCTCGGGGCGATTTTCCTTCGACTTCGCTCGGGATGGTTCGCGAAGGATGGTGAGCGCAGTCGAACCAGTGCACGGGCAAAGTCAGGGCAAATCGGGGGTAACATGTTCGACGGCGATATAGGATTAACAGTCAACGTAGAGAAAAAACTGGAAGGCGTTTATTTAGTGCAGGCGAAAGGCCGCATAGATTCTGACACGCACCTGATTTTTGATAGGAAGATAAAACCGATTCTACTCTCGTCGACCAAGCTCATAATCCTTGATATGGAATATGTGGATTATATAAGCAGCGCGGGATTATCTATTATATTCCAGGCCAAAAAGATACTTGAATCAAATAAAGGTTCACTATTCATAGCGAGCCTCCAGCCGCAGGTCAAGAAGGTCTTTGAAGTCATAAAGGCACTGCCGCCGCATAGCATATTTGAAAATATGGCTGAAGTAGACGCCTATTTGGATGTGGTCCAGAAGAAAGAGATCAAAAGGCAGAAGGGAGAAGTTGATTAGCCCCTTCCTTGAAAGGTAGGCGGAAGGACTATCCTTTAGGGCTACCCCCTTCCTATAGAGGTATGCGGAAGGGGTGCTCCTCTGAGCTAAAACCTGCAGTATACTCCGCTCGAGATGATATAATCGCGGTAATTGCTAACGCCCTCGTTAGAGAAATTCTTCCTGTAATTAAAAGTAGTGCCTATCGTCAGATTAGACGTGATATCGTAAAAGACCGAACCCCCGAACGTAAAAAGGTGGTCACGCTGCTTTTCCTGCCTGTCGGAAACGCTGCGCTTGTCGTAAGGGATGTATTGATAAGAAAAATTCGCTACCTCGTACAGTTTTTTCGTAGTGAAATGAATAAGAGTTGTTTTGGTAATGTAGGATTTGTAGTCGTAGTAATCCATATACTGCTCGTTTGAGTAATTATAGTAGAATACATTCTCTTCTTTTAAAAAGATATTATCCGCGAGATAAAAGCCCAGCCGGTGAGTGACGGTGTTCCTTATATCATTTCTGTTGCCGAATCTGAATGCGCCTCCGTTATTTCTTATTGCCCATTTAGGATAATGCCTCGTAGAAATACCATAGATTATTTTTTGGTATATCCGCTTAGATATATCCTGCCTTAAAGACGTTTCAAATAGATGTTCCGCATATTTGCCTAATTCGTCGTGGGTGAGCCCCACAATATCCGGCCGGTAATCTATGGACCAGGTTAGATTATCGGATATTTTTTTGTCCATGCCCACATCAAAAAGGTTATCCACGAGGTCCGCGTCGGAAGTCCTGAGATAATTTATAGATGTCAGGTCGTAAGAGCCCCTTAAAACGAGGGTATCGTTTACGGGATATTTACCGCTTATTCCTACCGCTTCCTGGAAGAACAAACTGCCGACTCCGTCGTAATGGTCCAATCTTGCGTTATCGTCATAGCCGAATAGAAGAGAAGCCGACAGGTTGACAGTCGGCTTGCCGACTGCTTTTTGAACGGGCTCTTTCGGTACTTCGGGTTTTGCGACTTCGACAGTGGGGTATCGCAGCTCCGTATCGGTCAAGGCAAGAAGAGAAGGGCTGTGACAGATTAGGCCTATAAAGGCAATTGCTGATAATAGCTTTAAAAGAGATTCATTCTTTTTCATAAATATATATTAGTTACCTTAATTAGTAGGGACTTGGTATTGTCACGGGTTCCAGCCTCTTATCGATCTGTCTTTCATCATTAACGTCAGACACAGCCGGCTTGATTTTGTCCATTCCTCCTTCAGTAGCCGCCTGCTGGCTTTCAGCAGCGCCGACGCGGTCTTTTGATGATGGGCCGGCTTCAGCATTTCTTCTTTCGATAAAACCGTCCTTCCACTTATTCCAATCGTTCATTTTATCGATAGGCAGGTCTTCTATTAAGACGGCTCCTGCCGGGTCAGAGAGAAGGCCTATTTTACCCTCGTCTATAGTTACTCCTTTTGCGACACCTTCTTTGGATATACCCGAGAAGTAGACGCTATTTTCATAGACATCCGTTTCCGCGGTTTTTCCGTCCGTAATCGTGTCCCAGCCCGTACCCCTGACGCCGCAGATGGAGACAGGCGTCTTTATTTCAAATATCGTATTTTTACTTAAGTTTTCCACTAAAGAACGAAGTTCTCCCTGTATGAGATTTATCTTTATCGCGCCTATATCCGTAAAAACGACGTGGCTTTTTTCCTGGATCCGCACGGAGTTTTTAAAATCTTTGTCGAAACCTATTTCCGCCCAGGACTCAGGGCCGGTTTTTAGATTATCGCCTTTTGACAGAACCATGCCTTTTTCGGCACTCATCCACACCTGGGATTGCGCGGATTTTACTTTTACATCTCCCTGCATAAAGAGTATAATAGCACTGTCTGAGGCGGATAGGCCGCTTTCTTGAGCAAATACGTTAAAGGAAAATAAGCAGGCCGTAAAAATACCCAGAACAACAAACGTAATCAAGGCGTTTTTCATTGGGAAGGGCTCCTTTCTTGGGGCATAGGAAAGTATAAGACCCTTCCTTAAAAGGAACAGGAAGGTCTATCCTTTCTGGATAAAAGCATTGTTTATCTCCCGCTTTATCCGGAAACATTGAGCAATGTCCGTTTCCCGAGTTCCCCCAAGGAACTGGCTGAAAGTTCTGGCCGCAGGCCAGTTTCTTAGCAAGCGACAGATTCTAGCGGTATGTATTTAGGAAGATTATACTATAAATTCTGCAAAAAGCCAAATTAAAAAAGTAAGGAGATTTTAGGAGGAACCGTATGAAAAAGAAAATAGCGGTTACACTCGCCGACGGTTTTGAGGAGATCGAAGCCGTTACGTGCATAGATATATTAAGAAGGGCCGAGTTGGATGTCAAAATAGTCGGCGTAGGCGGAATCATCGTAAAGGGCTCTCATAGCATCGCGATAAACGCCGATATCGAAATAAATTCCTACAACGATTCACCGGATGCGATAGTCCTTCCGGGCGGCATGCCGGGCGTGCAGAATCTCTTCAAAACGGCGAAGGTCCATTCTTTGGTTAAAGAACTTAATCAAAAAGGCGGGATTATAGCCGCGATATGCGCCGCGCCGGCATATGTGCTTGCGCCGATGGGGATACTTGACGGCAAAAAAGCGACCTGCTATCTCGGCTGCGAAGAGAAACTCGGCGAAAAAGTTACTTATGAAGACCGGAGCGTAGTTGTAGACGGAAATATCGTCACCAGCAAAGGGCCCGCGACCGCCATGGCGTTTGCTTTGAGGATAATAGATCTATTATGCGGCAAAAAGGTCACGGATCCGATCAGAGAAAAATTGTTGTATGAAGAATGATACGTTCGACAGCCCCGCCAGGGCGGGGGCGCTTCCTTCGACGCGCTCAGGATCCCTCGAAGGATCCCGAGCGAAGTCGAGGGACAGTATCACCCTGAGCAAACGAAGTGCGTCGAAGGGTGATTTTGACGTAATAGTAGTCGGAGGGGGCCACGCCGGGTGCGAGGCGGCATTAGCTGTGGCGAGGATGGGGCTTAAGACGCTGCTTATCACTCTTCACATTGATAAAATAGGATTCATGTCCTGTAATCCGGCTATCGGCGGAGTCGGCAAGGGCCAGCTTGTTAAAGAGGTAGACTCACTCGGCGGGGAGATGGCCAAGGCCGCCGACCAAAGCGCGATCCAATTCCGCATGCTTAATTCATCCAAAGGTTATGCGGCGCGCTCGTCGAGAGTTCAGGCCGATAGGGCGATGTATAACCGCTATATGCAAAACCGCGTTTTGAACGAGGCGCACTTAGAAGTCTTGGAAGACGAAGTGGTCGATATCATCGTAAAAGACAAAGCTTGTAAGGGCATTGTAACAAAAAGCGGAAAAAAGATAAGTTCAGCCGCGGTCATTTTGACAACAGGGACATTTCTTAACGGTTTGATACATATAGGCCTCAAGCATTTTCCGGGAGGGAGGATAAATGAGGAGGCGTGCGTTAGGCTTTCGGGCGCATTGAAAAAACTGGGCTTTAGGGTGGGCAGGTTAAAGACGGGGACGACCCCGCGCCTCGACGGCAAAACGATAGACTTTTCTATTCTTAAGGCGCAGCGCGGCGATAGAGAAATAATCCCTTTTTCATTTTCCACAAAATCTATCACCTGCGGGCAGCTGCCGTGTTATATAACTCATACAAACAAGAAGACGCATAAAATCATTAAAGACAATTTAGACAGGTCGCCGCTTTATACGGGCAAGATCAAAGCGACAGGAGTCAGATATTGCCCCTCAATAGAAGACAAGATCATCCGTTTCTCCGACAGAGATTCGCACACTGTATTTCTGGAACCGGAAGGGCTGGACACCGACGAATATTATCCGAACGGCATTTCCACAAGCCTGCCGGCAGATGTTCAGGAAGAGATCGTCCATAGCATAAAGGGGCTTGAAAAGACCAAGATAAATAAGCCCGGTTACGGTATTGAATACGACTTTGTCGACCCGACCGGACTTTATCCGACACTTGAAACTAAAAATATAAGCGGCCTTTATATGGCCGGCCAGATAAACGGCACGACAGGTTATGAAGAGGCAGCGTCTTTGGGCTTTATGGCAGGTGTAAACGCGGCGCTTAAGATACAAAAAGAAGAGCCGCTCGTCTTAAAAAGATCAGAGGCCTATATAGGCGTACTTATAGATGATTTGACTACGAAAGGCACCAGCGAGCCCTATAGGATGTTTACCTCGAGAGTCGAGCATCGGCTTCTCGTGAGGGAAGACAATGCGGATACGCGGCTTATGGGAATCGGGAGGAAATTGGGCTTGGTCGAAGAAAAAGCGTTTTCGGCGATGAAAGAAAAAACGCGCAATGTCACCGTCGCGGAAAAGATACTCTGCGCCACTAAGCTCGACCGTATTTTGAAACGGAGCCATGTCGCATATGATGATATTCTAAAAATGGATGGATCGGTTCCGCCACTTTCTTATTACGAAAAAGTCCAGGTGGAAGTCGATATGAAATACGGCGGATATATCAAGCGGGAACTCGCGAACGTCCGGAAATTCGAAAAGATAGACCACGTAAAGATGCCGGAGAGATTTGACTATTCGTCTGTGAGAGGCCTTTCTAACGAGATAAAGGAAAAACTTGAGAAAGCGAAACCGTATTCGCTCGGCCAGGCATCGAGGATTTCAGGCGTAACACCGGCCGCGATCTCGCTTTTAATGGTAAGGCTGCACTGTTAGGGGTCAGACCCTTGACAGTGCAGATATGAAGCTAGCACTGTTAGGGGTCAGACCCTTGACAGTGCAGATATGAAGCTAGGGTCTGACCCCTATGGAACAATACTATTACTCCTTCAACGATTATTTACGGGAAAAATACGGCAAGCGCGTTCAGCGCTTAAGCTTAAACGCTCACTTTACCTGCCCCACCCGCGACGGCAAAATAGACACAGAGGGCTGCATATATTGCAACGAAAAGGGCTTTTCGCCGTTGGTTGGTACGCGCCTTTCACTGGAAAAGCAGGTCGAAAACGCGATTGATTTTGCCAAGAGGCGCTACAAAGCCGAAAGATTCATCGCCTATTTTCAGAACGCCACCAATACCTACGCGCCTCACTCTAAATTAAAAAAGGCGTACGATATAGTAAAGCATTTTCCCGATATCGTCGGTTTGTATATCTCGACCCGGCCGGATTGCATAGACGAAAAGAAACTAGATCTTATAGAATCTTATTCTAGCGACTATGATGTGTGGGTCGAATACGGCCTGCAGAGCGTGCACGATAGAACCCTTAAATTTATAAATAGGCGCCACACTTTTCACAATTTTGTAGAAGCGGTAGATATGACGGCGAATAGGAATATAAAAGTCGGCGCCCACGTGATACTCGGGCTTCCCGGCGAGACGCGCGAAGACATGTTGAAGACGGCACAGAAGCTAGCGGATTTGCCAGTTGCCGGCATAAAACTGCACGTCCTTCACGTCTTAAAGGAGACAATGCTCGAGAAATATTACAATAAAGGCGACGTTCGTCTCTTGCCTTTCAGAGAATACGTAAATATCGTATGCGATTTTCTGGAGATTACAAACCCCCGATGCGTTATATTCAGATTGGTATCCGATGCAAATCCGGATTTTCTCGTTGCTCCGAAATGGATCAACAAAAAATCGGAAGTGATAAATACCATAAAAAAGGAATTTGAAAGGCGTCATACAAGGCAGGGAGCGAAGTATGCGCGGTAAGATAATATTCCTTATTTTTACTTCGATTATTTTTTGTTCGGCGCCGGAGGAATCCGGCGCGAATAGAAAGACAAACGTTATAGTCACTATTTTACCGCAGGCGGAATTCGTAGAAAAAGCGGGCGGAGAATACGTGGATGTCTCCGTAATGGTGCCGCGGGGCACAGACCCTCACACATACGAGCCGACGCCGTCTCAGCTTAAGAAAGCGGCGAGCGCCGATTTATATTTCAAACTCGGATCCGGCGTGGAATTTGAACTCGCTTGGATGGACAAGATAGCGTCTCTTAACAAAAATTTAACTATCATAAATACGTCCGAAGGCGTAGAATTACTGGATAAAGATCCTCATATATGGCTTTCGCCAAAAAATGCTATAATAATGGTAGGAAGCATCAGAGATGCCCTTATAGCGAAAGACCCCCAGCGCGAGAAGATGTATCAGAAAAACGCGGAAGCGTATATAAAAGAACTGTCAAGACTTGATGCCGAGATAAAGGAAAAACTGGCGCATAAGCAAAACAGGATTTTTATGGTCTTCCATCCTTCGTGGGGATATTTCGCCCGCGATTACGATTTAAAGGAGATATCAATAGAAATCGAAGGCAAAGAACCCACGATAGCCGGTTTAAAAAAGGTAATCGATGAGGCGAGGGAAACCGGCGTAAAAGAGATCTTTACTTCTCCGCAGTTTAGTCAGAGAAGCGCGGAGGTGGTGGCAAAAGAGATAAATGGGAGAGTAGTATCGGTTGATCCCCTGAGCAAAAATTATGTGGAAAATCTTAAATATATCGCGGATATATTGAAAAAGGAAATAGATTGAGCAAGGCGAAGGAAGTAATATCCATAAAAGACCTGCACGTAAATTACGACGGGTTTACCGTATTGGACGGCATAAACCTCTCCGTTTACGAAAATGATTTTTTAGGTGTCATAGGCCCTAACGGCGGAGGAAAGACGACGCTGCTTAAGGTGATGTTAGGCCTGGTCAAACCATCGCGGGGCGAAGTAAATATCATGGGCAGGCCGCCGGATGAAGCGAGAAATTATATGGGATATGTTCCGCAGTTTAGCTTGCACGAGCATGATTTTCCTATAAATGTATGGGACGTCGTCATTCTGGGGCGGTTGTCGCGCAAGAAATGGTTCGAGGGATTTGATAAAAAAGATGAGAAAGCGGCGGAAAGAGCTCTTGAGGTAGTAAACATGTCGGACCTGAAAGACCGTCAGATAGATAAACTTTCTATGGGGCAAAGGCAGCGGGTCTTTATAGCAAGAGCGCTCGTTTCAGAGCCCAAGATACTGCTTTTAGATGAACCTACCGCGAGCGTCGATGAACCGATGCAAGCGGACATATACGAGTTTTTAAAAAGTATGAAAGATAAAATAACGGTTGTCCTGGTGTCGCACGATGTAGGCGTTATATCGAGCTGCGTCGATAAGATAGCCTGTTTGAATTGCCAATTTTTCTATCACGGCAATAAGGAGATAAGCCAGGAAGTTCTTGAGGCGACTTATAAGTGCCAAGTGGACCTTATCGGCCACGGAGTGCCGCATAGAATCATGCGAAGGCACCAGTAAGCGAAAAACGCAAAGCGAAAAGCGCAAAACTGAAACTCAAAACTAAAAACGTTTTAAGTTTTACGTTTTAACTTTACGTTTTGCGCTTTGGACTTTTCGCTTAGAGGTAAATTACATGGACATACTAAACTACGAATTCATGAGGAATGCTATTTTAGCGGCTGTCTTGGCGAGCGTGGCTTGCGGCATAATCGGTTCGTATGTCGTTGTAAAAAAAATCGTCTCCATAAGCGGCAGTATAGCACATAGCGCTTTTGGCGGCATAGGGCTCGGCTATTTTCTCGGTTTAAATCCTATAATTACCGTGGTTCCCTTTACGCTGTGTTTCGCTTTGGGCATGGGCGTGATAACCAAAAGGACCCGCCTTTCGCCGGATACCGCCATAGGGATATTTTGGGCCGTCGGTATGGCCATCGGAATAATATTCATAAATCTTACACCCGGCTACGTCCCGGATCTTTTCAGTTATCTCTTCGGAAATATCCTCACTGTGCCCCGTGCCGATATTTTAATGATGGTCGTTCTGGATTTCATAATATTGATATTCGTTTTTTCTCTCTACAAAGAATTTCTGGCCATTTCTTTTGACGAAGAATATTCGGCTACGCTCGGTATGCCGGTAGAAAGGTTGTATTATATTCTTCTTTGCCTTATAGCGCTGACAGTAGTGCTCCTCATAAAAATAGCAGGCATTATACTTGTCATAGCTCTATTGACTATACCTGCAGCCATAGCCAAACAGCATACGTCTGACCTCAAGGGGATGATGCTCCTTTCCGTCGGTATAGGCGTAGTATTTATGCTGGGCGGATTGTGGCTTTCTTATCTTCTTGACATTGCCTCCGGAGCGACCATAATAATATTATCTACATTAGGGTTTATAGTCTCATCGTGGTGTAGAATGTTAAAAATCGGAAAGACGCATAAAAAATGAATAAGGTAAAATGGTTTATAGACGACTTTTTTTCCCGTCACGCAACTATGACGGGCCGCGTTCTACACATAATAGGCATCCCGCAGGCATTTTTTGGACTTTTTCAACTCGTTACGGGGCGTTGGAAGTGGGGGCTTTTGAATTTATTTTTAGGGTATCTCTGGCAATGGATAGGCCATAAACATTTCGATAAAAACGAAGTTGGCGAAGTCATACTGATAAAAAAGATGATCGCGAAATTCACCAAAAGCCTTTGCAGCTGGACCAAAAGACCATAGACTAAGGTCAGAGACGCTATGGGGACACCCTCCGTCTTATAATACAAGTGCCTTTTGGTTCGACTGCGCTCACCATTCCCTCGAATACATTCGACTACGCTTCCTTCGACAGGCTCAGGACACTTCGTCGAAGGACAGTGAGCGCAGTCGAAGTGCAGTATTCGCCCTGAGCCTGTCGAAGGGGCGAACCATCCCGAGCGAAGTCGAGGGATTAAGGAGAGTGTCCCCGACAAGTTAAGGCAGGAGGCATGCTTATGAAAGATGGTAAACTTGTTACGCTAATTTTAATAGTATCTATTTTATTTACAGGAGGTGATGCTATGGCCCTGATGATAAAGAGTCCGGCGTTTAAAGACGGCGATACGATACCGGATAAATATACCTGTAAGGGCAGGAATATTTCGCCGCCGCTTTTCTGGGAAGACATTCCGGACAATACCGCGAGTTTCGCGATTATCTGCGAAGACCCCGACGCGCCGGGTGGCATGTGGTCTCACTGGGTGATTTACAATATCCTTGAGGGGACGACGAAATTGGCCGAAGGCATCCCGCCGTATGATGAGGTAGAGAACGGCGCAAAGCAGGGGATGACCGATTTCGGCACAACCGGTTACGGCGGCCCAGCCGCGCCTCCGGGTGCGGCGCACAGGTATTTCTTCCGCCTATATGCTCTCGACAAGATCCTTGAAGCAGGATCGGGCCTGACGCGGGATCAACTGCTCAAGGCAATGAAAGGCCATATTTTAGGCGAGGCCGAGATAATGGTGAAGTTCAAACGCTGAGCGGAGGATAGGGGTTACGCCGGAAGCGATAATCTGCCTTTGCAAAAATAGGACATTTCGCGATATTTCACGTTAGATTATACGAGTTTACGCGTCTTATTAAGTGAAGGTCGCGCTCCCGGCGTGGAATATCCCCTTAATTAAATGGAGAAAAGAAAGCCGGATAAAGGCTTAATACGCTTGGAGCGCGCCTTAGTAGCCCGCTGCGTGAAAAGCGATAAAAAAGCGTGGGATGAATTCGTTGATAAGTATAAGGGGATCGTCTACGACGCCATCATAAAGACGTTCCATTTTGTCGGATATAAGAATACGGAAGATGCAGCCGGAGACCTCTTCCAGGAAGTTTTTTTGTTACTTTTAAAAAACGGCTGCGCAAAATTAAGAAGTTTTAAATGGAAGAACGGTTGCAGCCTTGCTTCGTGGCTTCATATAGTGACGAAGAACGTGACATTCGACTATCTAAGAAAATACTTCGCTCGCGGCAAGATAATGGAATCATTGACTACCGGAGATGAAGATGCTCCGGAAGATTACCGGGTAGAAGCATCCGAAGAAGCGGATATATTGCAAAAACTGGAAGACGAAGAAAAAACCGGCCTTTTTGAAAAGGCATTAAAGACGCTGCCGAAAGAAGATTTTTTAGTTATTAACCTTATTTACTTACGCGGCATTTCGCATGAGAACGCGGCCAAGATCTTGGGTAAAAGCGTAGATGCCCTATATATGCAGAAGAAGAGAGTCATAGATAAGATCAAAAAAACCATAGAAAGTTATCTAAAACCAAATTGATTGCCTGGGGCGAGGTGTGTTATGAAAAATATAGCGGTTTTAATAAAGGAAGCGTGCAAAAAAATGATAGGCAAAAAGCCCGTTAGCCCTTCAGAAGAGGATATGGCATCTTTTGCATCAGGATTACTTGACGAAAATAAAAAAGATGGTATCCTAGAATATATAGCCACCCAAGAGGATAACGATGAGGCTCTTCTTACCTCATTTTTAATAGCGCCTGATATATCGGGCAAAGAGCATGAGGTGCCGCCATACTTAGTAGCAAAAGTGAAAGAATTGATGCCCGAAACGGAGTATGAGGACCTGCTTGATGCCGTGGTAGAATTCGTGGAGGATGTCGTACAGGTGATCAAGACCACGGGGACAATATTGACGTCTCAGCCGGAGCTTAAAACTGTAGGCGTCTCGGCTTTCAGGGGCGGCGACGAGGCAAAAAACAAAGTAATAGAGATATCGAAGGCGGTAAGTAATTATTTAGTGGATATCAAGGTCATAAGGATCAAAAAGAATTTGGCAAACCTAATAGTGAATATAAAAAATAGGAAGACAAGAAAACCATGTTCCGGCGAAAGAATAAGCTTGGTCTATGCCGACAGAGAGATCAGATCATCTCTTACGGATATGGGCAGCGTGGAGTTTGACCATATAAAATTGGAAGATTATAAAGTGAAAGTGATTCACGGCGGAGAATCCCGCTCGATTGCCAACCTTTCTTTAAAAGCCATGTAATCCCCTTCATGTAAATTCCAAGGGGAGGGAGCCCGAGGGGCTCCACTAATGCGGACTGTTATTATAGAGATCTATAAGAGCGCCCCCGATCAGTTCACGATGAACGCCTTTTATAAAGGCGAAAGTCTTGAGCACAAGCATTATGCCGTCCAAAAACTCTCCGAAGCCAGCATCCATGAATTATGTTCGGATATCTTCAATATTATAAACCGCGTAGATAGCAAAGGCCTCACCACGGAGAATAGCCTGGAAGAGCTCAGAAAAAGCTCGAACCTTTTATACGAACAGATATTCTCCAAAGAGATAAAAGACGAAATTAATAAGACCGAAGCATCCAACCTAATATTTTATATAGACGACCAATTAGTCCATATACCGTGGGAACTTCTGTACGACGGCTCTAATTACCTCTGCCTTCATTTTGCCACAGGCCGCGTAGTGCTGACTTCGGGCAAGGTCCACACGGAGACCAATAGGCCGGTTCACCCCGCCTTAAAGATGCTAATGGTCGGCGATCCGACCGGCGATCTTAAAAATGCGTATGACGAAGGTATTCTTGTGCGAAACGAGCTTGACCGCGAAAAAGACAAGATAAAAGTCGAGCTGAGGACTACGGAAGTTGCCGTCGGTTATGTTATGAAGAACCTGCGCGAATATGATATCTTCCATTTTGCCGGCCACGCCAAATACGATGAAAATGACCCCTCAGAGAGCGGTTTTATATTATCCGACGGAGACCTCACGGCTGAAAAGATCATGACTTTAAGCGACTCAAGCTCTATGCCGCTTCTTGTATTTGCCAACGCGTGCAGTTCCGGAGAGACGGAAGGATGGCGCATAGACCCCAAGCAGGAAAACAAGATATACGGCCTCGCTAATGTCTTTCTTCTGGCCGGCGTTAGGCACTATATAGGCACATTCTGGAAGATACAGGACGGGCTTTCAATGCAGTTTTCGCGCATCTTCTACAGAAATGTGCGGCTGGGAAAAAGCATAGGAGAGGCCCTCCGGCAGGCGCGTTTGCGTCTAATTGAAAAATACGGCCAGACCGCGCTTGCATGGGCAAGCTACATGCTTTATGGCGATTCAAGCGATTATCTTATAGCGGTAGAGGAAAAACATGCCATAAAAGCGCTTAAAAAACCCAGAAACCTGATCGCGTTAAGCCTTATTATAATAATACTTAGTGTCTTTATTTGGGGGAAAATATTCGGATTGAAGGAAACAAAACCTTCTTCCTCTTTGAACATAACCCCCTTTAAAAATGTTTATTACGTTAAAAAAGACGGCACAGTTGAAAAATACGATGAGTTTAACATCTTAGGCCAGAATATCGCCGCAGGCAAAAAAGCATACGCGTCTTCCGCGCAGACCAAGTATCAAGAAGCGAGATACGCCATTGACAACAATCTCGGCACAAGATGGTCGTCCCTGTACCGCGACCCGCAGTGGATTTGGGTAGATCTGAAAGAACCTACCCAAATAGGCTATATCAGGCTCCTTTGGCAATTGGCATCCGGCCGCGCTTACAAAATACAGGTTTCAAATGACGCTAAAAAATGGAAAACGGTATGGTTTACGACAAGCGGAGGCGGCCTTTCCGATGTCATTGATCTGACAAGGAAAAGTGTTATTGCAAGATTCGTCCGTATGTACGGATTGAAAAGGGCGACAGAATGGGGCTATTCGTTATTTGAACTCCAAATCTATCCGGGCCTCCTGCCTAATGTAGCTCTGGACAAGAAGGTATTTGCAAGCTCGGGCTCTGAAAGTTATGCGGCGAAAAGCGCTGTGGATGGGAATATGGGGACACGGTGGGGAAGCGAATATTCTGATCCGCAGTGGATTTATGTGGATTTGGGTTATACATACAAAATCAATATGATAGACATTCAATGGGAATACGCCTACGGCAAGGATTATATAATACAAAGGTCTGATGACGCCAAAAACTGGATAGACCTTTGCGAAATAACGGATAATAACAGGATTGAAAACCATATTTATTTTGAAAAACCCTTTACCGGCCGCTACGTAAGACTCTTCGGGAAAACACGCGGGGCGGAATGGGGGTATTCAATATGGGAATTAGAAATCCGAGGCTTAAAAAGTAATACGAAGTAATCTGCCCCGAATACCTGTCAAAAAGTCAGTTTCTAACCAATCTGTAACCTACAAATAGTATGTTAGATTCCCATGGCACATCCGTCTACTTAACTGGGAGAAGGATTCACTTAAAGCTAAATGGTTTTAGAAAGCCTTAATTAAAAAGGGGGCCTGCCATGAAACCGCTCAATAATATTTTCTACTCTTATCGAAGCTTTAACCCGTATCGAAGGTGCACTAAGGTGCTGGCGGCTTTTATCGCCGGCATTTTTATTTTACAGCAGGTCGCCTGGTGCGCCGATCTCTACAACCAGCAGGAAGAATTGACGGCTCCGCTTGTGTCGGATGAAGAGAATAAGGAGCTAGCGGCGCGGCAGGAAGAATTAATGCAGGATATGGCGCCTATAGAGGCCCAGGAACCCGCTTCTACTGCGAATAGCAGCGAGCCTGCGCAAACAGCGGCCCAATCCGTAGAACGTATTTATGACGGACCGGGTAAATTGATCCGGCTTGACTATTATCTGCCGGCGATAGACCGGGTTGTAAAATTTGATGTGCGACATGAGGTGTATCAAGGCAGTGGTTATACAGTCGACCAGTACTATCTTTGGTGCGAGGTCAGGAATTTATCAGACAATACCTTATTTTCCGAAACTAAACTAAAACGGCAACCTTATTACGAGGGAGAAGGCGAATACATAAACGAAGATTTAACAAGAACGACTATTTCTTCAGTAGCAAACAGGATCGTAATAGAACAGCTATTCGGGCAACATAATTATTGGTATATGGGGATACCTCTCGATACGACTTACACGGCGATACTTAATCCGGAAACGGCATCTGTAACGGAAATCGGAGCTACCTACTATGACCGCACATGGAAATCTACAAAGCTTGACCCCACAGGCCGCCATCTTGTTTTTATTCACGAAGGGGGCAGGTCTTCGCACTATTGGAATAGAGAAGCGTTCTGCAAGGTCTATTTACTGGAAACCGCCGAACTTGTTGACACTGAGATGTTTGGCGAAAACGTCGGACCTGTGTATTATGCCCCTTTACCCGTAGAATATGACCAGGCAAAATCTCTTCTTACGGTCCATAAATGGGATGACTTATCTAGCGCGGAGCCAGAGTACTGGAACGCGTATTACAGGGTCACCGAAACGGGGCAGATAGAGCTTATCAAGGATGAATACGATCTCATACATCAAGCCAAGCTCGACCTGCAGGCATTTGGGGGCAGGGATGCGTATCAGGCCGCTTGCAAGGGGCTGGTATATACAGAGGAAGGCTACAATATTTCCGTAAAAGATTATAACACAAAACAGATATATACTCTTTCTTATACGAGTGAGGGAGTGTTACACAAAATCACCTCGCCGGACGGCACAGTTATAAATTATGAACATGACGGCGATATCGTCCGCGCATTAGGCACTAACGGCAGTCTGCTCAAAATCTTTTATCTCATAGATTTCATAGACCGCTTCAGTAAGAAAGAGAAGTACGTTATGGACCTTGAGATCAGAGATAACGACGAAGTACACGTTCGGGTACGCGACTTTGACAGGGGTTGGCTTGTGACCGAATTCACCTCGCCGCTCCCCTACCTCGACATGGCTTCCGGATATGTAGGAGTGGATGTCGTAACGAAAGCCCTCTTCTCAGCCGATAAGACGAAGATAGTCCTCGCCGTAAGGCGCAATTACCCGAATTATCCAAGCGACCTCGCGGATACCTATATAATAGACCTCGCGAGCGGCTCAAAGACTACCATAAGCGACGGCACTGACAAGTCTCGCACGTGGGACAACATGTGGCTAGATACAACAGGGGCCATGCTTATCACGGTGAATGACAGCGACAGATATCACTATAATCCAGTGCCGCCTTCTGTAATAAAGGTATATTCGCTCGCTACCGGCGCCACGCTCAGCAGCCTTACGCTCTGGAACGTGGATTATCCTGGCACCATAAGCTTTGACCGGCAAAATAGCATCCTCACCGTTACAAAGAGAAACGGCATGGAGGCGTGGGATGTATTTTACAGGATAAAGCCCGACGGTACTATAGAACTCGTAGAAGACGAATACGCCTACGCCGCTTCGGCAAAGAAGGACTTAAACCTGCATGAAGCCATACCGTTGGATAAGATAGCCTTCCTGGGCAAAGAGAATACCGCTTCCGGCTACGACATCACCCTCTACGACACAAGGACCCTGCCCGCGGTCAGGTATGTACTATCCTATAACACTAGCGGAACCTTACAAAAGATCACGCTCGCCTCAGGCCTGACGAAGAGCTATGCCTATACTTACTACACCTCCGGCGCAAACAAGGGCAAAGTCTATCAGATCACAGGGACATGGTCAGACGGCACAAAGGAATACCAATATTACTATTATTACGCCGGTTCAAACATCTCGACCTACCGCTACAAGTATATCTACTATGCCTCCAACAAAGGCTACGATAAGACATACGAGTATAACTACTACTATGACGATAAGGAAGTAGGCACCTACATCGGGTGGTCGGAAGAAACCGCCCTGCGCACCGGCATACGTTACGAATACACCTGGCGCTATTATCCGAGCCTGGAAGTATCGTCCTACTCCTACTATACTTATGACTGGCATTATGTGAGCCGCGGGTATTATATGGACGGAGCGTTGCAATATGAATCGGAGGATTATGATAACGCGGGGTGGTCAAAATACTACTATCAATCGGGGGCGTTATCCTCCTCATCAACATGGTCATCCACCTATACGGAAAATGGCGAGGAATACTTCGGTGAGGCATCTAACTACTCAGAGGCAGGCGTACTCACCTACCGCAGCACCTACACTTCGACCTATAACTATGACGGCTCATATTCAGATACCAGCCATGAGTGGAGTTACGAGGAGTCCGGCAAGGTAGTATATGAATACACGTATGAGTATAACGATACAGGATATAGCTACAGCTATATCTACTATTACTATGATGCGCAGGACAGGCTCAGCCGCGAGGAGATAACGGCCTATGAAGACGGAGTCACGGCCTTTACCGCGAGAAACTACGAGTACGGGGAAGGCGGGATAATAAAGGTCCGCGATGACTACGGCAACCTCCTCTCATATATACAGGAAACCTCTGACGGCACGCGTGAAGTAAGACTCGATCTTGATTTCACCTCACTCGGCGATGGTACCGCGGATGTTTTGCAGGGTATTACTGTTACAGTATTCAATACCTCAGACGGAACCGCGCTTCTTGCCTATTATATAGACACGTATATTCCCATAACTCCTAGGCCGGAGTGGGTAAACGGCGCGGCGAGCCTCGATGACACATTTGATATCGATCTTGCGACGCTGACGGATGGCAGCAATCGGGCGGTCATTTCCGTACGGCGGTACGGGACGTTTACCGCAGTCTCGGCGCAGTATAACGGCGCCCTGATATATATCGCGGATCTTGACGCGGGCGTATTGCATGATATAAGCGCGTACTATTCATCCAGCCAGTATATATCCTGGGGCAAGGTGTGGTTGACGCCCGACGGAGAACATGTTTTGATCGTGAGCGACGAATGGTACAGGCCGCACGGCGGTCCGAGAATACCGGCGGTAGCGCGGGTGCACAGTCTTGCCACTGCAGAGCAGACGGCGAAGATGACGTGGTTTTCCGGTATCGCCACATACAACGCGGCCGGGAACGTACTCGACATATCGAAATGGGGCATGGCGTACGGCGGGGAAGAGTCCTGGCACGTGTATTACCGCGTTAGCGGACAGGGCAAACTTGAGCTCATACGCGACGAATCGGCTCTCATAACGAAGGCCAAGCTCGACCTGCAGACATTTGAGGGGATATCCTCGTACCCCGCGCAATGCACAAAGATAGAAAAGAAGAACGGCGGATACGAAGTAACGATAAAGGATTACGATTCTAAAAAGCTTTATACCCTGTTTTACGGCGCCGGGGATATATTGCAGAGCATCATACTGCCTGACGGGACGGTGAAACGTTACGAATTTGATAATTATACTGTCCGGGTACGCAATAACGCAGGAAATCTGATAGCGATGTTCTATATTGTCAAGGAAAAGAACCGGGTAGTGTGGCTCGACATCACAGCCAATGACGTAGTCCGGGTCACGATAAAAAGGTTCGATTGGGGCTCGGTTATCGCGGAATTCACTTCGCCGCTGCCTTACCTCGACATGGCTTCCGGATATGTCGGAGTGGATGTCGTGACCAAGGCCCTCTTTTCAGCCGATAAGACGAAGATGGTCATTGCCGTGAGGCGAAATTACCCGCATTATCCAAGCGACCTCGCGGATACCTATATAATAGACCTCGCGAGCGGCTCAAAGACTACCATAAGCGACGGCACTGACAAGTCTCGCACATGGGATAACATGTGGCTTGACTCAACAGGGGCCATGCTTATCACGGTGAACACGAGCTCGCGTTACCACTATAACCCCGTACCGCCTTCTGTAATAAAGGTATATTCGCTCGCTACCGGCGCCATGCTCAACAGCCTTACGCTCTGGAATGTCGATTATCCGGGAACTATAAGCTTTGACCGGCAAAATAGCATCCTCACCGTTACAAAGAGAAACGGCATGGAAGTATGGGATGTATTTTACAGGATAAAGCCCGACGGTACGATAGAACTCGTAGAAGATGAATACGCCTACGCCGCTTCGGCAAAGAAGGACTTAAACCTGCATGACGCCATACCGTTGGATAAGATAGCCTTTTTAGGCAAACAGAACACTGCCGCCGGCTACGACATTACCCTCTATGATACAAGGACCCTGCCCGCGGTCAGGTACACGCTGTCTTATAGCACCAGCGGTATCTTACAAAAGATCACCCTCGCCTCAGGCCTGACAAAGAGCTATGCCTATACTTATTACACCTCCGGCGTAAACAAGGGCAAGGTCTATCAGATCACAGGGACATGGTCGGACGGCACAAGGGAATACCAATATTACTATTATTACGCCAACTCGAGCATCTCGACCTACCGCTACAAGTATATCTACTACGCGTCTAACAAAGGCTACGATAAGACATGCGAGTATAATTACTACTATGACAATAAAGAAGTAGGCACCTATATCGGATGGTCGGAAGAAGCAGCCAAGCGCACCGGCATACGTTACGAATACACCTGGCGTTATTATCCGAGCCTTCAGGTATCGTCCTACTCCCACTACACCTATGATGGGCATTATGTGAGCCGCGGGTATTATATGGACGGAGCGTTGCAATATGAATCGGAGGATTATGAT
>Ga0315294_10001021_pt1 | contig 30169 bp, 29 predicted proteins | sample YL17G13_40_MG_FD_203626 | JGI IMG/M metagenome (GOLD analysis project Ga0315294, IMG submission 203626) | Sediment microbial communities from Yellowstone Lake, YNP, Wyoming, USA - YL17G13_40 | ecosystem: Environmental > Aquatic > Freshwater > Lake > Sediment | place: USA: Wyoming | collected...
GCAAGGTTTCCTTGCCAAGCGACAGAACCCGCCTGATTACAAGTAGTTATAAACTCACGAGCCGGTTCGAGCCACCCGCCGCCTGCTTTCTCTATCTCGCCAATTTTATCCTGCAAATCTTTCTTTTCGTTGAGGAGTTTTGCCTTCTTGCGCTGATATTCTTCGCTGGTTATTTCCTTACCGATATAAAGATCAATAAGTGCTTCCAGTTTATCGTCAAAATCTTTAAGTTTATCTTGTAGTCGGCGAGATAGAGAAGAAGAGGCTTTGCTTTCTTCCCGCGCTAATTCTTCCAGCTTGTGTATCATTTTATCCTTTACGCCATTCTCAATAAATACTTTTAAAATAGCGTTGTTGATTTGTTCAAGCAAAGCCTCTTCTCTAAGAAACTTTTGCGAGCACTTCTTAAACTTCTTGGTGCAGCGGTAGTAAATATGGCCTTTCTGCATTTCTGCGGTGATACTTGCGCTACACTCACCACACTTCATAAGGCCAGTAAAGGCAAATTTTATTTCGCCTCGTTTCATAGGCTTTGCCTGTATCTGCATAACTTCTTGCGCTCTATCAAAAAGTTTCTTAGAGATAAGCGGCGGGTGGCTTCCCTCGTAAAGTTCGCCCTTAAATCTCATTACGCCATAATAAAAAGGGTTCTTGAGTATTGCCACAAGAGAACTCTTACGGACAGGCTTGCCCGCTTTGCCAATTAAATTCCAGCTGCGCACTTCCCTTAATAACTCTTCAAGCGAATAATTACCGGTTGCATAAAGCTCAAACATCTTACGCACAAAAGGCACTTTTTCCGGATCAACTATAACAGTGTGATTTTTATATTCGTGTAGATAGCCAAGCGGTGCCCAGGCAGGCCATTCGCCCCGACGTAGTTTTTCGCGCATCCCACGCTTAACATTCTCAGCGAGATTATCAACATAATATTTGCTTTGCCCGAACGTAATTGAAAGCATAAATTTACCTTGCGCTGTGTTGTCAAAGCGGTAAATAGGGAAACGCAAATCAACAATTTTCTCGATATCAACCAAATAAATTATCTTTCCGCCATCAATGGAATTGCGGGCAAGCCTGTCTGGATGCCATGCCAAAATTCCGTCAGCTAAACCAGCTTCGATCTGTTTAAGCATAAAAGAAAAAATAGGTCGTCCCGGCGCTTTAGCAGATTTTGCCTCGGTAAGCTCATCTACTATTTCTAAATTTTCTTTCTTGGCGTATTCGCGCAGCTCATTTATCTGCGATTCAATAGATAATACTTGCCTATCTTCATCGTCCGTAGATTTTCTGGCATACAGATAGAATTTTGGCATGGTCATTACCTCCAATTATTGTATGTCGCTTGGCAAAGAAAGTTTTTGAGGTCTTGATTAACCTCAAAAATTCTCTTACTCGCCGAAGGCGAGTAAGGAAACCTTGCGCCCAAAAGAGATTTTTTAAAAATGCTCGGCTCGAACTTTAAAATTTTTGACCGAACCCTCTCATTTTCAATAGAAAAGCCCTTTTCTCTCATACCGAGAAAAGGGCTTAAAGCAAACTGGCTGCCCCGCATGGACTCGAACCATGATAGTCAGATCCAGAATCTGAAGTCCTACCAATTAGACGACAGGGCAATAGTTTATTAAAAGTATATCTTGAATGAAAACCTAAATCAAGTAATAACTAAACCTCGATAGAAAACCAATTTATCAGTTAAGGTAGCGTCCTTGAAGGTGCCTATATTTTTATAAGTAATTTTGACATTTAAAAGTAGAATAATGTCTTGGTTATATAAAAACTTAAATAATAAGAAATGCAAAGTAATATTATAGCCTGCAAGTATAGTATTATAAATAAAGGAGAAAAGCCAAGCGTAATTATCCTTATAATTATAAACCATAATTTTACTGATAAACGAGACATATTTTTAGGCCTGAAAATAACATTTTGAATACAATCGTATTCGTTCCAATTAAAAGTTACTATTCTATCTTCTTTTTTCAATCGTTCGAATAATTTTGAGCCTGGAAACGGCGTAAGAATCGTTAGAGAGACAAACCAAAGCCTAGCCTTTATTAAAAATTTCAATAATTTTAAATAATCTAGGTGAGTATAGCTGTCTAAGCCTATCATAAATGTTCCCACTATTTTTATTCCATAGGATTTTATTTTTTTAATTGCCTTAATATAATCCTCTGTAGAGGCGATGTGGTGTGTAGAGGTCTTCTCATACTGTTTAGGAAATATGGTTTCGAAGCCCATCATTAAGCACGTACATCTGCTTTCTTTCGCCAGCCTCAACGCCTCATCATCGAAAGCAAGGTCAATTGTACATGTTGCTACCCATTTTATTTTTAAAGGGATAAGTTTTTTAAAAAGCTCTTTTGAATAAGGTGGGCTGGAAAAGATATCATCATCCTGAAATATAATTGTTGGCCTTCCAATAGAGAGGCCTCTTGTATCTCTTTTCATTATTTTTGCAATCTCTATAATCTGGTCAACCTTAGCGAAGCGAAGTTCCTGAAATGGCCTTGAACAAAAATCGCAGTGGTATTTACAACCGCGGCTTGCAGCTATTCCTGCGCGATGTAAAATACCCGGATTTAAATTAAGGAAATAATCATAAACCGGAGAAAAGAAATCCGTTATAGGCTCCCCTTTATATATTCTTTTTAAAGATTTATTCTCAAAATCCTTTATAACCTCTTGCCAAACAGACTCTGCTTCTCCAATAACCACGCTATCAGCATGCTGTAAGGCCTCCTCTGGAAGACAGCTTACATGTGGGCCACCCATAACAACACTAGCACCGGCTTTACGATAACGGTCAGCTAATTTATAGGCCTCAAAGGCATTTGCAGTGAGGCAGGTAATACCTACAAATGCATCCTTAGTAAAATCCCAGTTGAACCAGAAAATCTTCAGGTTAAATATTCTAATTTTGTATTCTTTGGGAGTTAGAGCGGCCAAGGTCAATAGTGATAGCGGGAGCTTGCTTCTTGCAAGCAAATAAACAACTATTCGACTGATAGGATGGCTAACGCAGGGATTGATAAGAATCAATTCTTTTTTGGGAATATTTGTCATATTATCCTACCATTAGACGACGGGATAATGGTGTGTGATTAAATTATATCTTGGGGAGACTATTATTTCAACTAAAAACAATGTGCCCTGATGACGTGGTTACTTGAATTAATCCTTCTTTATCGGATTTTCTACTGGGAAAATACCGGGCTAGAAAAGAAACTTTCTCTTCTCCATCCTTCTCCTTTTCCTAAATTATACCACTTCCATCTCAATATGATAAGCAATTTAGGAGCGAAATCATTAAATAAGGTTTGGCTGAATGGTTAAAACTTATTAAAAATAGGTCAAAATGAAAAACTCCGTAAGTTCTTTACGGAGTTTGTAATTAACACAATCTTAAGTAAATTAGAAATTTTGCCTTGCCCTATTTCAGAGTCTGGTGTACTACCGTTAGACAACAGGGCAAAAATCTACCAAAGATTCTTTTTCATCCAGGCATCGGCTTTCTTAAGCGCTGCCCAATCCTTCTGCATTCCTTCAGTTGCTCCCTTTGCTGCCCCTGCAATCGTCTCACAACCACTTATCACTATCACGCATAATAATAAAACAATCGCCCAGCAAAGGTTTATCTTCCTGCGCATGCCTCCCCCCTTTTTATAAATTTGCTTAATCTGGCCTTAGTTTTTTCTTTGCCTAAATAATATATTACTTCAAACAGCCCTGGGCCGACAGTCTTACCCGTCAGGGCTACCCTTGTAGGATGCATAAGAACTTTGGATTCAATATTGAGCTCCCTGACTAATTGACGAAAGCCCTGTTCAATACTTAGAATATCAAATTTTTCTAACTTTTCAAGTGTTTCTATAAAAAGTTTAAATTCGCGGGATAAATCCTGGCTTAAAAATTTCTTTTCCGCTAGCGGGTCAATTTTAAGTTCTTTGACAAAAAAGAAATCTGCCCAATCTGCAAAGTCATTCAGGGTGGAAAGCCTGCCTTGAAATAATTTTACTAAAGAAAGAATATAATTTCTATCAAAATTTGCTTTATCTATATAATCCTTCTCGATAAGTAAAGGAATTATCTTATCGGTAAGCGCTTCAGGGTCTTGTTTTTTAAGATATTGATTATTTATCCAGTCAAGTTTATCCAAATCTAATACCGCGGCAGTTTTATTGATATTTTTGATATCAAAAAGCTTAATTGCTTCCTGTATATCAATAACCTCGCGGTCCCCACCAGGTGCCCAGCCTAAAAGCAAAAGATAATTTACCAAAGCCTCAGGTAAGTATCCCATATCCCGATATTCGCAAATCCCGGTAGCGCCTTTTCTCTTAGAAAGCCTACCTCCTTCTTTTGACAATATCAATGGGAGGTGGGCAAAGCTAGGGATAGGCAACCCTAAGGCTTGATATAAAAGAATCTGTTTTGGCGTATTAGAAATATGATCGTCTCCCCGGATAACATGGGTGATATTCATTGTAGCATCATCCACCACGCAGGCAAAGTTATAGGTAGGCGTTCCATCGGACTTTATCAATACCTGGTCTTTAATGGTTTCAGCTTCAAACTTAATCTCGCCGCGAATAAGATCATTTATCTTAATCTGTTGAGCTGTAACCTTAAAAATAATCGCTTCCGTATTATTCTCGGATTTCTCGATATAAGCGGATTTATTTTTTAAAAGCTTATCCGCATATTCTCGATAGAGCGCAAACCTTCGGCTCTGATAATAAATCTCATCCCATTTAAATCCCAGCCACTCCAGGCTAAACAGTATCTCATCCAGATATTCCTTTTTTGAACGTCCTTTATCCGTATCTTCTATGCGCACGATAAATTTTCCCTGCTTGGCCTGGGCATACAACCAATTAAATAATGCGGTGCGCGCTCCACCTATATGCAGGTTCCCTGTGGGGCTGGGTGCGAATCTCACTCTAATCATTTTAACTTCATTCCCTCTTGTAAAGCCTTTTGATTAATCTCAACGAGTTGTCGTTTATCCTGGGGAGCAATTTCTGCGATTGCTCGTAAAATGCTCTTGGCATTGACAATATTACGCTGTGCAATGAGGCAGCCCAAGGCCACCATATTAGCCACTCTTATGTTTCCTAATTTTACTGCTATATCTGTAAAGGGATATTCTAAGACATGCACATTCCTCTTAGGGCTTAATGAAACTAGAGAATTGTTAATAAGTAATAAACCTTTATTTTTTAATCTATTTTTAAATTTCTCTAATGATGGACTATTCATAATAATAAGCGTATCTGCCTTATGAAAATAAGGTGACCCGATTTCAGCATCGGATACAACTACCATACAATGAGCAGTGCCGCCACGCACCTCTGCCCCATAAGCAGGAATCCAGGTTACATGTTTGTCTTCGCGCATGGCTGCTTCAGCTAAAACCTTGCCTAAAAGCATTATACCTTGACCGCCTGCTCCCGCTATAATAATACGTTCTACCATACTTATTCCGTGTAACGTTTAATGTGTAACGTGTAACGTTAGTGTAATGTTTAACTGTGTAATGCAAATGCCTTTCCGTTACACTTATGTTACATTACACCCGCATTACACATTACACCTTACACATTACGCAACTATTTTATTCTACCCAACGGAAACTCTTTAGTCATTACATCCCTTATCCAATCCAAGGCTTTTTTCGGCGGCATATCCCAATAAGTCGGACAGGGTGATAATATCTCCACTAACGAAAAACCAATATTGTCAATTTGATTTTGAAATGCCTGTTTTATCGCTTTCTTGGCTTTAAGCACTTCTTGGGGGCTGTATAATGCTACCCGTTCAATATATTTTATTCCTGACAATTGCGCCAGCAGCTCCGAAATTTTTAAGGGATATCCTTGAAGACTCGCCTCTCTGCCTTTAGGCGTAGTAGCTGTCTTCTGCCCCAGTAAAGTTGTAGGTGCCATTTGACCGCCAGTCATACCATAAACTGCATTATTAATAAATATCACGGTAAGGTTTTCTCCCCGATTAGCGGCGTGTATGGTTTCATTTGTGCCAATGGCAGCTAAATCTCCGTCGCCCTGATAGGTAAAAACAATATTCTGGGGTCTTACCCTTTTTATGGCTGTGGCTACCGCCAAAGTCCGGCCATGCGCAGCTTCCGAACAATCAAAATCCCAGTAATCATAGGCAATAACTGCACAGCCCACAGGAGCAATCGCAATCACGCGCTCTCTGATATCTAATTCATCCACTACTTCAGCAATAAGTCTATGCGCTATACCGTGTCCGCAACCCGGGCAATAGTGTGTGTCTGTATTTCTTAAACTTTTGGGTTTTTTAAATACTGCTTCCATCTTTCGATTGCCTAGCGATGAGCTCTTTTAAAAACACCGCGTCTTCTGGATTCACCTCTGTAAATTCAATACCTACATCAAATATGCTAATATTGCCTAAACTTGGCCTCAGCGGCAAAACCCAAGTAATCTTGCCTTTACATTGAATACATCTTTGATTAACATACATCTTTATTTCTAAAAGCGCGCCTACCTTAACAATCCTCCCTGCTATTATAATCCTTACTCCTGATACACTTATATCTTTAATATTTACACTGAACTCTTTATCTTCATCTAAGAGACGAATCTCGGCTTCATCGGAAAAATCTATTCTTTCCATCTTCCTTTTAATATTCTTCTTATCCATACTTTAAAATTGTTTCTTTACAAAACCAATGATTTCTTCTTCCGTTGGTATTCCACCGCCTCCTCTGCCTAAAAATTCTACCGGCGCCTTACCGTTCAGGGCTAACCTTACATCCTCTAGCATCTGGCCGTAAGACATCTCGATTACTAAAAACTTTACTCGTTTCCCGTTACCTGTCACCCTTTTAAATATACTTTCTGGAAACGGCCATAAGGTTATTGGCCTAATTAAACCTGCCTTTTTATTTCTTTCTCGTAATTTATTAATCGCACTTTTAGCGATTCTCGCCATTGTCCCATAAGCCACTAAAATAATTTTGGCATCATCTAAAAACATGCCTTCATAACGCTGTTCTCTTTCCCGGATAATCTTGTATTTCTTCTGTAAGATTATATTGAATTTCTCCAAATCTCCTTCCGCCATATAAAAAGATTTTACCACATTAGGTTTTCTACCTTTACAGCCTGTCAGCGCCCACGGACGCGGATTTTCGCTGATTTTTATCCGCGGATATCCGCGGATTTTTTTATCCGCGTTAATCAGAGTTATGGGCTCCATCATCTGGCCAAGCATTCCATCTCCTAAAACTATTACCGGCATGCGATAAATATCGGCCAAATCAAAAGCAAGGCCCATAAATTCATAGGCCTCTTGAACGGTCGAAGGAGCCAGAACCATAGAATGATAATCTCCGTGACCGCCGCCGCGTGTAGCTTGAAAATAATCTGACTGTGAAGGCGCAATATTACCTAAACCTGGACCGCCGCGCATCACATTTACAATTACTGCGGGTAATTCTGCGCCCGCAATATAAGAGATACCTTCCTGTTTAAGACTTATGCCTGGGCTGGAAGAAGAAGTCATTGCCCTTACTCCCGCAGCCGAGGCGCCAAAGACCATATTTATTGCGGCTAATTCTGATTCAGCTTGGATAAATACTCTGCCTGCCTCAGGCATACGTCTTGCCATATATGCAATTAATTCATTTTGAGGAGTAATGGGATAGCCGGCATAAAAGCTACATCCTGCCTGTATTGCTCCTTCAGCAATTGCCTCATTACCTGTAATTAATATCTTTTTATTAGACATCTTCGAAACTCCACACTCTTCCGAGTGTGGTATCTATTCCCCATACGGAAGTATGGGGTCACCTATAGACCTCAATGCAACAATCGGGACAAATAATTGCACACATACTACAACCCAGGCATTCTGAATTATCTTTTTCCGCCTCTTCCCGACCTTGTCGGGATCCCACTATAGCGGGAGGCGGGATCCCGCCCGCTATCTTGTTACCTCGGCGGGAAAACTCTACTGGCCGCACCCCTTTACTATTCAAAGCATTATCCACGCTAATTAATCCTTTAGGGCAGAAACTAATACATAACAAACAACCTTTGCATTTATCTTTTTTTATAGTTATCTTGGGCATATCGCAGACTTTATTCTTTTAGCTATACCTTGGCTGGTTAATCCATACTTATCTAAAAGTAAATCCCTCCTGCCATGAGCAATAAATTCGCAAGGTAGACCAATTCTTATCACGGGTTTATTCATTACCTCTAAGACTGCGCTCCCAAATCCGCCATCGAGAATCCCCTCTTCCACGCTAAAAATAAATTTTGCCTTTGCGCTGATAGTCTTAAGCATACTCATATCTAGGGGTTTGACAAAACGCGCATTAATTAAAGTTCCGGATAAACCCTCTTTTCCTAATAATTCTAATGCCTCGAGAGAAGGAATCACCATACTACCTAAGGCAATAACTGCAAAATCCTTGCCTTCTTTGAGCAATTCAGATTTACCTAACTCTAACGGGCTAATGGACAAATTCCTGCCTGCCGGACAGGCAGGGACTAACGGGCAAACGGACTTGGGATATCGGATAGCCACAGGTCTATCTAAATTTATAGCAAACTCAAACATAAGTTCTAATTCTTGAGCATCCTTGGGCGCCATAATCACTAAATTTGGCACATTGCGCAAATAAGCAATATCAAAAATGCCCTGATGGGTCACGCCGTCTTCTCCGACGATACCTGCACGGTCAATCGCCAAAATAACCGGCAGATTCTGTAAGGCCGCGCATTCCAGAATCTCATCATAAGCCCGTTGTAAAAATGTAGAGTAAATTGCCACTACTGGCTTAAGCCCTTTTTGGGCTAAGCCAGCCGCAAAGCAGACAGCGTGCTCTTCAGCAATACCCACATCAAAAAATCTCTGGGGATATAAGTCTCTAAATTTATCTAAACCTGTGCCCTCAGGCATGGCTGCAGTGATGGCAACAATCTTTTGATTATCCCTGGCTAGTTCCACTAACTTCTTACTGAACACTTCAGTATATGTGAGGCCTTGCGTTTTCTGTAAAGAAACCCCAGTTTTAATCTCGAAGGGGCTTGCACTATGAAATCTCACCGGGTCATCTTCTGCGGGTGAATAACCTTTGCCTTTCTTAGTAATCACATGGAGAAATTTCGGACCGCTGATGTTAAGAATATTTTGTAAAGTGGCAATTAAAATAGCCAGATTATGTCCGTCCAAAGGCCCAAAATAACGAAATCCTAATTCCTCAAAGAACATGCCTGGCACAAAAAGTCCTTTTAGGCCTTCCTCAAATTTATTGGCAATTTTTAAGAGCCGGCTTCCTTTGGGAACCCGGGATTTAACAAAATTCTCTAAGGAATGTCTAAAATGATTATATATAGGCAAGGATATAATTTTATTTAAGTAGGTGCTTAAGGCGCCAACATTAGGGGCAATACTCAATTCATTGGTATTTAAAATAACTAAAATATCTTTTTTCAGGTGCCCGGCGTTATTCAAACCTTCAAAGCACAATCCCCCACTTAAAGAGCCATCGCCGATAACCGCGACCACTTTAAAATATTGCTCCTCAGGCGGTAGATAATCTTTAGTGCAAGCCAGGCCTAAGCCTAAGGATACGGCAGTGGAGCTATGACCGGTAGTAAAGGGGTCATAAATAGATTCGTCTTTGGAAGGGAATCCGCTTAGGCCCTGATATTGGCGTAGATTATTAAATTCCTTATTTCTACCGGTAAGAATCTTATGGGTATAAGCCTGGTGTCCCACATCCCAGATGATCTTATCCTTAGGTGTATCTAAACAGTAATGCAAGGCAATGGTCAGTTCTACTGCGCCTAAACTAGAAGCCAGGTGTCCGCCAGTCTGCGAGACAACTTCGATGATGCGCTGCCTAACTTCACTGGCAAGCTGGGATAACTGCTCTAAGGAAAGTTTTTTTAAATCTTGGGGTGAATTGAGGGATTCTAAAAACATTATTTTTCTTCTTCTGATACTTTATCGTCAAATTTCTCTAAAGTATACTTCCCGTCTTTTTTCATAAGCAATTCAACTTTGCGCTGGGCCTCGCTTAAAGTAGCCTGACAACTCTGGGCGAGTTTAATCCCTTCTTCGTATTTCTTAAGCGACTCACCCAAATTCAGCTTGCCGCTGGCTAACTCTTCCACGATTTTCTGTAAGCGTTTAATATCATCCTCAAATGCTTGTTTTTCCCTCATTTTTAATTACCTCCTGCACTGCACTTAAAAATGCCCCTTTGGCTAAGATTGTTTTGATTAAATCCCCGGGTTTAAGTTTGGCTGCATCTTTAATAATTGCGCCTTCAGGCATTAAGGCGCTTAAACTATACCCCCGGGATAACACGGCCAAAGGGCTTAAGGCTTCTAATCTTTGCATCAAGGTCTGGAATTTCTCTTTAGCAATACTCAGGTTGTGTTGAAAATGAGAATGCAGGCCGCTGATGAGCTCATCGAGCAGCTGTTGTTTTTCTAAAAGACGGTCTAAGGGACTCTTGAGCATCCCTTTAAGAGCCACAAGAGCATGTTTTAAGCGATAAAGTAAATCTTGAATCGAAGCATTTAGTTCATATTTATAACTATCCAGTTCGGCTAATAAAGCGTTCTTTTTATCTACGATTAATTTGGCTGCCGCCGAAGGAGTCTCCACAAATACATCGGCAACCAAATCTGACAAAGTCACGTTTATCTGATGACCTACTGCGGAAATGGTGGGGATTTTTGAATTATATATCGCTTGCACAACTATCTCTTCATTAAATGACCAAAGATCCTCAATGCTGCCACCCCCACGCGATATAATAATTACATCCACCTGTTTAAATTGATTAAAATCTGCCAGTGCATCGGCAATTTCTTGACTGGCATATTCTCCCTGGACCCTCACCGGGCGAATCGCTACATCAACACAGGGCGCGCCTTTTTTCAAAATCTCAAGGATATCCCGCACTGCTGCGCCTGCGCGGGAAGTAACCATGCCTACCCGAAAAGGCATTAAAGGAAGTGGTTTTTTATGTTTGGGGTCAAATAATCCTTCTTTGAATAATCTATTCTTTAACTGTTCAAAGGCTAACTGTTGAGCGCCGATACCCTTGGGCTCAATTTTTTCCACCACTAATTGGTATTGACCGCGCGGACCATAAACTTCAATTCTACCGAAACAGATTAGCTTAAGACCGTCCTCAATCTTAAATTTGATCCCCTTATTCGCATATTTAAACATGGCTGCAGATAATACGCAAGCTTTATCCTTTAAAGTAAAATAGAAGTGGCCTGAAGGGTAAATTTTAAAATTCGAAACTTCTCCTTCAACCCAGACCTCTCCAAAGGTATTCTCTAAGATTAATTTTATATCTTGAGTAATTTCCGAGACAGTATAGATGTGCTTAGCTTTTTCGGTTTTTTGTGTTGGCTTAAAAAGGTCAGGTGTAATTTCAGACATTGTGGTAATTTTCTTTCCTAAAATTAAGAGCTTTTAAATTTTATTTGTCGGCTGTTGTTTGAGTTGGCTTTTGCTCACTTGGCGTTTCAGCCTCAGGTTTTTCCTTAAGGGCACTCTGTTCAATTGATGGTTGTTCTTCTTTTGGCTTCTCAGACAAAGGTTTTTCCGCCTGAGGTTGTGCTGCTGGCTGCGACTCAACTTGCGGCTGCTCAAGAGCTGGTTTCTCTGCTTGCGGCTGCTCTGCTTGCGGCTGCTGAGGCGCCACCTCAGGGATTTTTTCCATCTCCTTAGGTTTCTTTTGCAATATAATCAACTGTACTGAATAAGGACTAAGATTTAAATTCTCCTGATAAACATCTTGTGTACTTACTACTTTCTCCTCAACCGGGAAGAAGGCGCAGTTAAAACTGCAGGATGCATCTGTTGAGTACCTCCGATATAAATAATCCTCTTTTAAGTTTTTAATATTTATCTTGATATCGCGTGCCTGCAAGCTAAATTTTTCAGCATGATCATTTAATTCCTGGGCCTTCTTTAAGACCGCCTTTACTTTATTGCTGGCGTGTAAGTTAGCGATCTCTAATTTGTGCTGGATAATCTTTTTAAATCTATCGGAGTTAATAAGACTTAAGAGAATCCTTCTTTCGCTATTATTAAGGGTAGCGATGCTTTTAGTTAAATAATTAATGGCGATGTCAGGGTCGATATAATTATAAATAAGTATTGTAATGGAATCGTCTGCCTTGGTAGCGATTGTACCGACGAACTCATCATTAAATTTTAACGAAGACAAAAACGCTTCATTCTTGAAATTATTGAGCATCCTAAAAATATTATATATGGCCTTGGGGCTGCCCTTGTATTCTGCTGACTCGGAGTCAAAGCTAAAGATGCCCACATTTCTGACTACCCCTTCTTGATTATTCTGAAAGTCCTCTAAGCAAAAGTAGAGTTGATAATCAATGCCTGCCTCATACATATTTTTTAGCCGACTCGGAATGTAACTGGCCCCGACATAAGATCTCTCTCCTCTCTCTGGTAATACATTGGCATCACGGTCAAAATTCCATTCATCGATAATCAAAGGGGTATTCTTATCAAGATTAAAATAAGAAAGCCAATCCCTAATCAAGGCTACAGAAGTCTTATTATAAATAGTGGTTTCCTTTTCGGTTTGGGGGTCAGTGGAATAACCGTGCCAGCTAATAAAATCTAAAGGCAGATGATAAGTGGAGCAGAATTTAATTAGGTCATAAATCAGGCTTCTTTCCGGCGTAGCTATATTGTTCTCCTCAACATTACTAAACCACCAGCTCACCGATGGTCCTCCTAAAGGTATGTGTATCTTGGTTTCTGCCTCTAATTCACTGATGCTTTCGGCAAATGCCCGATACAGATTAAGATACTCTTGTTTTCTCCCCAAGAAGAAATCATCTGAATCCGGCGTGCTCCAAACCTCATACCAGATATTATATTTCTTCTGGCAACTTAAAGTCCTAATTGTGTGTTTGATTAATTCTTTAAACGCCTTTAAATCCCAGGGTGGGCTCTTTTTGTCTAAGGCCTTGCCTAATCCTGCGGGGGTGCTAAATATATCCAAAATAACTACTCCGCCGGCGTCGGTTATATTCTTTATTATCTCTTCATAATTGCTCAATAACTTATCCTGTAAGTCTTTATCCTTGGCAAGATTATTTATCTCCCAAAGGTTATACTGGATGCGATATATGCCGCTAAAACCAATGTCCTTCTGCCAGATATCCAGGACTTCTTTAGCGGCTTGAGTCTGTGGCCAGCAACCTTGGGCGTGAAAACCCCGGCCGCTTAAATCAACACTGGGCTTAAATATCTTTGGCAGGGGAATGGTGCTTGAGTTGACATCCAAAGTGAATTCGAGTTCACCGTTTTGGGCAAAACTTAAAGTGTACAGTGAACAGTATACAGCTAACAGCGCAAATAATAAACTGTAAACTGCTAAACACTGTAAACTGTAAACTTTTTTCCTTGTCATATTATAGTTTTCTCTGAATTCTCACAATAGACCTGGCTTTCCCGGTCTGCTCATCAATGTCTAAAACCGCGCCCTGTAATTGCACATTATCCTTGGCCACTTCAAATCTGGTGGGGATACCGCTAATGAATCTCTCTAAGACATCTTCAGTTCTTCTGCCAATCACAGAGTCAACCGGCCCAGTCATGCCTACATCAGTGATATAAGCAGTCCCGGCGGGTAAAATCCGCTCATCTGCAGTTTGGATATGCGTATGGGTGCCTAAAACCGCGGAAACTTTATCATCTAAATACCAACCCAAGGCGACTTTTTCCGAAGTTGCCTCAGCATGTATATCCACAATGATTATTTTGCAATCTTTCGCCAGTTCTTCTTGCGCTCTGCGGCTCATCCTAAAAGGACATTCCAGGGCCTCCATAAAAACTCTTCCCTGCACATTCATTACCCCCACCTGCAAGTTATTTTTAGTCTTAAATTTTCCCCATCCTCGTCCAGGCGCACCGGCAGGAAAATTTAAAGGTCTTAAAATGCGCTCTTCTTCATTAATAATCTCAAAAATCTCTCTTTTCTTCCAGATATGGTCTCCAGAAGTAAGCACATCAATTCCAGAATCAAATAATTCTTTCGCCACTTTGGAGGTAATGCCTGAACCGCCCGCAGCGTTTTCCGCGTTAGCAATCACAAAATCCAGGCTATATTCTTTTTTTAATGCAGGTAAGAGCTTTTGCACTGCTTCCCTACCCGGGCTACCTACTATATCTCCAATAAACAGAATATTCATTCGGTTCCTCTACAGGCTTCCGCCTGTAGTATCCATTCCACACACGGAAGTGTGTGGTAAACTAGTCTTCTACTTGGCGTATTCAATTGCCCTGGTTTCCCGAATCACTGTCACCTTAATTTGACCAGGATACTCCATCCCTTCCTCTATTTTTTTGCGAATATCCCGGGCAAGATTAGTGGCTTCGCTATCGGTGATTTTCTCGGGTTGCACAATTACGCGTATCTCCCGACCTGCCTGGATAGCAAAGGATTTCTCCACGCCCTTAAAAACATTGGCAATGGACTCTAATTTCTCTAATCTCTTAATATAGGTCTCTAAGGTTTCCCGCCGAGCGCCTGGCCGCGTAGCGCTTATCGCATCTGCGGCCACCGCCAAAACCGCATATAGGCTTTGGGGCTGCATTTCTTCATGATGCGATTCAATGGCATTGACGACCTCAAGCGACTCATTATATTTCTTGGCTAGTTCTGCGCCTAATTTGGCATGTGTACCTTCCACCTGATGGTCCACGGCTTTGCCAATATCGTGCAAGAGCCCGATGCGGCGCGCCAGCCTGAAATCCAGACCCAGCTCTGAAGCCATAACCCCCAAAAGAAAAGAGACTTCTTTGGAGTGCTGCAGGGCATTCTGGCCATAACTGGTGCGGTATTTCAGACGGCCTAAAAGCTTGATTATCTCGGGATGCAACCCATTGGTGCCAGCCTCAAAGGCTGCACGCTCTCCTTCTTCGCGTATCTTTTCATCCATTTCCTTTTTAGTCTTTTCCACTATCTCTTCGATTCTGCCCGGATGAATCCTGCCATCAGCAATAAGTTTTTCCAGGCTCATCCGCGCTATTTCCCTGCGCACAGTATCAAAGGCAGATAAGGTTACTGCCTCGGGGGTATCGTCAATAATCACATCTACTCCCGTCGCCATCTCTAAGGCCCGGATATTCCTGCCTTCCCTTCCGATAACCCGGCCTTTCATTTCATCGTTAGGCAAAGCCACTACGCTCACAGTCGACTCCACAGTATGCTCTACCGCACACCTCTGAATGGCCAGACTTATAAATTCCCTCGCCTTTTTCTCAGAGATACTACGCAGCTCTTCCTCCTGTTTTTTAATCAGCAGGGCTTTTTCGTTATTTAATTCCTCGCTCAGCCGATTTAGCAAAATCTGTTTTGCCTCTTCAGCGGACAAAGAAGCAATCTTCTGCAGCCTCTCCTTTTCTTCGGCAACGAGTAAGTGTAACTGGTTATCTTTGGCCTTCAGGGATTCTTCCTGTCTTTTGATATTCTCATGTCTTAGTTCAAACTCTTTTTCTTTCTTCTCTAAAAGGTCGAGCCTGCGGTCAATATTCTCTTCCTTTTGCGCCAGCCTCCTTTCTGCGTTCGATATATCCTGGCGCCTGTCTTTGGTCTCGCGCTCAAAATCCTGACGCATGCGATACAAGAGATCCTTAGCTTCTAATTCTACTTCTCGCCGTCTGTCTTGGGCCTCTTTTTTCGCCTGTTCTAAAATAATCCTGGCCTTGGTCTCAGCATCCTGGATCTTCTTTTCCGCTACATATCTTCTCAAAAGATATCCTAAGGGTATTGAGATTAAGGCAATAACTATAAATATAATTATATTTAACATCGCTTAATCAACCTCCCTCTTTAAAATAGTCATTGTGCTTTGGAAATATTCTCAAGCAGTCTTAAATAAAATGCAATCTTTACTTTTTGCGTCTTGTTTTTAGCGATCAGGCAAAGATTAATCGGTGGACTTTTACATCGGTGCCGCTGGCGGGTATTTTAGGTAAGATTTGAAAATCAAAGGCCAGGCCAATAGAGGGAGTTTTATCTGGCAGTCTCTTCAAGAAATAATCATAACAACCCTTACCGCGTCCTAATCGATTGCCTTGGTTATCAAAGGCAACCCCTGGCACAATCACAAGGTCTATATTGGAAGCGTTAATAAATCTCTTCTTCACAGGCTCGCATACTCCATAAGGGCCTTTTACCAACCTTGTCTTATCTTTCAATATGCAGGGCCTTATTCTGACTCTATTGTCTTTACAAACAGGCACTGCTACTATCTTACCTAATTTTTGTGCTGCCTTTATCATTTTTCGGGTATCGACCTCACCAGCCATTGAGATATAAAACATCACTCTCTTTGCTTTTTGAAACACTGAAGTTCTAAAAAGTTTTTTTTGGATTATTCTACTTTTTCGGTCTTGGTCTTCCTCCTTCTGAGTTTTTAGTCTCAAAAACATTTTACTACGGATTTGTTCTTTTGTCAATATAACCATAATAAATCAAACTAATGTGCATGATGGGTTGAACTAGTGTCGTCGAAAGGGACAGGCTTACCCTGTCTTTGATAATAATCCTTTATCGCCGACCTTAATGCCTCTTCAGCTAAAACCGAACAATGCATCTTGACAGGGGGCAGGCCGCCTAATGCCTCAGCCACTGCCTTATTGGAAATCTTTAAGGCTTCATCAATGGTCTTTCCTTTGACCATCTCCGTGACCATGGAGCTTGTGCTTATGGCTGCGCCACAGCCAAAGGTCTTAAATTTTACATCCACAATTATATTATTCTCTACCTTAATATACATGCGCATCACATCACCGCAGATAGGATTGCCCACATTGCCAATACCGTTGGCATCGGGAATTTCGCCCACATTTCTGGGATGCAAAAAATGGTCCATTACTTTTTCGGAATAGGGCTGTTCGCTCATGATTAAACTCCAAATGACAAAATATTTGTTTTGATATTTGACATTGGGATTTGGGATTTATTTTGGAATTTGGATTTTGTCATTTGACATTATTAATTTGTGCGGCTTAGTTGCCTTTTTAAAATCCTTAGGCGCTTGCGCTTTCTTTAGCGTATCAAGTCTCTTCCTCTTCTCTAACTCTTTGTAAATTAAAACCCAGGCACAATCCTTCTCGGAGTCCACCTCGCATTTACCTTTGTTCATTCCACCGCAAGGCCCATTTAAAAGACCTTTGGCACAAAGCGTAATCGGACAAATCCCGCCGGTTACCTCTAAGACGCATTCGCCGCACATTGAGCACTTTTCGTAGAAGTTACCCTGGGCGTCCATTATTGCGCCAAACAAGGTGTTACAAGCTGGTAAGACCACCAAGCCCAATCGGTCATTATCCTTAACGGATTGCACTCCTAATCCGCAAGCCAAGACTAAAATCGCCTCTGCTTCACGCAGCGCCTTCATATTCTTAGCTAATTCAGTCTTTACTTGGCTGGCTACACAAGGCGCGCCAGGAATGCACATTCCTAAGACAGTCTCACCTTGTGCCTGGAGTTGCTCTTTCATCTTCAGGAGCTCTGGCTCTCCGCCGGTCTTACAGGTAGTGGCGCACTCACCGCAACCGACCAAAAATATCTTCTCATAATTTTTTAAACTATCAATTATCTCTGGAAAAGGTTTTTGCTCCGTGATAATCATAAAACCCTCACCCCTACATTTAGCTACATAATTAAGTCCTCAAATTCTATCACTATTTAGCTTAAGGCTCAAGGAAAAAATTAGCGCGAGCTGCCACGTAGTTTCTCTAACCGTTGTTTAATCTTAGCTTCATAACCAACATCCGTAGGCTCGTAATATTTAACCGCCTTTCGGGTATATTTTTGTTTTACATAATGACCTTCATAATCATGGGCGTATTTATAGCCCTTACCATGGCCTAAAACTTCTGCGCCTGGATAAGAGGCATCCTTAAGGTGGTCAGGCACCTCTTGGACTTTATTCTTTTCGATGTCCGCATAGGCCTTGTCAATTGCAAGATAACTAGCATTAGATTTGGGGGCACAGGCAACATAAATGGCTGCCTGGGCTAAAGGGATTCTTGCCTCGGGCAGGCCGACAAATTCTGAGATCTGTAAGGCCGCGTTTGCCAAAACAGTCGCCAAAGGGTCAGCATTACCCACGTCTTCGGCAGCAGCAATACAAATCCGACGGGCAATGAAACGCGGGTCTTCGCCCGCATAAAGCATCTTGGCCATCCAGTATAAAGCTGCATCGGGGTCTGAGCCGCGCATGGACTTAATAAATGCCGAGGCAGTATCATAATGCGCGTCTTCATCTTTATCATAGAGAACTACTTTTTTCTGGATAGACTCAGCTGCTACCTCTAAATCAAAATTAATAAAACTATCTTTGGATTTAGGGGTAGTTAGCGCCCCTACCTCCAGGGCATTCAATGCCCGGCGCGCATCCCCTTCGCAGGTCTTGGCTAAAAAGGCTAAGGCCTTCTTGTCTATTTTAATCTTAAGATTACCAAAGCCCCGGGGCTTATCCTTTAAAGCCAAAGAGAGTATATTGACAACGTCATTTTCTTTTAAAGGCTTTAATTCAAAAACCAGGGAGCGGGATAAAAGCGGTGAAACCAGGGAGAAAAAGGGATTGTGCACCGTAGCGCCAATTAAGACGGGATTGCCATCTTCTATATCGGGCATGAGCACATCTTGCTGCGCCTTATTAAAACGGTGTATCTCATCAATAAAAAGTATGGTTTTCTTACCTGTATTGGCTTTTCTATTTTTTGCTCCAGCAATAACCTTTCTTAATTCCTCCACATTGGAAGTAGTGGCGTTTATGGCTATATAATTTGCCTTGGTTACATGGGCAATACACCAGGCCAAAGAAGTCTTACCCGTACCCGGCGGTCCATACAATATTAATGAACTTATCCTGTCCGCCTCAATTGCCCGGCGCAGGAGTTTGCCCTTACCTAAAATATGCTCCTGACCGACAAACTCATCCAAAGTTGTTGGCCGCATCCTCACTGCCAAAGGAAAGTCTTTATCCAGTTCTTTAGGTTTTTCTTCGAAAAAATCCATAGGCTATTGTTATCCCGCAACCGCTCAACCCTCCTACGCCTTACGGTCAACTTTGCAGAAGCGATTTGACGGCTTCGGAGGGTTAATTCGGCCGTACAACTTGCGTTCGCTTCGTTCCGCAAGTTGTGGCCTCAAAAAAAATCCCCGCCTGTGCCGTTGGACATGATTGGTTGTGAACCGGTTTGGTTTCACGTGGGCACTCTCCCTTTACTGCCAAAGCAGCAAAGGAGCGAAGTCCCCTTAATAATGGTGTTGGTTCACCAATTATCAACACTTCCAACGCGCACTGCAGGGATATTCTAAAAGAGCATTGCTTTTGTAAAAAAAGTATAGCACATCTAAAAGAAAAGTCAAATCTTATCTAATCTTAGCGCTAAATTTATCCGCTAATGCCTGAGTAATTAAAGAGTGCACGGGGTTAATCTCCTCTTCAGTGAGGGTGCGTTCATCCGAACGGTAAACGCAGGAGATGGTCAGTCCTCTGAATCCGGCAGGGATCTGTTGGCCTTTATAATAATCTATTATCTTGACTTCACGCAGTAAAGGCCTGCCGCTTAGCTGTATGGTTTCCAGTAGATTATCTATTAAGATGTCTTCGTTGAGGGTTAAACTTATATCCCTAGTTATAGCCGGATAGACTGGAAGAGGCACAAATCTCTTTTTTAAATCTACATGAGAAAATAGTTTGTCTAAACTAATCTGGGAGACAAAGACCTCTTTATTCTTTATATCTAAATTCTCCAGGGTTTCTCTGGCTAAGCTTAACATCACGCCTATCTTTTCTTGGCCTATATACAAAGCTATTTCTTCTGTTTTGGCTTGGTTTTTAAAATTATAATTGCTGATGCCCAGCCTCTCTAAAAGAACCTCGACTATTCCTTTTAAATGTAAAAACCCTACTTCCTGCTTAAGCAAACCCTCCTGCGATAAGCTAGTCTTTGTTCCGCCAAGAGCCAGACCCAAAGCTAATTCTTCTTTCGGTCGACTCTCGGACTGGGTGAAAATGTTAGCAATCTCAAAAATATTAATATAATCCTGTTTCTGATTAAGGTTGTAGGCAATGCGCTGAGTGAGGCTGGGAATAAGCGTAGGTCTTAAAATCTCCTGCTCGCTACTTAAAGGATTTAAGATTTCAATAGCATTAGCTAGAACAATGTCAAACTTTCGCATCAAATCCTTATCCACCAGACTATAGGTAATTGCCTCATTTAAACCTAAACCTACCAGTATATTCTTTATTGAGGAGGCCAGTTCTCTTTTCTCGCCGGCGCTAATTTGCGGGGTTAGAGCAGGTAGAGTATTAGGAATTCTTTCATACCCGTATATGCGGGCTATTTCCTCAATTAAATCCATCTCTAAATTCACATCTGGTCGATAAGAAGGGATGTCCACTTTAAAATTATATTTTGCACTGGCATTAACCTTAAACCCCAAATTACTTAGAATCTCTTTTATTTCTGCGGTCTTAATCTCCACGGCTAAGATTTTCGCAACAAGCTCGGTATTGAAATTGAGAGTCTTCTTTTTAACTTGAGCTTGACCCGCACTTTTGGCTGAGACGCATCTGCCGCCGCTAATTTCTTGAATTAACTCTGCTGCCTGCCAAGAAGCTTGCTCAATTATCCCTAAATCTATCCCTCTTTCAAATCTATACGCGGATTCACTCTGCAAACCCAGCTTCTGTCTCATCCGGCGAATAATTATTGGGTTAAAAACCGCGGCCTCTAAGAGCACATTTTTGGTGCCCTCACTTACCTCTGTGTCTTTACCACCCATGACACCAGCTATAGCCACAGGTCTTTCTTGATCAGCAATAGCTAAAATGTCGGGGCTAAGTATTCTCGACTCGCCATCGATAGTAGTTATCTTCTCATTACTTTTTGCCCGTCGGACAATTATCGTATTTTGACCTAGCGTATCTAAATCAAAGGCGTGCAAAGGCTCACCCCAGGCAAACATAATATAATTGGTGATATCTACAATATTGTTTATGCTGCGGCAGCCTACTAACTCTAATCGCTCCTTCAGCCAATCAGGAGATGGTCCTACCTTAATATCTCTAATTATCTTAGCCGTGTATAGCGAGCAGTCCTTTTTGTCTTGAATTTTAATCACAAAACCCGGATGGCCGGATGACCGGATGGCCGGATGACCGGGCGGTTTGGGTAAATTTAATTTTTTGCCCGTAATCGCTGCGACTTCCCTGGCAATGCCGATAACACTTAACCAATCTGGCCTATTGGAGGTAACTTCAATCTCAAAGACAAAATCTCCGTCGCGGTATTCTAGGAAAGTAACTTCTAATCCGGCCATGGTGAGTTTATCCGCAAGCGCCTCGGCGGGAATTTTAATTTCCACAAAATCTTTTAACCAATTATAGGTAACCTTCACCCCGCTCTTCCTTCCATATATTCACCCCAACCCTTAAGGAAGGGCGGGGTTCATCTTATTAGAACTGTTTTAAAAACCGCAGGTCATCCTCAAAAAATAACCTGATATCATCAATGCCGTATTTAAGCATGGCGATTCTTTCTACCCCTAAGCCAAAGGCAAAACCAGTGTATTTCTTAGGGTCATAACCTACATGTTTGAAGACATTGGGATGAATCATGCCCGAGCCTAAAATCTCAAGCCACCCTTTCCTGCCACACACAGAGCAGCCTTTACCCTTACAGATAATACAAGAGATATCCACTTCTGCTGAAGGCTCAGTAAAAGGAAAAAAGTGCGGTCGAAAACGCATTCTGATATCCCGGCCAAATACTGCCTTGGCAAAAACCTCTAATACCCCTTTTAAATCCGAGAATCTTATATTCGTATCCACCATAAAGCCTTCAATCTGATGAAACATAAAAGAGTGGCTGGCATCAACGGCATCAGGCCGATAAACCCGTCCAGGCACCACCACGGCCAAAGGCGGTTTACGCGCTTTCATCGCCCGAATCTGCACCGGAGAGGTATGACTGCGCAAAAGTAATCTATTTTTATCTTTGAGATAAAAGGTGTCAAACACGTCTCGGGAAGGATGCTCTAAAGGAATATTTAAACCAGTAAAATTATTATATTCGGTTTCAATCTCTGGCCCCTCAACGATACAAAATCCCATCCGGGTAAATATGGAGCAGATTTCATCCATAACCTGAGTTATCGGATGTAGGTGACCTAAGTCCTGGGCAATCCCTGGCATGCTAATATCTACTTGAGAAGTAATTTTTCTGGCGGGTTGAGCGATAAAGGTCTTTTGTTTTTCTGTAATGAGAGCAGTTATCCTGGTTTTAAGAATATTTACCTGCTGACCAAAGGTAGCCCTTTGCTCAACAGGTAAACCAGGGATAGAGCTGGTTAACTGGGCGAGAATACCTTTTCTCGCCAGATATTTTAAGCGAAACTCCTCCAGCTTCTCAGGAGAATTTATCTGTTCTATTTCTGAATCTATCGTCTTATTAATTGCCTCAAGATCAAGATTAGACATAAGAATCCCGCTAATATTAAAACTGTGTTTCTCTTGCCCAAATTAAATTTTTCTACCACGGTTCTACCGCTGCTTATTTTGCGCAAGAGCCGGGCATGGATATCCAAGTCTCCGCCGTGTTCTGCGCAACTTCGCTGGAATATACCGATAATCTCCACTATATCTCCCTTGGATTTATAACTGCCTGTATAAACTATAGCCTTCACTAAAGGAACAACCGCCCAGATACCAATTGCATTCTGGCCATCATTAATGTTTACCCAGGCATAATCACCGCGCTGCATTATATCGCCGATAACCTCGCCTTCGTAAACAACCGTCTTACCATCGTAAAGTTTAGCATTATTGATTAATTCAGTACTAGAAATGGGCTGGGCAAAACTTAAAGAAGCCAGAAACCAGAAACTAGAAATTAGAATGATAATCTGTGTAATCGGTTTTTTTAATCTGTGTAATCTGTGTTTTATCATTTTCCTTTTACCACTGCCACAAAGAATCCGATTAAAGTAAACACCGACATAAATTCCAGGCGGCCTGCCCACATCTGAAATATATAGGTAATTTTTAAAGCCGCAGGCATATTAATATTGGTGACGCCGCAAGACAACCCTACATTCGCTGCCGCGGAAGTAGATTCAAAGAGAGAATTTAAAAAGGGGTGGCCAAAAAACATCCCTGCCAGCGTCCCTAAAGCATAAAGCACAAGATAGGCAAGAGTAATAATTAAGGCGGATCTGGCTTGCTTATCCTCCAAAAATATTTCTTTAATATGGCGGAACTTCTGCACCACAATGGCGTGTTCGGGAAGGATGATGCGCTTGATATCTTCTACTAATGCCTTAAATATTATACCCACGCGCAGCATCTTGATTGCTCCCGTCGTAGAACAGACTGCCCCGCCTAAGGCCATGGCTATAATTACTCCTACCAAAGCTAACTGGCTCCAATCATTAATAAATTGTGCAGGATAGATGGTCTGGTATCCGGTACCCGTGTGACCAGAGATAAGCTGATAAAAACCCTTACGAAATAGAAGTAAGGCTTTGGGATATGCGCCTACTTGCGCAAGACCGACTGCAGTAATACAAAAGGTAATTAAAACAGTGATAAAGAGAGTTCTTGTTTCAATATTTTTCAATATTTCTTTACGATCCCCCATCCAGATATGATAATGCAATTTGAAATTTATCGCGCCCAAGATCATAATAACAACCGTAACAATTTCATAAGGCAGGCTATGATAATACAGGATGTTTTGCGACTGGGGAGAAAAACCGCCGGTGTCAAAGGCAGCCATAAACACACAGACACCGTGAAAAAAGGCATTAAAGGTCTTCATCCCATTTAAGATACCTACTATCCCTAAGGCAATAGTGCCTAAGGTTAAATAAACAATGCTTACTAACCAGATAAAACGCGCAGTATGGATGACATTGGGCAAAACCCTCTCGTCGCGGGCCTCGCCAACATACATTCTAAAAGCACCGGATGCCCCTTTCACAAAAAAAGCTAAGGCAACAATGACAATGCCCTGGCCTCCGATAAACATAATCAAGTGTCGCCAGAGATTGTGCGCAAGAGAGAGGTGGTCTAAATCCTGGACTAAAACTAAACCCGTGGTAGCAAAACCTGACATGGCATCAAAACAGGCATCCAGATAGGACTTCCAGTGATTACTTAAGTATAATGGTATTGCCCCTAAACACATTGCCACTAACCAGGATAAAGAAACCACAATCATCCCCTGCATCCAGTTTAGGTCTTTTTCCGTGAAACATAACTTGGTTAAGATCAGCCCTAAGACTAAACTTATCTGGAGAGTAATCAAAAAATCTAAGGCAGGATTGATTTCATTCAGGGCTATACCGAGGATAATAGGTATTAACATGGTTAGACCTAACCCCAGGATAATCTTACCTAAATAATAACCGATAATTTTAACATCATTAATGCGGGGCTTGAGTATCATCTTGCTATTTCCTAAGTTAAGGCCAGGCAGATAAAAAAGGCCATCAACATAATCGCTAAAGCGTATAAAACCTCAGTGGTAATACCTAATATTATATTGACAGGGGCTTTTATCTTTATCATAGCTTACCTACCAATAAATTGAGAAGCTGAGGTTCATTACCGATTAAGGTTAAGGCAATAATATCATCGCCGGCTTTAAGCACGGTGTTACCTTTGGGGACAATCACCTGCTCGCCCCGGACAATAGAAACCAAAACTGAGTCCGGCGGTAATTGGATATCCTGAACCTGCTGGTTAATTACGGGCGAATCCGCAGGTAAATCCAGGCGCACGATAGCAAGTTTGCCGCGCTTAAAACTCATCAGATTCACAAAATCCGAAAAAGAAACTTCTTCTTCGATAATCTTGGCGATAATCTTGGTAGAATCTACCGGCACATCAATACCTAACTCGGAAAAGGTGTGTTCATTATCAGGATTATTGACCCTACCCACAGTACGCTGGACGTTAAATTTCTCTTTAGCTAATTGGCAGATAATCAAATTATCCTCGTCATCGCCTGTAACTGCTGCTACTACATCTGCGCGTTCAATACCCGCCTCTTCTAAAATGCGCGGGTCGCAACCATCGCCATTAATGACCAAGGCCTCTAATTCCTTGGCTATCTCGTCGCATATGGCTTTATCTTTATCCACGGTACTAACCACGTGCTTGCTCTGGCAAAGCCTCTTGGCTAAAAAATAACCTACTTTACCTGCACCGACAATCAGAATATACATTTTCCCTCTCCCCTATATACCAAATTTATCCTTTATCTTCTTCAGGCTAGCCACCTTAACCGCAGCCATTAATGTGTCTTTGGCTTTTAATACTGTATTGGATTCCGGAAGAATCACTCCCTGTAATCTGCGGATAGCCACCACCAAAAACTCTCCGGGAATATTTATCTCCTGGATGGTTTTGCCCAATAAGTTATTTTTCACCTCAATTTCAATCACGCCCAATTCCTTGGTCTCGATAAGATAACTGGAAAAACGGCTTTCAATAATCTTGTCTCTGAGCATTGCGGCAAAAAGAATGGTTCCGCTGATAATGTCCAGGCCTAAAGCAGCGTAGATATGGGCGCGCTGGGGATCATAGACCCGGGCAATCACCTTGGGAACCTTAAATATCTTTTTGGCGACTTGGGCAGAGATTAAATTGGTGTTATCGCCGTTGGTTACGCTGCAGAAGGCATCAGCTTTCTCAATACCAGCCTGTCTTAATAACACCAAATCAAAACCATTGCCCGCTAAGGTTAAACCATTGAATGTGCCGCCCAAGCGGTCAAAAGAGTCACGATTCCTATCAATCACCACTACATTATGCCCTTCGCTAGAGAGAAGTTTAGCTAATTCTGAACCTACCCTACCGCAACCTAGTATTATGATATACATATTTCCTCACTTTGCTCGGGAGTTTACAGTTGACCTGCCTGCCGGCAGACAGGCTGTTGACAGTTTCCGCCACAAATCTTGGCGGATGCGCCAAGGTTTTTGGCGCAAACAGCGCTACGCTGTAAACTGTACACTGTAAACTGTTAACTTTTTATCCCTTGGCTATTTCTACCAACTTCTTAAATGCCTGGCTGTCTCTTACAGCCAAATCCGCTAAAATCTTGCGGTCCAAATTGATTTTAGCCTTTTTAAGGCCGCGAATAAATTGACTATAGGTAATGCCTTCGAGCCGACACGCTGCATTCATTCGCGTAATCCAAAGCCTGCGAAATTCTCTCTTTTTTACGCGTCTGTCGCGATAGGCATACACAAGCGCATGCATGAGCGCCCGGCGGGCTTGTTGGTATTGCTTGCTGCGGTCGCCCCAATAGCCCTTGGCTTTCTTTAACAATCTTTTCTTGCGCTTTCTGGTTGCAACACTATGTTTTATCTTTGCCATGTATTTGCTCCTTGTTGGAATTTAACCGTATGGTAACATCCGTTTAAGATACTTTTCTGATTTGTGGCCTTCTAAAACCTGTGGTCTTCTTAAGTGCCTTATCCTCTTGGTTTCTTTGCCTGTGGCCAGATGGCTCTTGCCGCAGCTGGGATATTTAATCTTGCCTGTTTTGGTTAATTTAAATCTTTTAGCTGCTCCTTTTTTGGTTTTTAATTTTGGCATTTCGCTCACTCCGTTCGCAAGTTTACGGTTAACAAAATCTACGCTGTTAACTTATTTGTTACTTGGGGGCAATGACTAAAGACATTACCCTGCCTTCCAGATTAGGCTCTCTTTCTATCTGTCCGTCGCTGGTGGTATCCAGAATAAATCTATCTAACAGCTTCCTGCCCAAATCCATATGCTCCATCTGCCTGCCCCTAAAGAAGAGATTGATTTTTACTTTATCCTTCTTCTTTAAGAAGCTGATTACCTGTTTCAGCTTGGTCTGATAATCGTGTTCGTCAATATTGGGCTTAAGCCGGATCTCTTTTAATCGTCCTTGCTTCTGGTGCTTCTTGGCTTCGCGCTCCTTTTTTTCCTGGTCATACTTAAACTTGCTAAAGTCCACAATACGGCAGACCGGCGGATCTGCTTGCGGGGCAACCTCGACTAAATCTAACTCCGCTTGATTAGCCAAATCCTGCGCCTTTTGAATAGACATCACCCCTAATTGGTTGCCATCCGGACCAATAAGCCGCACCTGAGGAACGCGGATCCTTTCGTTAATACGGATAAACTTTTTTATCGCAACCACCTCCTTGCGCTTTAAGGTTACACGGTTGTAACCTTATTCTCTATCTGGGCTTTTATCTCTTTTATAAATTCTTCTAAATTTTTGCTTCCCTTGTCGCCTTCGACTCTCTTTCTTACTGCCACTGTATTCTCCTTAACTTCGCGTTCACCTACGACCAAGGTATAAGGTATTTTATTCAACTCGGCATTGCGTATCCTTTTCTCCAAGGTTTCATTATGGTTATCAATATCTGCACGGATAGAGTTTGCTTCCAAGGCACTCTTAATCTTAAGGGCATATTCCTGTAAGGTATCTTTGATCGGAATCACTAATACTTGCGTAGGAGCCAACCATAAAGGCAAATCACCTTTATAATGTTCCAACAAGGCTCCTATGAATCGCTCCAGGCTTCCCAATAAAACCCGATGTAGCATGATTGGCTGTTTTTCTTTGCCATCAGAATCCACATAAGTAAGATTAAATCTTTTAGGAAGAGCGAAATCACATTGGATAGTGGCGCACTGCCATTTTCTCTTTAAGGCGTCTTTTAATTTAATATCGATCTTTGGGCCATAAAAAGCGCCCTCACCTATATTTATATCATAGGCTAGGCCTTTGTCCTTTAATGCCTCTTCCAAGGCCTGGGTTGCCCTAAGCCAATCTTCTTCTGAGCCGATAAATTTTTCGGGTCGGGTACTTAATTCAATCCCTACATCATTAAAACCAAAAATGCGCATGGTGTCAAAGACAAAATCAATAATTGCTTTAATCTCGTCGCGTAATTGTTCTGGTAAGCAGAATATATGCGCATCGTCCTGGGTAAACCCGCGCACGCGCAAAAGCCCGTGCAAAACCCCTGCCTTTTCATTCCGATATACTGTGCCTAACTCAAAAAATCGAATGGGTAATTCTCTGTAACTGCGCATCTTGGATTTATAAATCAAAATATGCCCGGGACAGTTCATCGGCTTTAAGACAAACTCTTTATCTTCGATTTTAAAGGTGTACATATTCTCTTTATAGTATTCATAATGCCCGGATGTATGCCAAAGGCCGGCCTGCATAATATGCGGCGTAATCACTATTTGGTAACCGCGTTTTAAGTGCTCTTTTCTTTCATAATCTTCAATAATCGTGCGTAACAGCGCTCCTTTAGGATGATAAAATACCAGACCTGCGCCTGCTTCTTCATGATAGATATCAAAAAACTCCAATTGCGGTCCCAATTTTCTGTGGTCGCGCTGCTTTGCCTCCTCTAAGTTCTTAAGATATCCGTCTAATTCTTTTTTCGTTTGAAAACAAGTGCCGTAGATCCTCTGTAGCATGGGGTTTGTCTCAATCCCGTGCCAATAGGCGCCGGCAACTGAAAGTAATTTGAAGACCTTTATTTCTCCAGTAGATTTAATGTGCGGGCCGCGGCATAAATCGATAAAATTCTCTCCAGTTTTGTATATTGAAAGTTTCTCATCGGGGATTTCATGAATAAGCTCAACCTTATAATCCTCTTTTAATTTCTTAAATAACTCAGTGGCCTCTTTTTTGGATAGTTCTTGCCGGATAAATGGCTCGTTTTGGTTAATTATCTCTTGCATCTTTTGCTCAATTTTAATTAAATCCTCGTCGGTAAACGGCTCTTTCTTGTCAAAGTCATAATAAAAGCCATCCTCAATAGACGGTCCAATACCTAATTTTACCTTAAGGCCATAGAGCTGCTTTACTGCGCAAGCCAATATGTGTGAACAGGAATGTCTTAAGGTATTTAAATCCATAATATTTATATCCTGGCCCCTCGCTTCTGAAAAATTCTTAGCGGTAAGCTCGGGACTGCGCTTTTGCTACGCAAAAGCTGGTGGGCCCAAGAGGAGTCGTGAGCTCCGAGGTTCACTATAAATTTTGAACCAAGGAGCGAATCCCGAGGCTCTTTCTATTCAAATATTCTGAGCCGAGGGAAACCTCTGACCCAAACCGAATTTAATCAACCTTCTCTTATTTTCTAAGCTAAAATCCTTTATTTCTATTTCTCGTCTCAACGCTTCAGATTTAGTATCAAATTTTTCTGTATATAATAATTCTACCGGCCTTCTAGATCTTGTATACCTTGAAGCTTTACCATTATTATGACGCTTTAGCCTATTTTTAACATTGGTGGAGACGCCTGCATAAAAAGAGCCATCGTTACACTGCAAAATATACACGTGCCACATAAATATTATATCCTGGCCCCTCGCTTCTGAAAAATTCTTAGCGGTAAGCTCGGGACTGCGCTTTTGCTACGCAAAAGCTGGTGGGCCCAAGAGGGGTCGAACCTCTGACCTTTGCGATGTCAACGCAACGCTCTAACCAACTGAGCTATGAGCCCGTAACCGCAAACAATCCCTCGCAGCTTCTTTATATAGCTACTTCTGTTCGGGATGAAATTTTGCAGCGCAAAATTTCATGGGCAAGGAGGGAGTTGGACCCTCATGGCCTTGCGGCCAATAGATTTTAAGTCTATCGTGTAAGCCATTCCACCACTTGCCCAAATTTTATGCTAAGTCGTAATGAACTGTCTTACTTTTACTCCATCCCCTATATGAATCAAGACATTCTTTAGCTAATTTTATTTTTCTGTTTAAACCGAGGCAGTCTTTATAATAACATCTTTTAACAATTTCTCTCGCAGCCATTTTACCATATTTTAATATCCATTTAGTAGCTGTTTCTCTATAAATCCTACCCCGAATCCTTAATAATGCCTCTGTCGTATCATTTAACCATTTTATAAACTCTCCAGAGCCAGAGTAAATTCTTGAGCTCCATTGTTCTCTATTATTGGATGGATGAATCCAACGGCGTATACACCCATCTCCATCGATCAATCCTCTTAAAAAATCATAGAAATATTGATCGGGCACTTTTATTGCTCCTA
>Ga0315294_10001022_pt1 | contig 30153 bp, 28 predicted proteins | sample YL17G13_40_MG_FD_203626 | JGI IMG/M metagenome (GOLD analysis project Ga0315294, IMG submission 203626) | Sediment microbial communities from Yellowstone Lake, YNP, Wyoming, USA - YL17G13_40 | ecosystem: Environmental > Aquatic > Freshwater > Lake > Sediment | place: USA: Wyoming | collected...
CGCCGCGGAGGCGGCGGGAACGCGGAGCCCGGCCGCTGGGTGCTGGCCGCGTTCGTCGTGATCTGGTCGCTCGGGCCGATCCAGGCCCGGTACCTGGCGCCCGGGATCGGCGTCGCGATCCTGCTGGGCCTCCGCCGGCTCGCGGAGGTGCGCGCGCCGTGGGCCCCCGTCCTGGCCGGGCTCGTGATCGCGGTCCAGGTCGCCGAGCTCCCGCGCGCGGCGCCGCTGGCGGGAGCCCTGCCCGCCGGGCTCGGGCTCGAGTCCCGGGACGCCGCGTTCTCCCGCCGGTGGCCCGAGTTCGCGGCTGCCCTGCGGGCGATGGGCGGTCTGCCGCCCGGCGCCCGGGTGCTCGTGGTCGGATCCGACGCCGCGTACCCGGCGGTCCGGCCCCTGCTCGCCGCGTCGCGCGTCGAGCCGTTCCAGGTGTTCCCCCTGATCCGGGAATCCGCGACTCCCCGCGCGCTCTGGCGCCGGATGAGGCGCCTGCGCGTGACCCACGTCCTCTACAACCCCGTGGAGGCCGTGTACCTGAGCCGCCTGCGGGCGGCCACGCCCTGGACGGAGCGCGAGATCGCGGTCTGGGCCGCGACCTGGCGCGCGCACGCGCGCGAGATCCATCGGACGCCCCGGATCTCGGCCGAGCGCGGCTGGTTCGTGCTCTACGCGCTCGCGGCGTATCCGCCGGGGGGTCCCGAGCTCGCGTTCCTGCCGGGAGCCGAGGCCGTCTTCGCGGTTGCCGAGTACGACCTGCTCCGGGGCCGCCGGGGGGACGTGGCGGCGCGCCTGCGCCGGCTCGACCGGGTCCTGGGGGGAACGGGCTCCTTCGAGCACTTCGTCGCCCGTTTCGTGCGGGGGCAGAGGCCGGAGGAAGCCTTCATCCGGCTCACCCGGGCGGAGGCGACCGGGTACCGGGATCCGGCGCTGGACGAGGACCTGGCCGGATTCCGGCGCCGCCGGTAGCGCTATGATCAATCCTGCCATGCCGCCTCCCGCGATCGTGACGCAGTGGGCCGCCAGCGTGACCGTCGCCAACGCGCACCGCGAGTACCCGCGGCCGCAGATGGTCCGCGAAGCGTGGGAATGCCTGAACGGCCAGTGGGAGTTCTCCATACAGGACGGAGTTCCGCCGGAAGGCGGAACTCCGGCAAGGTGGCTGGGCAGAATACTGGTTCCTTTCCCGGTCGAGTCCGCGCTCTCGGGCGTTGCCCGCCGGGTCGGGCCGGACCAGCGGCTCGTTTACCGCAGGGCCTTCACCGTGCCCGCGGGCTGGGCGGGCCGGCGCGTCTTCCTCCGGTTCGGCGCCGTGGACTGGGAGGCCCGCGTTCTCGTCAACGGCCGGGAGGCCGGCGTCCACCGCGGCGGGTACGACGCGTTCTCGTTCGACGTGACGGGCTACCTCGACCCCGGCGGGGTCCAGGAGCTCGTGGTCGTCGTCCGGGACCCGACCGACACCGGGGTCCAGCCGCGCGGCAAGCAGGTTCTTAGCCCCGAGGGCATCTTCTACACCCCCGTGACCGGGATCTGGCAGTCCGTGTGGCTCGAGCCCGTCCCCGCAGGCGGGATCGACTCGCTCGCGTTCGTGCCCGATCCCGGCCGCGGGGTGCTCCGGCTGACCGTGGTTTCCGGCGCCGGCGAAATCGAGGCGGTGGCCAGGCGCGAGGGCCGGGAAGCGGGCCGCATCCGCGGCCGCGCGGGCGTCGAGATGGAACTGCCGGTGCCCGACCCCGTTCTCTGGACGCCGGAGAACCCCTGCCTGTACGACCTCGACGTGTCCCTGCTCCGCGACGGTGGGATCGCGGACCACGTGACCAGCTACTTCGGCATGCGCCGGATCGCGGTCGGAGCCGACGAGCACGGCGTCATGCGGCTCGAGCTCAACGGGGCCTCCTTGTTCCAGAAGGGCCCGCTGGACCAGGGGTACTGGCCCGACGGCATCTACACGGCGCCTTCGGACGAGGCCCTGCGCCGGGACGTCGAGCTCATGAAGGAGCTCGGGTTCAACATGGTCCGCAAGCACGTGAAGGTCGAGCCCGACCGCTGGTACTACTGGTGCGACCGGCTCGGCCTCCTCGTCTGGCAGGATATGCCGTCGGGGGACGCCGGGGTCGGGCCCTCCGACGAAGGCTCGGGGAAGCCGCGCGAAATCACGCGCAGTCCGGAGTCCGTCGCGATCTACGAGCGCGAGCTCGAGGCTATGCTCGCGGGCCGCGGGAACCACCCGTCCATCGTCATGTGGGTGCCGTTCAACGAGGGATGGGGGCAGTTCGACACCGTCCGCATCCTGCGCCGGGCGAAGGCGCTCGACCCCTCCCGGCTCGTGGACGGCGCGAGCGGGTGGAACCATTTTCCCGCCGGGGATGCGATCGACGCCCACGCGTACCCGGGACCCGGAATGCCGCCGCGCGTCAAGGAGCGGGCGATGGTGCTCGGCGAGTTCGGCGGGCTCGGCTTGCCAGTAGCCGGCCACCGGTGGGCCGAGGCCGCGTGGGGGTACGAGGGGATGCCGGACCGGGAGGCGCTGGTCGCCAAGTACGAGGCGCTCTGGGCCGAGGTTGCCCGGCTGCGCGATGCGGAAGGGCTCTCGGCCGCGGTCTACACCCAGCTCACGGACGTCGAGACCGAGTGCAACGGCCTCGTCACCTACGACCGGGCGGTCGTCAAGATCGACCCCGCCCGGCATGCCGCGTTCCTGCGCGCCCTCAAGTAGCGTCTCGCGACAGGGCTGCCGGACTACTGCGCTTTCAGCCGGTAGGCGAGAACCGCCCGCGGGATCGTGTCGAGCGCGAAGACGAACGCGCCGCCCGGCGTGGGGTCGAGGCGTTCGAGCGAGACCGGGCTGTTGCGGCGCACGATCACGGCCCCGCCCGCCGGGCTCGGCTGAGGAGTTTCGACGTCCGGAGAAACTCCGCGGGTCGCCTCAGCCCGCGTACCGGCCAGGAAGGCGACCCGGAGCGACTCCGTGGCGCCCGCCTCCCATTCCGTCCACACGGCCAGCCAGCCCTCGGCGGTCGCGAGGAGTCCGATGGGACGCGTGCGCTCCGCCCGGTCGGCGAGCAGGGCCGGGGCGGCCCACCGCGGCCGGCCCTCGGAGTCGAAGACGGTTACCCGGATGTGGGCGGGGTCGCCGGCGTCGGTCCAGCCCACGGCGAGGTCGCCGCGGGCGGAGGCCGCGAGCGCGAAGGGAACGTCCGGGGAGGGAAGGGGAGCGACCGCGACGCCGCCGCCCCAGCGCGGCCGGCCCGTCTCGTCCGCCCGCTGGATTACGAGCTGGTACGGGAGCGCCGGCGGCTCCGCCGGCGGCGCGGCGCCCGGCGGGGCGCCGGCGGGCGGGGGAGGGCGGCGCGCGGGCGTCGTTGCCTTCACCGCGGCCGCGAGCATGAGGCCGCCGCCGCCGTCGGGCCGGACCTGGTACGGGAACCCGTCGCCGGCCGCCTCCAGGATCCGGACGGCGCGCGCGGCCCCGCTCGCGGCCACGGACTGGGCCCAGCAGACGGTGCCGGACGCCGTCCGGGTGGAGAAAACGAGCAGGCAGGCGTCGGGCCGCGGGCCGGGGAGGACGGACACGGTCAGGAAGGGCGCCGGGAGCGTGATCTCGACGGGCGGTTCGCATTCGAGGGCGGACGAGCCCTCGACGCAGGCGGTGAGCCGCACCCGGCTCTCCTCCGCGGCGTCGAGCCCGAGCCAGATCTCGCGGCCCAGCCTGGCACTGCGCGCCGTGAACTTGAGCCCGAGGTCGCGCTCGAAGACGGTGGAGCCCTCGGGCCCCCATTTCAGCTCCCCGTCCTTGGTCACGTGCTGGGCGAAGGTGCCCACGGGCCCGTCGGCGTGCTCCCAGATCACGATGGCGCCGCCCGCCCCGTCGGGGTGAAATCCCGCGAGGAAGTCGGTGCCCCCCCACAGTCCCCGCCACTTGCAGATCGCGAGATCCTGCGCGCCCCAGCACGCGTGTCCCGCGGAGTCGAGCCGCTGGGCGTAGAGGTCGTCCATGCTGCGGCAGTTACAGGACGCGGGGTCGAGCCCGCGCGCGTCCTGCCACGCGAGCAGGATCCCGCCGTCGCCGTCGGGAATCGTCTGCAAGGCGCCGCGGGCGTAGGTGCGCACGGCGACCGTGACCCCCGCGGCGGGCCACGCGGGGTCGACTTCCACCGCCGGGAACGCGGCGGCCCGTCCGGCCAGTCCGGCCGCCAGCAGCAGGGCCGCGGTCACGTCAGCCGCTGGCTTGACGCTCAGCCCTTGCGAGCCAGGCCGAATTGACGGTGACCCCCCAGCCGGGGCCCTGCGGGAACGGGATCCTGCCGTCCCGGACGACGAGGGCGGGGGCGAAGATCTCGTCCGCCCACGCGTCCTTCTCGATCGAGAACTCGACGTACGGGCCGGGGTTAGGGATCACGCACATCGCGTGCAGGGTGAACACGGTCACGAACGACCGGTTCGCCGAGTGCGGAACGCACGAGAGGCCGGCCGCGTGCGCCGCCTTCGCGGCCCGGATCGTGCGCGCGAGCCCGCCGAGGTAACAGACGTCCGGCTGGATGACGTCCACGGCCCGCATCGCGACCATCCGGTTGAACTGGGCGAGGTCCGTGTCCTGCTCGCCGCCCGCGACGTCGAGGTCGAGCGCGGCGGCCACCTGGGCGGTCCACTCGAGCTCCCAGTACGGGCACGGCTCCTCGAAGTGGACGACCTGCTGGGACTCCAGGAAGCGCCCGACCTCGATGGCCTTGGCCGGCGTGTAGCAGGAGTTGCCGTCCACGAGGATGGCCGTGCCGGGGCCGAGGGCGTTGCGCACCGTGGTCACGAGGGCCTCCGTCCGTCCCGGCCACTGGTCGGCGTCGTGGCCGGTAACGCTCCCGATCCTGATCTTGAACGCGCGGTAGCCCTGGGCGTCGCGAAGCTCAACGAGGCGACGGGCTTCGTCCGCGGGCTGGATCTCGCGGCTCATGCTCGACCCGTAGGCGTCGAGGTCCTTCGGGGCCCCGCCCAGGTACTCGCAGACGCTCTTGCCCTTCGCCTTCGCCAGGATGTCCCAGAGCGCGCAGTCGAGCCCGGCCAGCGCGCGGCAGACGTAGGAGCCCGGGTACTTGTACTCGGCCTCGACGATATGTTCGGCCAGCGCGTCGGGGTCGCCGGGATCCTTGCCCAGCGCGTGCGGCGCGACCTGGCGGTGGAAGACCAATGCCGAGATGTCGGCGTTGTACGGAGCCAGCTGGCCCCAGCCCTGCGCGCCGTCGTCCGTGGTCGCCCGGACCAGGGTCACGTGGCCGCGGTGGAAGGTTTCGAGGCTCTTGATCCGCATCTCCTCTAAGATACTCCTCATGGGCGAGATCTTCCTCGAGCGCGGGCTGTCGGTCGAGCTCTACGACCGCATCTACCCCGGCCCCCTGGCGGGGTCCCCGGTCGCGGGCGACATCTCCTTCTACCTCGCCCAGGCCCGGAAGTTCGCGGGAAAGGGCGGGAAGGTTCTGGAATTGGCCGTAGGCACGGGACGCGTAGCGATTCCGTTCCTGCACGCCGGGTTCCAGGTGACCGGGGTCGACCTCTCGCCCCACATGCTCCGGGTCTGCCGCCGCAAGGCCGAGGCGCTCGGGCTGGCCCGGGGGCTCGCCCTGGTCCGGGCGAACATGACCGGGTTCGACCTGGGGGCGCGGTTTCCGCTCATCATCATCCCGTTCCGCGCGTTCATGCACCTGTTCACCCCGGCGGACCAGCGCGCGTGCCTGGAGTGCGTGCGCCGGCACCTCGCGCCCGGCGGCCGGTTCATCGTGGACATCTTCGACCCCCTGCTCGAGCTGTGCTCCCCGAAATACAAGCTCGGGGGCGGCCGGCCCGACGAGCCGCGCGAGGACCGGTACCCGGACCCGGAGTCGGGGACGACCGGGATCGTCAGGTACCTCTGGCGGAAGAACGACCCCCTCCGCCAGATCCTGCGCGAGCTGTGGGAGTTCGAGCTTCGCGACGCGCAGGGCCGGGTGCTCCGGCGCGACCGGCAAACCGTGACCCTGCGGTGGACGTACCGGTGGGAGATGCGGTACCTGCTCGAGCTGGCGGGCCTTGACCCCGTCGCCTGCTACGGCGACTTCCGGGGCGGGCCGCCCCGGTACGGGGCCGAGCAGATATGGGTGGCCCGGCGCTGATGCGGACGCATCAGCGCCCGGCGAAGGTGACAGCCCTGCGGCCGGCCTTCGCCGTGCTCACACGGTGAACCCGGCGGAGGGATTCCGCGAGGAAGAACTCGCGCGCGCGGTCGCGGACCTCGTCCGGGGGGATGTCCGCAAGCTCAAGTTCGCGAAGACGCCGACGGGGAAGTACAACGCGAGCTGGTTCGTGGACGGGTGGGAGAGGCCGCTCGTGGTCCGGGTGGCGCCGCCCGACGACCCCGCCCTCCACCTCTTCTACGAGTTCCGGATGATGCGCTCTGAGCCCGGGCTCCACGAGCTCGTCCGGGCGCGCACGCACGCGCCCGTGGCCGAGGTCGTCGGCCACGCGGTCCGGCACCCCGCGATCGGCCGGGACATCCTGGTGATGAACCGGCTCCCCGGCGTCTCGCTGGCCGAGGGCCCGCTCAGTGTCATGGGGACTGAGCGGGTCCTGTTCGAGTGCGGCCGGGCGCTGGGCGAGGTCCACGCGATCGCGGGGACCGAGTACGGCTACGTGGGGCCGCACGCCCCGATGAAGCCCCAGCGCGACTGGGGAACCGCGTTCGCGGTCATGTGGGACCGGCTGCTCGGCGACCTCGAGCGGTGCGGCGGGTACTCGGCGGAAGACGGGACCGGGATGCGCAGGCTCCTGGACCGGCACGCGGCGGTATTCCGCCGGAAGGTTCCCGCGTGTCTCCTGCACATGGACATCTGGGCCGAGAACCTGCTCTGCGACGCCGAGGGCCGGCTCACGGGAATCCTGGACTGGGACCGGTCCCTGCGCGGCGATCCCGAGATCGAGTTCGCCGTGCTCGACTACTGCGGGATTTCGGAGTCCGCGTTCTGGGAAGGGTACGGGAAGCCCCGGGACGAATCGCCCGACGCCCGGATCCGCGGGGTCTTCTATCTCCTGTACGAACTCCAGAAGTACGTGTTCATCCGGCGCGTGCGCGGCGGAAACGCCGCCAGCGCCGCCCGCTACCGCGCCCAGGCTCTCGCCATCGCCTCCCGGATCAGCTGAGCCCCTTCCGTCCGCCACCCCACATGCCGCCCGGCTCGGGCGGCAGCGACGTCGCGAACGGCGCGCCGTGGCCCGGGATCACGAGGTCGGCGTCGCGGGAGAGGAGCTCGATGGACGCGCGCGCGGCTTCGAGGTCCACGGCGTTGTGGAAGACCTCGCGGGCCCAGAAGAACTCCTCGCTCATGACCGTGTCGCCCACGATCGCGACGCGCCTGCCGCGCCACCGCAGGAAGACGGACGCGGTGCCCGGCGTGTGGCCGGGCGTCAACCGGACGCTTACGCCGGAAACAGGGTCGGCCGGGGCGGGGCGGATCCGGTCCAGGAGCGCGCGATCCGCGGCTTCGGATCTCGCCAGCCAGAAATCGATCTCCTCCTGCGCCATCCACCAGCCCGCGTCCGGGAACGCCTCGAGCCCGTACCGGTGGTCGCCGTGGAAGTGGGTGAGGAAGACGTGGCGGACGTCGTCCACGCCAATCCCAGCGCGACGGTCCAGGAGCGCGGGCATCTCGGCCGCCGGCAGGGGCGGGTCCACGAGCACGAGCCCGGCGGGGCTGCGCACGAGCGTGGACGTGCACGTGGTCTGGTGCTTGCGCTCGGTCTCGCCCCAGAGCTTGTTCATGGAGAGATTACCCAGGGTCAGGTTCAGCCACGATAGCTCGGCCATCTCGGGGTCATTGTATACTTATCCGCATGAAGACCATCCGGCTCGCACTCGTAGGGGCTTCAGGCGGCATCGCGGAAACTCACCTGGGGGCCATCGCCAAGTGCCCCGAGATCAGGATCGTGGGGATGTGCGACGTCGTGTCCCATCCCATGCGCGACCGGGCGGCGGGAGCCGGGTGCCCGGTCTTCCGGGACTGGAAGGTCATGCTCAAGGCCGTCGAGCCGGACCTCGTCTCGATCGCGACGCCGCACCCGTTCCACCCCCTCGTGGCCGTGGACGCCATGCGCGCGGGCGCCCACGTCCTGACCGAGAAGCCGATGGCGGTCGAGGTCAAGGACGCCGACCGCATGATCGCGGTCGCGAAGGCCACGCGCCGGATCGTGGCGGTCAACTACCAGAACCGGCTCCGGGCGGTGTACGAGCATGCGAAGCGGATCGTGGCGTCCGGCGAGTTGGGCGAGCTCATCCGGGTGCTGTGCGTCGAGCCCTGGTACCGGTCCGACGCATACTACCGGTCGGCCACGTGGCGGGGGAAGTGGGGAAGCGAGGGCGGCGGCGTGCTCATGAACCAGGCGCCGCACACGCAGGACATCCTGTGCTGGCTCGCGGGGTCGCCGCGCAAGGTGTGGGGCTGGGTCCGGACCCGGTTCCATCCCATGGAGTGCGAGGACTCGGCGCAGGCCATGCTCGAGTACCCGAACGGCGCACCCGGGTACCTGACCGTGAGCACGGTCGAGCCGGGGTCGCACGGCAGGATCCAGATCATCGGGGAGAAGGGCGGGCTCGAGCTGGCGGCGAACGGGCTGTTCAGGATCAGGTTCACGCCGTCGATCCTGAGGCACATGCGGAACGCCAAGGGCATGTGGGACCAGCCGAAGTCCGCGATGGAACCGGTCAAGGTGCCCAAGGGCGGCACCGGGCTCCACATCGACGTCTACCGGGACCTCATCCGCGCGATCCGGACGAAGGGCCAGCCGCGGTGCAACGCGACCGAGGGGCGCAAGTCGCTCGAATTGGCCAATGCGATCATCCTCTCGAGCGTGACGGGGGACCCCGTGACCCTGCCGATCAGCCGCGCCGCGTACTCGGCCGTGCTCCGGAAGCTCCGCTCCCGCAAGCGGCTCTGAACGCGGCGGCCGTTATCGACCGGGCGGGCAGATTATCGGCAGCTTGGGGAAATGTGACCGGTACCGGTCGGGATCCCGGGTGAGGAGGGCGCAGCCGCTCACGGCGGCATGGGCGCCTATGTAGAAGTCCGGGAGCGGCGACCGCTTTGCGCCGCCGTGCCGGCGGTACCGTGCGAAGCACTTGCCGGCGAGGAAGCCTGCCTCCCACGGGAGGGGCAGCCGCCGGAAGGTCGCGGGCGGCAGGGCGTCGTCGAGATCCTCGATCCGGTCGAACCCGATCGAGACCTCGGCGTAGATGATGGGGTTGATCGCGACCTCGCCGTCATCCGCCGCCCTGGCCAGCGCCTCCCCGGACCACGCGCCCCAGGCGGGATCGGCGGTCAGGACGTCCAGGAGGACGTTGCTGTCGACGAGGGTTAGCCCCAAGGCGGTCAGCCCCGGGTGAGGGCCATGATCTGGTCGGTGGAGAGCCGCGACGTGGCACGGCCCCGCAGGCGCGCGACCAGCGACCGCCCGCGTCCCCCCGGCCCGGCGGCCTTCCGCAGGCGCACGGAATCGCCCGCGACCTCGAACCGGACCTCGGTCTCCGGCGCGAGCCCGAGCTTCTCCCGGATGGCGACCGGGATCGTGACCTGACCCTTCGACGTGATGCGCATGAACCGCCTCCGATGTAAGAGTATTACTATTCTTACTCCATCCTACCGCGCACCCGGGCGTGGGGTCAACGCCCGAGGGGAGTCGTGATCCCGATGCCGGCGAAGACCGGGGGCTGGTGCGCGTGGTCCAGCCCGCTGCCGATGATGGCGCCGCCGTCCAGCTCCGAGATCGGGTACCGGCCGGTAAACGATCCGGGCGACAGGATCCGGACCCCGACGGTCAGGAACATCGTCCCGGATCCCGGGATCCTGAACGTGCGCCGGAGCGACTCGAAGCCGAAGGTAACGGAGACGTCCCAGCCCGAGAACCCGAATCCGTTGATCCAGGTCGTGACATCGCCGTCCTCGCGGTGGTAGGTCGTATGGGACTCCAGCCGCTTGCCGCACAGGGTCACGAACCATCCGCCGAACCGGCGGGTGCCGAGCAGGGCGATCCCGCCCCGGACCCCCCGGGCCGCCGGGATCTCGTTGGTCACGATCGCGAAGTTGTTCGGGAATCCCCATTCGCCTTCCACCGCCACCGCGGCCGCGGTTCCGCCGCCGGAGTCGTAGAACTGGTACTGGAGGGCGGCGGAAAGGCTGTTGATGAGCGTCCCGCCCACCTGCGCGTCCAGCCGGCGGGAAACCGAGGAGAGGAACCCGGCCGACAACCCGAAGGCGGTCTCCCTGGTCCTGGCCGGCCCGTATTCCCGGTTGCCGTAGGCGTCGTCCTCGGTGCGCGTATACCAGACGGTTCCGGTGCCGATGGCGGTCAACACCCGCGACTCGCCGGACGCCAAGGCCCGGGCATCGCGGCAGATGGGGTAGGTCGTGCAGCCTCCGAGCCCGACCAGGACGATCAGCCCGGCGCCGGCGACTGCCCGCGGGATCATGGCCAGTTGGTGAGGAAGTAGCCTCGGCCGAGGGTCCCGATCACGAGCTGGGCGGGCTTGGCGGGGTTGAACCGGATCACCTCGCCCCGGGGCACCGGCAGTCCCGTGTTCTCCTGCCGCCACGTGGCGCCGCCGTCCTCGGTGACCCAGACTCCCGTCGCGCCGCAGACGTCCCGGTACGGGTGGTCGTTCGTGATGACCGCGATCCGGCGGGGATCCGCGGAGGAGACCGCGACGTCGGCGATGTACTTGTCGTCGCGCAGGCGCTTCCAGCTCCGGCGCTCGCACCGCCACAGCCCGCCGGTCTCATCCGCCCTCCAGCACGCGGCGTAGAGGACGTCCGGCCGCGCGGGGTCGACCGTGACCCGCGTGATCCCTTTCGGGCAGTTCTTGATGAGCCGGAAGTCCCGGCCGTCCTCGGTCTTCCAGAGCCCCTCGTCGCCGACCACCCAGAACGTCGTCGGGCTGGACGGGGAAGCCGCGATCCAGCTCAACCCCGGCGCCTCGTGGGCGACCGTCCACCGGTTGCCCCCCGTGTCGGACATGTACAGCTTGCCGCCGACGGCGGCCCAGACCATCTCGGGGTCCTCGGGCATCGCGTAGATGCCGCCGGCGGCCGCCTTCGCGCCCTGCGCGGGCAGGCCGTGCTCGTCGCCCTCGAACACGGTCCACGACTTGCCGCCGTCGGACGTCTTGGCGATCCCGTCGAACGTGCCTGACTGGCCCATGGTAAGGAACATGATGAACCCGCCGGGGCCCGAGAAGGCGACGTCCCGGCCGCCGCCCCAGTGCGGCATCCCCTCGCCGCCCCACCGCCACGTCTTGAGGAAGTCCATGCTCTGCCAGAACTTGCCGTCGTCCATGGCCACGATGACCGAGTGCGCGTCGCGCGCGGGGTTGAACCGGAAGTTCGCGGCGCAGAGCCCGGAGAAGCCGAGCCCCTCCCACGTTTCGGCGTTCCCGGCGACCGGGGCCGCGGTCAGGTCCGTCCACTTGCCGCCCTCGCCCTTGAGAAGGTACTCGGTGCCGCCCGCGAAGACGATCTTGGACGACCGCGGGGAGGCGGCCAGGATCGCGGCCGCGGGACCGGGGCTGTACGCCGTCCGCGCGAACTTCTTGTAGTCGTAGTTCATGATCGCCTTCCAGCTCGCGCCGCCGTCGCCGCTCCGGTAGACGGCGGCGCCCCGCCAGCTCGTGTCCGAGGTGTAGAGCACGCCGGGCTCGGCGGGACACACGACCACGCAGCGATAGGCTGACGTTTGGTTCGGGTCCGCGTCCGAGAACCGGGACAGTCCCTTGTGCGCGGGCTTCCAGCTCTGCCCGCCGTCCGAGGTCTTCCAGATCCCGCCCGCGAGCCAGGCGGATCCCGAAGGCGAAGGCGCCGCGCCCAACGCCGCCCAGAGGACGCCGGCCGCGCGCGGGTGCGGGGCGATCCACTCGACGTTGAGATGGGGGAGCCCCTGGTTGCGCGCCGTCCACGTCCGGCCGCCGTCCGTGCTCCGGAAGGCGCCGCGGCCGTCGGCGGCCGCCCAGAAGACCGGCTTCGTTGCGCCGGGGGCGACGGCGGCGCAGAGGACGTTGGTCCCGCCGGCGACGAGCGCGAGCTTCTTCCACGTCCTGCCGGCGTCCCGGCTCTCCCAGACCGCGCCCCACTCGGGCTGGCCGGGCGAGTACCACCGGCGGTGCGACCCGCCGAAGGCGAGCAGGCGCTTCGGGGTCGCGGGGTCGAACAGGATCTTCTGCACCGGGGCCGAGTAGCCGGCGTCGCTGAGCGGCGGGAACCCGTCGCGCCGCGCACCCCAAGTCCGGCCGCCGTCCAGGGAGACGTGCGGGCCCGTCATCGTGCCCGCCCAGACCTCGGTCGGGTTCTTGGCATTGAACGTGAAGTCCCCGATCTCGTGGCCGATGAACCCGGTCGCGCCGAGCCAGGATTCCCCGCCGTCCAGGCTGAGCCCAACCCCGAGGAGGTCGCCGCCCAGGAGTATCCGACGCGGATCCTGCGGGCTGACCGCGATGGCCGTGATCGCGCCCCCGGACCCGGGCTCGCCCAGCGGCGCCCACGCGAGGGGCGCGGCGAAGGCGGTCGGGCCGGCGAGGACGGACAGGAGCAGGAGGGCACCGGTGATCGTCATGGTTCCGCCATGCTACCACGCCGGCTTCCCGGCCCGGGGTCCGGCGTCCTCAGTCCTTGCGCCGCCTCCGGAATGCCCTGACAAGTCTCCAGAGGGCGCGGTGCTCCGCGGCCGTCAGCCCCTCGATCGCCGCCGGCTTCCTGCGCGGAGCCCAGCCGGCTGGAGCGGAGCTGGAGAAGAGGCGGGCGAGAGGGATGCCCAGGGCCCGCGCGAGGCGGTGGTAGGTTTCGAGACTGCCCTTCTTGCGCCCCGATTCCAGGAACGAGACGAAGGAGACCGACAGCGCGGCCCGTTCGGCGAGCTGTTGCTGGGTCAGGCCGGCTCCTATCCGGGATTCCCGGAGAGCCCGTCCGACCTCTTCGTAGATGGCGTCCGTGGCGGCCATGGAATGGGTTTCACGGTAGAGCACTGTACCCGGAGGGGGAATATCCTTGTAGTCATATGGTATGATGACTCATAGGATAAGTCCGTGGTGCGTCCTGCGAAACTGCAAAGCGACTTGGGGGTGAGAGTTCCCTCCGGGCAAGCGCCGGTGCACCCGGAAGCAGGCTCCGGTGCGGGGCAGAGATGCCCGGTGCTGAGCGGAGCGTCAAAAGCCTCCGAAAGGGGGAAGCGAATCCGTAGCCCGCAACATAAAGTGAAGTCTGCCGCCTCGTCATATTCTCAGCCGAAAGGTGACAGGGAGGGCCGAGCCGCGCATGTCACGGCGAAGGCAAGAGACAAGCGTCCGGAAGCCGGATGGACGCTGGACCTCCTCGGGGTATGGGACGCGGGATGCGGAGAAGGCGCGATGCGGGACAGGAGAGACCCGTCTGCACTGCCGAGAAGGCAAAGGTGCTCGTATAAGCGGAAAGCGAAATCGAGTATCGTGCAGCGGGAGTCCGAGGGGGCCATAGTACCGTTGATGGTCGCGGAACAGAACGCGACCGGAGGGAAGGGCCCCTGCTTTGGCCGAGCGTCAGAAGGGGGTAAGCGCGAGGGCATGGTCGCAAGACCCAACAACCCCGGCAGGCATGAGCCTGCCGAACACGCACGAGAACTCCGCCGGGCGCTATGGGCGTTGGCCGAGCGGCATCCGGATCGATACGGGTGCGGTGCACGCCACGTCAGGAAGGCCATCGGTAAGCCGTGTGCGGGAAAACCGCACGCACGGTTTGAACGGGGGGCCTCGCCTCTGGCCTGGACAGCCGGGTCTCTGGAGGGGCCCTACCAGTGATCATCGTGGTGGACGACAACGACATGGTCCGGCGGCTCGTGGCGGGCCTGCTGCGGGACAAGGGCTTCGAAGTGTTCGACGCGGCAGGCGGACCGGAGGCCCTGGCGGCCTGTCGGCGCGACGCCGCCGGGGTACAGATGCTGGTGACGGATATCGAGATGCCGGGGATGAACGGCCGCGAACTGGCGAAACGGGTGGCGGCCATCCGCCCGGGGGTGCGCGTGATCTACATGTCGGGTCTCTCACGGGCTGCGGTGGAGCGCGCCGGGGCCCTGCAGGCGTGGGAGTCGTACCTCGGCAAGCCGTTCACGCCCGCCCAGCTCAGCGACATGATCCGCACGCTCATGGGCGATCCAAAGGACCCCTCCGCCGCCGCGTAGTCCCGGGTGCCGCTGGCCGGCCACGGCGCTATGATAGCGGAACGCCATGGCGAAGCCCTTTTCCGTGGTCCGTCCCGCGCTTCTCGCGCCCGCCGAGCTCGCGCGCATCGAGGAGGCCGCGTACCGGATCCTGGCCGAAACCGGGATCCGGGTGGGGGACGACGAGCCGCGCGCCCGGCTGGCGAAGGCGGGGTTCCGGGTGTCGGGCGACCGGGTCTTCGTCGAGATCGCGTCCGCGCGCGCGTTCGTGGCCGAGACCAGGGGAAAGGACTCCGGCCCCGCGCCGGCCGAGCCGGACGACGAGTTCACGCTCCACGTCTCGCCGTACCCGCCCTTCCGGCACGACCCCGAGACCGACCGGATCGAGCCGTTCACGATGGCCACGCTGGCCGATTCGGTCAAGCTCCTGGACGTGCTCGCCGACCGGGGCGTCTGCTCGAGCCCGTGCGGCCAGCCCGGGGATGTCCCGCCTTCCGTCCAGTCCGTCGGCGCCTACTGGACCGCGGCCACGTACTCGCGCCAGGGCCGGCCCGCCGTGGACGCCAAGACCGAGGCCGCCATCCCGTTCGTGATGGAGATGGGCGCGATACTCGGGCACCCCGTCAAGGGCCTGCCCGTGTACATGTTCTCGCCGCTCTGCCTCGAGGGGGAGTCGTTCCGGATCGCCCTGAAATACCGGGACCGGCTGGAGTCCGTGAGCGTCGGAGGGATGCCGGCCCCGGGCCAGAGCGCCCCGGTCCGGGTCGGGGACGCCTTCGCCATGGCCGCCGCCGAGGCGATCGGGGGCGGGTTGATGGTCCGGGAGCTCACGAAGCTGCCCGTGCACTGGTACGTGAACATCTTCCCCGCCGATCTCAAGGCCATGGCCATGGCCTTCGGCTCGCCCGAGAACTACCTCTTTCACCTCTACGGCGCCGAGGTCAACGCGTACCTGCGCGGCTACCGCTGGGGCCAGTCCGCGTACAACCTCCACACGAACGCGAAGCTCCCGGGCCCGCAGGCGTGCGCCGAGCGCGCGAGCCTGATGACGATGGGGGCCCTGCTCGGGTCCCGGTACTTCGAGGGCGGCGGGACGCTCTCGCTCGACGAGGTCCACAGCCCCGAGCAGCTCCTCTACGACCTCGAGATCCTGGACCACGCCCGCAGGATCGTGGCCCCGACGGACACGGACTGCGATCCGGCCCGCGCCGCCGCCGACGTGGCCGAGGGTGTGGCCGACCACGGGTTCATGGCGCTCGAGTCCACGCGCGAGTTCCACCGCTCCCTGTACTGGTACCCGCGCCTCTTCGACCGCGACTTCCTGACGGGCTGGCGCGCCCGGGGGGAGAAGACCATCCGCGATGCCGCCCGCGCCCAGCTCCGCGAGCTGGCCGCCAAGCACTCGTTCCATCTGCCGGCGGGAGAGCAGAAGGCGATCGACGCCGTCTGGGCCCGGGCGAAGGCGGAGGCGGCCTGACAAACGAACGCGCCGGGGAAGGCCCCGGCGCGTCGTCCAATCCGGTCTGCAGGACCGGCGCGGTCAACTATCTCCGGTCTCGGCCATGGCCTGGGACAGCGTGGTCTCGCCCGCGCAGGCGCGAGCGATGGCGTCGGCCGCCATCGTGACCATCCCTTGCTTGACCGCCAGGGCCTCGATCTGCTCCTCGGACGCGGCCTCGCGCACGAGCTTGGCGATTGCGGGCGTGACCTCGAGCGCCTCGAAGGCGGCGATGCGGCCGCGGAACCCGGTGCCCCCGCACTTCGGGCAGCCGGCGCCCTTCATGAACTTGCGCGGCTGGGCTTCCCAGTCGAGGCCGCACGCGGCGGCGGCGGCTGCCGCCCACCCGAGCTCCTCGGCGGTGGGAGTGTCCTTGACCGCGCAGTCGCGGCAGACCCTGCGAACAAGCCTTTGGCTTGTCACGAGCCGGATTCCCTCCGCGATGTCGTAGGGGGCGACGCCGATCTCGACCATGCGCTTGAGCGCACGGGCCGAGCTGGCGGCGTTCATCCCCGCGATGACAATGTGCCCGGTCATCGCGGCCTTCAGCCCGAGCGTTATCGTCTCGGCGTTCACGAGCTCGCCGATTGCGATGACGTTGGCGTCGGCGCGCAGGGCGGCCTTGAGGAGGGCGGGGAAGGGCAGGGCGCCCGTAACCGGGGTCTGGACCACGCCGTGCAGGATTCCCTCGACCGGGTCCTCGATCGAGATGACCTTGCGCTCCGGGGTGGCGACCTCCTTGACCGCGGCGTATAGGGCCGTCGTCTTACCCGAAGCCACGGGGCCCGAGAAGACGACCATGCCCGCCTGCCGGCCGGGCTTCGCCGAGAGCACGCGGTCCAGGCGCTTGCGGGACACCGGGTTCACGCCGAGCCAGTCGAGCCCCTCGACGGCGATGTCGCGGGGGAGGATCCGGATGTTCATGACCATGCCCCCAATGGCGGGGAGGAAGGCGAAGCGGAGGTCGTAGTTCCCCCCTGCTTCGTCGTACATGATCTTGGCATCCATGGGATGGTTGAGGATATCGAGCGGGCAGACGGTCGTGACCGTCTTGAACTGCGCGATCAGTGCCGGCAGGAGCCGGCCGTCGAACTCCGCGGCCACGGAAAGGGTGCCGGCCAGCCGGTACCGGATCCGGCCCTTGTCACGGACGGAATCGAGGTGGATGTCGGTGGCCCCGAGCTTGATCGCGCCCTTGAGCACGAGGTCCACGGCGAGGGCGACCCGCTCGGCGTCCGAGAGCGCCGACAGGTTCGGCGCCTTGACCCCGGCGTGGGCGCGGAGCGCGTTCACGAGCGGGCCGATGTCGGTGGGCAGGTCCCAGCGCAGGCTCTCGCCCTTGAGGAATCCCTCGATGTCCTTCGCGTAGAACCGCCACTGGCGGCCGACCTTCATGCCCTTGAGCTTGCCGGTCTTGAGCCAGCGGTAGAAGGTGGGGCGCGTCGTCTTGAGCCGGGCGATGGCCTCGTCCATGCTGAGGAGGTCTGCCCCCGGGGTCTGGGTGGTCTTCTTCGTTTTCATCGGCGTTCTCCTTTTCGGTGTTTCGGGCCGTCGGGCCCTGTCTGATCACAACGTATCATAGCCATTATGATATGTCAAGAGAATCCATGCCCCGCGTGGGTGCCAGGAAAGCATTGCCAATACATCCTTAATTGCCCAGTAACGAGCGCCGGGGCTTCGGGACGAAGAAGGCGCGCAGGAGAATGGCCCCGGCCGCGAACCCGCCGATGTGGGCCCAGAACGCGATCCCGCCGGCGCCGCCGCGGGACCCCGCCAGGGCGATGGTGCCGCTGAAGAACTGGAAGACGATCCAGAGGCCGATGAAGATCCAGGCCGGGAGCGTCATGATCCGCCAGAAGAACCCGAGCGTGACGATCGACAGGATCCGGGCCTTGGGGAAGAGGATCATGTACGCGCCCATGACCCCCGCGATCGCGCCGGACGCGCCGATGACGGGCAGGGCGGAGTGGGGGTCCACGGCGAACTGGGCGCCGCCCGCCGCCAGACCGCTCAGGACATAGAAGAGGAGGAACCGGCCGTGCCCGAGCTTGTCCTCGACGTTGTCGCCGAAGAGCCAGAGCGACCACATGTTCCCGATGAGGTGGAGCCACCCGCCGTGCAGGAACATGGAAGTCAGGAACGGAAGGGAGGAGACGCCGAGCCCGGTCTTCGCGGCCCAGTCGGGAATCGTGAACCGGGCGGGGACGAGTCCGAAGGCCTGGAAGAAGGCGGCCTGGCCGGATTCCGGGACCGTGATCTGGATGCCGAAGACGATCAGGTTCAGGAGGATCAGGGCGCCGGTCATGAGCGGCGGCCGCTCGTTCGGGTTGATGTCGCGCAGCGGGATCATGCGCGAGGACTCGCGTGCGCGGTGAACTCGAGGAGTTCCGCGAGCGGTAGGGCATTGAGGACGTGTTGGGGTTCCAGCCAGCCCCGGCGGGCGGCGCCCGCGCCGATCCCGGGCACGCGCGCGAGGCTGGCGGGATCGTGGGCGTCCGAGTTGACCGCGATCATGACGCCGGCCGCCCGCGCCTCCCGCAGGGGATGCTCCGAGAGATCGAGCCGGTCCGGCTGGGCGTTGAGCTCGAGCGCCTTGCCTTCCTCTTTCGCCACCTTGATGATTTCCGCGAGGTCGATCGGGTGCGGGTCCCGCTGGCCGAGCAGCCGCCCGGTGGGATGTCCCAGGAGCGTGACTTGGCGGTGCCGCAGGGCCGCGGTGACGCGCTTCGTCTGCGCCGCCGCGTCGAGGTTGAACCGGGTGTGGACCGACGCCACGACGACGTCGAGCCCGGCCAGGACGTCGTCCGGGTAATCGAGCGATCCGTCGGCCAGGATGTCGACCTCGGAACCCTTCAGGATCCGGAATCCCCGCAGGGACCGGTTCAGGGCGTCGATCTCGCGGTTCTTCTTCCTGAGGTCCGCGACGGACACTCCGCCCGCTATCTTCAGCGACTGGCTGTGGTCGCAGAACGCGAGGTATTCGTAACCCAGGGCGCGCGCCGCGGCCACCATCGCCTCCATGGTCGCCCGGCCGTCGCTCCAGTTGGAGTGGACGTGCAGGTCGCCCCGGATGTCGCGCGCGTCCAGGAGCCGGGGGAGCTGGCCCTTCGCGGCCGCCTCGATCTCGCCCTCGTTCTCGCGGATCTCGGGAGGGATGACGGGGAGTCCGACCGCCCGGAAGACCTCGGCTTCCTCGCGGCCGCCGATGCGCCTGGTGCCCCGGAAGACCCCGTACTCGTTGATCTTGAGCTTGGCCCTGACGCCGAGCTCGCGGATCGCGATGTTGTGCGCCTTCGACCCGGTGAAGTAATGGAGGGCCGCGCCGAAGGCGGCCCCCTCGACGACCCGGAGGTCGGCGTCCAGGCCCGTCCGGAGCCGGACCGAGGCCTTCGTCTCGCCCCGGGCGACGACTTCGCGCACATTGGGCGATTCGACGAAGGCCTTCATGACGGCGGGACCATCGCCTCGATGGCGGGGGCTCACGAGGAAGTCGAGGTCGCCGACCGTATCCCGCATCCGGCGCAGGGAGCCTGCAACTTCGGCCCGGGCGACGCCCGGGAGCGCGCGCAGGGCGGCGAGCAGGGCCTCGGTGATCCCGAGGGCCTCGCCCAGCGGCCGGCGGGCCTGGCCCTGCCGCACGATCGCGATCCCGTGCCGGAGCTTCTCCTCGAGCTTCTCCCCCATCCGGGGCAGGGGCGCGAGCCGGTGCGCCACGAGGGCCCGTTCGAGGTCGTCGAGCGAGTGGACGTTGAGCGTCTTCGCCACGATGAGCGCGGTCTTGGGCCCCATGCCGGGGACGGCCAGGAGCTCTTCGATTCCCTTGGGCAGCGACGCTTTGAGATCCTCGTAGCGCGTGCAGGTGCCCGCGGTAAGCATTTCCTCGATCTTGCCGGCGGTGCCTTCCCCGATGCCCGGGATCGCGAGCAGGGCCTTGCGGCCCCCCGCGGCGTGGAGGTCGGCGAGGGGCCGGTCGTGGTCGGCCACGATCCGGGAGAGGCGGTCGTAGGTCTGGACCTTGAACCGGATCGCGCCCTGGACCTCGAGCAGGCGCGCGATCTTCTCGAGAACCGCCGCGATCTCGGCGTTCGTCACCTGGGGTATTGTACCCCCGGTACAATGGTCGCGATGCGCGTCCTCTGGATCGACATCGACACTCTCCGGCCCGACCACCTTGGATGCTACGGCTACCACCGCGCCACGAGCCCGGTCCTGGATTCGATCGCGGCCCGCGGGGTCCGGTTCGACCAGTGCTGGGTCTCGGACGCGCCGTGCCTGCCCAGCCGCGCCGCCCTCATGACGGGCATGTTCGGCATCCGGAACGGGGTGGTCAACCACGGGGGAGTGGCGGCCGACCCCGCGCCCGAGGGGCCGGGCCGCGGGTTCCGGTCCCGGCTCGGCGCCACGAGCCTGTTCGCTTGCCTTCGGCAGGCGGGCTTTCGCGTCGTCACCGTCTCGCCGTTCGCCGAGCGGCACTCGGCGTGGTGGTGGTACGCGGGGGCGACGGAGGCGTACAACACCGGCCGGGGCGGGATGGAGAGCGCTGATGAGATCACGCCGGTCGCCCTCGACTGGCTCAACCGCAACGGGGCCTCCGACAACTGGGTCCTGCACGTGAACACGTGGGACCCCCACACGCCGTTCCGGGCGCCCGCGTCGTTCGGGGACCCGTTCGCCCGGGACCCGCTTCCGGCTTGGTACACGGAAGAGGCCCGGGCCGCGCACTGGGCCGGGTGCGGCCCCCATTCGGCGCGGGAGTCGCGCGGGTTCGGGCCGTGGCCGGAGCCCCGGTATCCCCGCCAGCCGGACGCGATCGCGTCCATGGCGGAGGCCCGAAAGCTCTTTGACGGCTACGACACCGGCATCCGGTACGCGGACGACCATGCCGGGCGCCTGATCGAGGCCGTGCGCGCGCTCGGGATCCAGGACGAGACCGCGGTCGTGGTGACGAGCGACCACGGGGAAAACCTGGGGGAGCTCAACATCTACGCCGACCACCACACCGCCGACGGGATCACGAGCCGGGTGCCGTTCCTGGTCGCGTGGCCGGGGCTGGCTCCCCGGGTGGAACCGGGCCTGCACTACCAGGTCGACCTCGCGGCCACGGTCGTCGAGCTCGCGGGCGGGAAGGTCCCCGACCGCTGGGACGGCCGGAGCGTGGCGGGCGCCCTGCGGAAGGGGGAGCCGGCGGGCCGGGATTCCGTGGTCGTCTCCCAGCTCGCGTGGACCTGCCAGCGGAGCGCCCGGTGGAAGGACTGGATCTACCTGCGGACGTACCACGACGGCTACCACTGCTGGCCGCCGGAGATGCTGTTCGACCTCCGCCAGGACCCGCACCAGCAGGAGGATGTCGCGCCCCACAGGCCGGACATCGTCGCGCGGGGGCGCGACATCCTTTCCGCATGGCATGAAGGCGCCATGCGGCGGGGAAGGCCGGATATCGCGGGTGGGGATCCCATGGACACGGTGCTGGCCGAGGGCGGCCCGTTCCACACGCGCGGGGAACTGGGGAAATACTGCGCCCGCCTGCGGGCGACCGGCCGGGACGCGTGGGCGGCCAAGCTCGAGGCCGCGCACCCGGGGGAGCCGTGAGGGCTAAGCCGCGCTGGGCGCCGGCGGGCCGCCGCGAGCTCCTGCGCACCCCGATCTTCACCGTCGTCGCCGAGGACTGGCCGGAGCCGAAAGGGTATGGCCGGGAGACCATGATCGTCCTCGAGTGCCCGGAGTGGGTGAACGTCGTCGCCGTGGACGACGCCGGCCGCGTGCTCCTGATCCGCCAGCCCCGGGCGGGGTCGCGCCGGGTCGAGCTCGAGATCCCGGGCGGGGCGTCAAGCCGCCGGGATGCCAGCCCGCTCGCGGCGGGAAAGCGCGAGCTCCTGGAGGAGACCGGGATGACGGCCCGCCGGTGGGTCTCGCTCGGCTGGGCGCACCCGAACCCGGCGTTTCACCGGAACCGGTGCCACATGTTCCTGGCGCTGGGCGCCCGCCGCGCGGCCGCGCCGGCGCTCGAATACGGGGAGAGGATCACGGTCCATCCCACGGCGCTGGCGCGTATCCCGGCGCTGATCACCGGGGGCAGGATCCGGCATTCCCTCGTCATCGTCGCCCTGCACGCGGCGATGGCCCACCCGACGATGCGGACGCGTCGTCCGATGCGCGTGCGCCAGCGGGCCCGGCGTGCGTGATGTGTAGGATGATGTGTGGCATAATGTGTGATATCCCGACATGAGGAGGTGGGCCAATGCCGACGAACCTGGCTCTCGATGACCGGCTGATCGAGCACGCTCGGCAGGCGGGAGGACACAAGACCAAGAAGGAGGCCGTGACGAGCGCGCTCCGGGAGTACGTTCGCCGCCTGGACCAGCTGAAGATCCTTGAGCTGGCCGGCCGGATCGAGTACTACCCGGACTACGACCACAAGGTCCTCCGGCGCCGGGGGCCGCGCTGAACGTCCTGGTCGACACGACCATCTGGTCGCTGGCCCTCCGCCGGCGGCGGGCCGACCTCAAGGACTCTGAACGGGCGTGCGTGGAGGAATGGCGCCGGCTCGTGGAGGCCGGCGAGGCCGTGCTCCCCGGCGCGGTCCGGCAGGAGGTGCTGTCCGGAATCCGCAGGGCGGAAGACTTCGAGGAGCTGCGCAAGCGTCTCGCCGCGTTCCGGGACCTTCCGGTCACGGAAGCCGACTTCGAGGAAGCGGCCCGCTGTTTCAACCGCTGCCGCGCGAAGGGCCTGGTGCTTTCCGCCGTTGACATGTTCATCTGCGCAATCGCCATCCGGCGGCGACTGCCCCTGTTCACCTTGGACGGCGACTTCCGGCGCCTGGCGCGCGTCCTCCCGCTGAGGCTTCACGAGGTGCCCGCGGCTCGCGGGTACGAATCGCAGGCCGGCGGATGATGCGTATGCCTTGCCGGGGGGCCCGGGGGCCCGGTAGAATGTACGCATCACGGGGCGGTAGTTCAGCTGGGAGAACGCCTGCATGGCATGCAGGAGGTCAGGGGTTCAATCCCCCTCCGCTCCAGGCTTCAGTACCTTAACCCCTGATGGGCACCACCGCTATCCGCCGGCTCGATCCAGCCGATTTCCTCAAGGCCGCGGGACCGCATCTCGAGCAGGCCGAGGCGGAGAACAACCTCGTGCTCGGCATCGCGGCCGATCTTGCGGCCCATCCTGGCTCGGCGAAAACTCCGCCCTTCCTCGCGTTCATCGAGGAGGACGGCGGGTTCGCGGGCGCGGCCGTCATGACTCCGGCCCGCCCGCTCGTGATCTCGCGGACGGGCGCCTGCGGGATCGCCGAGCTCGTGGACCATCTCGCCGCCTCGGGAATCAGCCCGACCGGGGTGAACGGCCACGCCGGGACCGCGCGCATGTTCGCCGGGCTGTGGGCGAGCCGGATCGGCGCGGCCGCGGTGCCCGGGATGGAGACCCGGATCTACGAGCTGGTGAAGGTCTCTCCGCCCGCCCCGGTGCCGGGCCGCCTGCGCGCCGCCGCCGCGGCGGACGAGTCCCTGGTCGCGCGCTGGCGCCGGGAGTTCATCGATGACGTCCACCTGGACGCCGAGACCGAGGCGCGGGCGCGCGAGGCGGCCCATAAGTTGGTCGCCGACCGCCGCCAGTTCATCTGGGAGGACGGCGTGCCGCGGTGCATGGCGATCTGGAACCGGCCGACCGCGCACGGGGCCTGCATCTCGGGCGTCTACACGCCGCCCGAGTTCCGGCGGAAGGGGTATGCGTCCGCGTGCACGGCCGCGCTCTCCCAGGTCCTGCTCGACTCGGGCCGCCGGTTCGCGTGCCTGTTCACCGACCAGTCCAACCCGACCTCGAACGACATCTATATGAAGATCGGCTACCGGCCGGTCACCGACTGCGCCGCGTTCACGTTCGCCGCGAAGTAGCCCCGCTCACTCCCGCGAGAGCGTAAGGCACACGACCTCGGTCGGGACGCCGAGCCGGTTGGGCGTTCCCCAGTAGTTGGCACCGGTGGTGACGAAGAGCCAGCCGTGTCCCACGCGGCAGAGGCCGGCGACACAGCGGTGCACGCGGTGTGCGATCAGGGCCCAGGGATAAAGCTGGCCCCCGTGCGTGTGGCCGGAAACCACGAGGTCGGCGCCCGCGCGGACGGCCGCGTCCGCGAGCTCGGGCTGGTGCGCGAGGAGGAGCCGGAACGCGCGGCGGGGCGCGCCCCGGAAGGCCAGGGGGCCGGAGGGGCGGGGCGCGGCGCCCAACTCGGCTCCCGTCGGGTCGGGGACGCCGGCGACGACGAGCCGGGCGCGCCGGTGCGGCAGCACCCGGTGCTCGTTCATGAGCGGAAGCATTCCGAGCGCGCGGACGCCCCTGAGCCATCCGGCGGGATCCCAGTAGTAGTCGTGATTGCCGGTGACGTAGAACGTGCCCAGGGGCGGACGCAGGCGGCGCAGCGGCGCCAGGAGCGGCAGGACGTCGCGGACGTGGCCGTCGGCGAGGTCGCCGGCGACGGCGATGAGGTCGGGCCGCGTGCCCTTCACGAGCCGGACGATGGCCTCGATCCGGCTCCGGCGGACGCTGGCGCCCGCGTGCAGGTCGGCGACCAGCCCGATCCTAAAGCCCTCGAGGTCGGGATGCAGGCCGGCCACCGGGACCCGGACCCGGACGACCCGGGGGAGACGGCGCGCCTCGACCCAGCCCGCGAACGTGAGTATGACGCCGGCGGCGAGCGCGGCGAGGTTGAGGCCGTGCGCCCACGCGTGGCGGACGGCGGGGTCCGGGAACGCCCCGCAGGCGAGGGCGGCTCCCCACGCGAGGTCGCGCACGAGGACGGGGGGAAGCAGCATCGCGGCGAAGCTCATGGCCGTGAACGCGACGGGCATCATGAGCCGCGGCGGGTGGGGCCGCCGCTGGCGGACCATGGCCCACGGCACGAGGACGGCGGTGGCGAGGGCGAGCGCCCAGCCGGCGGGGCGCAGGGGAGACCCGGGGTCGAGCGGGCCCGTGAGCCGCCCGGCCATGTACAGGCACGAGCCGCCCCAGACGGTGAAGACGAAGGAGGCGAACCGGAGAAAGCCGCGCGGGTTCCTGCGGCCCGCGCGCGAGTTGCGCGCCCGCCGCGTCACGCCTGGGCGCGCAAGTGAGCTAGGGTGGCCGCCGTGAACGCCCGGGCCTGGCCGAGCAGTTCGTCCGGGCTCATGCGGAGGACGTCCTCGGCGGGGATCGCCTCCCCGATCACGAGGGTCATGGTCCCCGGCCGCGGGGCCCATGCCCCTTTCGGCATGAGCGCTCCCGCGCCGTCGATCACGAACGGCAGGATCGGGGTTCCCGCCTGCCGGGCGAAGTTGAAACTTCCGCGGTGATAGGGCTGGAGCTCGCCGTCCAGGGACCGCGTGCCCTCGGGGAAGACGACCCACCGGTGCCGGCCCTGCTTGATCTTGTAGAGAGCGCTCTCGAGCGCGGGCCGGGTCTTGCGCGCGCTCTTGCGGTCGATCGCCGTGAATCCCGTGAGCTTCATGATCCAGCCCACGATCGGGATCCAGAACAGCGACTTCTTGGCCAGGAACCTGATCCGGCCCTCGCACGCGAGGATCAGGATCGGGATGTCGAGCGCGCTCTGGTGGTTGCCCATCAGCAGGAGGGGGCGGTCCTTGAAGGGCGCGAGGTGCTCGCGGCCCCGGATGACGGGGCGGACGCCCGCGGCCCAGAACCAGCACCAGAACCAGTGCACGAGCTGGGGGGAGAGGGCCCGGTCGCCCCGGCCCACGAAGATCCCGATGAACACGGGGATCGACAGGACGACGCACGTGACCGCGACCACGGCCCCGAACCAGAGCGCGCGAAGGAGTTCCATCGGGCGACTGGGCATCGCGTTTCCATTCTACCTGTTGGCGGTAACGATGCTGGGCACGGAGACATCCTGCCGTTGCCCCCCAAGGCGGGGGTAGAATGGGCGGCGATGCCGGACCTTCCGCTGACCCTCGAGCCCGCCTCGCTGGCGGGCGGCCTCGTGCGCGAGACGGAGCCCGGTCCGTTCGCGGGGGCGGCCTGGTACGCGGGGCGCGGGGACGGCGGGGCGCTCACCTACAGCTTCTCCCCAGGCGCCCTCGCGGACGCCAAGTGGCTGACCGCCGACTTCCTCGTGGTCGGGACCCGGCTGGTCGTCTTCCAGCTCGGACTTCAGGAGGGGGAGAACGGGAGACTCTTCCGGCTCTTCTACTCGGGGCTGAACCAGTGCCAGGCGCGCATCCGGATGGCGATGGAGGCGGTGACCCAGAACCGCTGGCGTTACGAGCGCGAGGGCGCGTGGCTCAAGCCCATGTGCGGCGGCGACCGCGTGGACTTGGGGCGGGTGGACCGGATGACGATCACGGTCCTGCGCACCGACGGCGGCCCGGTCCGGTTCGCCCTCGGGCCGGTTACGGCCGCCGCCGCGGAGCCCGCCCGGCTGGAGAAGCCCCTGCTTCCCCGGGGCCCCCTGCTCGACGAGTTCGGGCAGAGCGCGATCCACGACTGGCCGGGCAAGACGCGGACGCGCAAGGAGCTGACCGAGCGCATCTGGGCCCAGCACGAGGCCGCGCCCGACCGGAAATGGCCGGGGGATTTCAGCCGGTGGGGGGGCGCCGCGGGCCGCCGGGTCGAGGGAACCGGGTTCTTCCGCACGCATCACGACGGCCGGCGGTGGTGGCTCGTCGATCCCGACGGCCACCTGTTCTGGTCGGCGGGCCTGGACTGCGTAAGCGTCAGCATCGATTCGGCCTGCGACGGGCTCGAGTGTGCGCTCGCATGGCGGCCGGACCCGGGGGAGCGGTTCGCGGGGGCGCTTTCCCGCCGGGGTGGCCACGCCTCGGCCGTGAACTACCTCGCCGCGAACTTCATCCACGTCTTCGGGTCCGAGCGCTGGCACGGGGAGTGGGGCGCGATCGCGCTCGCCGAGATGAAGCGGATGGGTTTCAACACGGTCGCGAACTGGTCCGACTGGCGGATCGCCCGGGGCGCGGGGTTCCCGTACGTGCGCCCGCTCTCGCTCCGGTTCGAGCGCACGCCGATGGTGTACCGGGACTTCCCCGACGTCTTCCACCCCGGGTTCGATGGTGACGCCGCCGAGTTCGGCGCCCAGCTCGAGGAGACCGCGTCGGACAAGTCGTTCATCGGCTATTTTCTGATGAACGAGCCGACATGGGGATTCGCGGCCGAGACCCCGGCCGCCGGGATGCTCGCGAACGCGCCCGACTGCCACGCGCGGCGCGAGCTGGCGGCATGGCTCCGGAAGAAGTACCCGACGGACGCCGCGCTTTCGGATGGATGGAAGATGCCGGTCACGTTCGACCGGGTGGGCAAGGGCGCGTGGACGGCGGCGCTGACGCCGCCCGCCCAGGAGGACCTGGCGGGGTTCAGCTCCGTGATGGTGGAGCGGTTCTTCGGGGCGCTCAACGCCGCGTGCCGGAAGGCGGACCCGAACCACCTCAACCTCGGGATCCGGTACTACACCGTCCCGCCCGCGTGGGCGGTCGAGGGGATGAAGGGCTTCGACGTCTTCTCCGTGAACGGTTACGACGAGCGCGTCCGGCCGGACCTCGAAAGAATCGCGGAGATGTTCCACTCTCCCGTGCTCGTGGGGGAGTGGCACTTCGGCGCGCTCGACGCCGGCCTTCCCGCATCGGGAATAGGGCACGTGGCCACGCAGGCCGACCGCGGGCGCGCGTACCGGGCCTACCTCGAGGACGCCGCCGCCAGGGACTGGTGCGTGGGAGTCCACTGGTTCACCCTCTACGACGAGTCTGCGCTCGGCCGGTCCGACGGCGAGAACTGGAACATCGGGTTCTACGACGTCTGCCAGAAGCCCTACGAACCGCTGGCCGACGCGGCCCGGGCGAGCCACGAGCGCCTCTACCGCGTTGCCGCCGGCGAGCTCGCGCCGTTCGCCGACGCCCCCGCGTACCTGCCGAAGCTGTTCCTGTAAGATGGCGGCTGGCATGATCGCGGCGGGGGATTTCGAGCGGTTCAACGGCACGCTGGCCATGCTCGTGCGCAGCGGGGCGCCGCTCAGCGACGCGGTCCGCGAGGCCGCGCGCGGGGTGGAGGCCCCGGACACGGGCGAGGCGCTCAAGCGGCTGGGGAACGAGATCGAGAAGGGCACGGGGTTCGACCGGGCCGTCGAGCGCGAGCAGGGGGCATTCCCGCCCGGCTACCTCGCCATCGTGCGCGCCGGGCTCGAGTCCGGGAATCTCGGGGGCGTCCTGGACCTCGTGGTCGGCAGTGCCCGCCGGATCAACGCGATCCGGCGCGAGGTCGGCGCCCTCCTGGTCTACCCAGCGTGCGTGCTGGCCGTGCTCGCCGCCTACGCCTTCCTCGTCCTCTTCCACGTCGTGCCGGTCTTCCTCGCCGCCGCCCCGTCGCTCGGCGGCACGCCCGGCCCCGCCGTCCACTGGCTGTCCTCGGCGGCCATCAAGCTGTACCTCTTCGTGATCGGGGCCGGGGCCGCCTCGCTGTCCGTCCTCGGCCTCACCGCCTCCGTCCGCTTCCTGTCGGGGCGGGCCGGCGGGCCCCTGCCCGTGAGCCGGCTCGAGTGGATCCCGATGCTGGGGAGCTACGCGCGCGCCTGGACGGCCGCCGCGTTCCTCCGCGAGTTCACCGCCCTGCTCAAGTCCGGCGTCTCGTTCGTTCCGGCGCTGCGCCTCTGCGCGGCGTCGTTCGACCACGGGGAGGTCAGGATCCAGCTCACGGCGGCCGCGGACGCCGTGGACCGGGGCGAGGTGCCGCGCCGGGCCGTCGGCCGGATCCGGTTCCTGCCCGGCCCGGTCCGGGTCCTGTTCGACTCGCCCGCGCCGGACCACCAGCTCTTCGATTGCCTGGAAGTGGCCGCGGCCGGGTGCGAGCGGGACCTGGGCCGCCACGCCGACAGCTTCCGCCGCCGGTTCGAGACCCTCGCCCTGTTCGCCGTGGGCATCGCGGTGGCGGGCACCTACCTGCTCTTCTGGGGTCTCTACGTCTTCGCCGTGGGGTCGCCCATCCGATGAGCCGGGAACCGGCGGCCCCGGGCCCGGACGTGCCGGCGGAGGTCCTGCGCCTCCTGCGCGAGGCGGGCGGTGCCGGCGCCTCCGACCTGCACCTGGAGCCGGTGCCGGGGGGCGCCCGGGTCCGCATGCGGGTGGACGGCGTCTTCCGGGAGGGGGCCCGGCTGGGCGGGGAGCTGGCCGAGGGTGCCGTGAACCGGCTCAAGGTCATGGCCGGCCTCGCCGTGCACCGCAACGACATCCCGCAGGAGGGCAGGTTCCTCCTCGAGGGCGAGGGGGGAGGGGGCCCCCGCGAGCTCCGTCTTTCGGTGATGCCGGTCGTCCACGGCGAGAAGGTGGTCGTCCGGTTCTACGAGGCCGGCGGGGGCCTCCGGCGGGCGGAGGATCTCGGGTTCGGGGACGACGCCGCCGCCGGGGTCCGCGCGATGCTGGAGGCCCGGGACGGGTTGTACCTCGTGTGCGGGCCGAGCGGGAGCGGGAAGACGACCACGATCTACGCCGTACTGACCGCGCTGGCGGAGCGGCGGGGGGCGCGGCTCAACATCGCGAGTCTCGAGGACCCCGTCGAGCGGGTCCTCGAGGGCGTGAACCAGACGCAGGTGCGGCCCGACCGCGGGCTGGACTACGCGGCCGGCGTGCGCGCGCTCATGCGGCAGGACCCCGAGGTGATCGCGGTGTCCGAGATCCGGGACCGCGAGACCGCGGAGGCCGTGCTCACGGCGAGCTTCACGGGGCACCTCGTGATCTCGAGCCTGCACTGCGGCCGGGCGGCCGAGGCGGTCCGGCGGCTGGCGGATCTCGGACTGAGCCTGCCGTTGATCTCGTCGTCCCTGCGGGGCGTGCTGGCCCAGCGGCTGGTCCGCGCGACCTGCCGCGCGTGCAGGGGACAAGGGTGCGAGGCGTGCGGGCGGACGGGGTTCCGGGGACGGACGGCGTTCGGCGAGTACCTGTCGTGCGGCGGGAACGCGGTTCGGGCCGTGATCGCGGAGACATCGGACCCGGCGCGCATCGGCGCGGCGGGGAAGGACGCGGGCATGCGCGAGATGCGGGACGCGGGGACGAAGCTGGTCGAGGGCGGGATCACGACCGCGGGGGAACTCGATGCCGCCCTCGGCTGACGCCCCGGCCGACTGGGAGCCGCCGCCGTCCATCGCGACCCCGCTGTCGGCCGCCGGGGAGGGGCCGGCATCTGCCGGACTGCCCACAGAACCGGCGGCGCCAATCGCACCGGTGGAGGCGCCGTCGGCCGAGGTCGCTGCGTTCGCCGACGAGTTCGCCGCGTTCATGGCGTCGGGCGCGTTGCCGAGCGCCGCTGCGGCGGCCCCAGTGCAGGCCGCCGGGGGGGGGCCGGTGGCTGCCGGACTGCCTACAGAACCGGCGGCGCCACTGGCACCCGCCGTCGCGACCGCCCCGGCGGCCCCGGCCGTGGACCCACTCTTGGTCCCGGCGATCCAGCCGATGGTGTCGCCGCCGGTGGTCGTCCGGGCCTCCCAGGCGGAG
>Ga0315294_10001023_pt1 | contig 30140 bp, 26 predicted proteins | sample YL17G13_40_MG_FD_203626 | JGI IMG/M metagenome (GOLD analysis project Ga0315294, IMG submission 203626) | Sediment microbial communities from Yellowstone Lake, YNP, Wyoming, USA - YL17G13_40 | ecosystem: Environmental > Aquatic > Freshwater > Lake > Sediment | place: USA: Wyoming | collected...
CAGATTAAAGGCATTATCCAGGAAATAAAATCGTTGACAGACAAACCATTTGCTATAAACGTTACCCTCATCTTCCCCAACGGCAAGGAAAATTGTGAGATGGCGCTTGCAGAGAAAGCTCCGATAATCAACTTCGCCCTGGGCAAAGGTGATTGGATTATCAAGGCAGCCCACGAGTATGGCGGCAAAGTCATTTCCACCGTGGCCACCGAGCGCCACGCCATAAGGGCTTCAGAACAGGGTGCAGACGCACTCATAGTAACCGGACATGAGGCCGCGGCACATGGCGGTGACGTGGGTGGCTTAGTGCTGGTTCCGCAGATCGCCAGCAAGGTCAAGACCCCCATCATTTCGGCCGGCGGACACTGCGATGGCAGGAGCCTGGCTGCCGCGCTGGCTATGGGAGCAGACGCAGTAGCTATGGGCACGCGCTTTCTGTTGACCCAGGAATGCGATGTGCATCCCAATATCAAACAGACAGCTTTGAAAACAAGCATGGAAGATACCCTCTATTCGGCCGGTATAGATGGCCTTCCCGGCCGCTGGTACAAGAACAAGCGGGCCGTGGAAATGTCATCGGGACGAACTTCCTACATCGCGGCTTTTAAAGCCGGGTTGGCGCTTAGAAAACAGGTGGACATCCCCATATGGAAATTGTTTGTTGGCAGCCTCCAGAAGAGGGGCATTACCGAACTCGCCCAGCAGGCGATCGGTATTGAAGCGCTTGGCAAGATATTGAATGACGGTGACCTCGAGACCGGGGTGGTTCCATTCGGACAGGTCGTCGGCCGCATCCGTGATTTGCCAACCTGCAAAGAAGTAATGGAGCGGATGGTGGCCGAAGCCGAAGATATAATTAAATCGTTACAAACTAAAGTGGGCTAATATTTTAACTTGAAATAATATATCTTGTTGAAGATTATTAAGGGGCACTGTGATGACGATGGGACTGGATAGCAGGAGCTTTGAGAGATACTCCACCAGCGTCGCGCTGAAGGATGGTTCCAGCTTACATCTGCGGCCTATTCAAATGTCCGACGAAGAAAAACTGCTGGCTCTCTTCAACCGTTTAAGCAAGCATACTATCTACCTGCGTTTCCACCACGTCCTTAACCACATGTCCAGGGAAGAGGCGCGTAGATTTTGCACAGTGGATTATTACAACACATTTGCGCTTGTCGGCACGCTTGGTGAAGATGTGGACGAACGAATTATCGCGGTCGGGCGTTATGCCAAACAACCGGGAGCTGAGCGGGCGCAAATTGCCTTTGAGGTAGAGGATAAATACCAGGGTTTGGGCATAGGTTCACACCTTCTCGATCAGCTTGCCTACATAGCCAGGGAAAAAGGCATTATATCGTTTGAAGCCGAAGTGCTGGCTGAAAACCAGGATATGATGAATGTGCTGATAAACAGCGGCTTCACCATGCACAGGCAGATGCAGGGAACAACGTATGTAGGCATCATGGATCTGTCTCCAACAGCAATTGTCGAGCAAAAAACTGTGGAACGGGAAAAGTTCGCTTCTATAGCTTCGCTCAGGGCGTTTCTCAATCCCAAATCAGTGGCAGTGATCGGGGCTTCAAGACGGCCCAATACTATCGGGAATTTTGTGTTCCGTAACTTGATCCAGCAGGATTTTAAGGGCGTCGTCTATCCGGTAAATCCGAACGCTGAAGTTATCGCGGCCATCAAAGCTTACCCTTCCGTCCTGGATATTCCCGGGGATATTGACCTGGCCACCATTATAGTGCCAGCTGAGAAAGTCCAGCAGATCGTGGAGGAGTGCGCCCACAAAGGAGCGAAAGGCGTCGTGGTGTTCTCCTCCGGTTTCTCCGATACAGGTGATCCTGAAGGCATGGAAAGACAGGACAAGCTTCTTAAGACCATCCGCAGCTACGGGATGCGCATGCTCGGACCAAATTGCATGGGCATGGTCAATACAAATCCCGATATTAATTTGAATGCCACGTTCTCCCCGGTTTTTCCACCTCATGGCAATATAGCATTTGCCACGCAAAGCGGTGTGCTGGGGTCGGCCATACTGATGTACGCCAACAGCCTGAATATCGGCCTCTCTACATTTGTAAGTATAGGCAACAGGGCAGACATATCGAGCAACGAGTTACTGCAGTATTGGGAAGATGACCCTGACACTGATGTAGTCTTGCTTTACCTTGAATCATTCGGCAACCCCCGGAAATTCACCAGAATAGCACGCAGTATTACCTCTAAAAAACCTGTAGTTGCTGTCACCAGCGGCAGGACATCGCATCAGATCAGGGCTATCACTTCTCAGACCGCTGCCATGGCAACCGACGAGGCAGCTACGGAAGCCCTTTTCAAGCAAGCCGGCATACTGAGGGTTGACACACTGGAAGACCTTTTTGATACCGGCAGCCTGCTGGCTAATCAACCTTTGCCGTCAGGTAAAAACATGGCAATAATCTCCAACGCCGGCGGACCAGCTTTACTGACGGCGGAAGCCTGCCGTGCCAGGGGATTGGTAGTGCCGGCACTCGCTGAAGAGACAGTGCGGCAGCTTAAATCAATCCTTCCAACCAGAGCTAATCTGTCAAATCCCATCGATACATCGCCGGAGTTTTCAATTGAACAGTACCGGGACGCTCTAAAGTTGTTGCTGGAAGATGACAACATTGATATCGTTGTTGCAATTTTTATCCCGCCAATATTGAGGCTCACCGAGGAATTCGCAGCTATTATCAAAGAGGTAGCGCCCGGCTTCCGCCAGAAAGGCAAGCCCTTAATAACTTCATTCCTGGGCCTGAGAGGTCCCAGGATAGAACTGGGTTCTAAAGAAAAAGGGTACGTTCCCTCATTTGCTTTCCCCGAGTCTACCGCAGGGGCGCTCTCCAGGGCATTGGAATTCAGCCAGCGCCTCAAGAAACCTGTCGGTAAAATCCCGGAATTCGCAGATATAAATAAAGAGAAGGCCGCAGGTATTATTAAGTCCGCGCTTGAAAAATCAGGCAGACCCCAGGTATGGCTCGATGCCGAGTCCATCCTGGGATTGCTGGATTGTTACGGTATCAAATTTGTCACTCTTAAGCTGGCTAAGACGCCCGTCGAAGCCGCTGCCGCGGCAGAAGAGATCGGCTGCCCCGTAGCAGTTAAAATCCTCACAACAACGATCGCACAGAAGACAGATGTAGAAGGAGTTATACTGGATTGCAGGGCTGGAGATGAGGTCGAGAAGGCGTTCATTCGTATCGCGGAAAATATGGAAAGAATCGGCAAAAGAAACGAGATGGATGGCGTTATTGTCCAGGAAATGGTGCAGGGCGGTGTAGAGGTAATCGTCGGCGTCACACAGCATCCGTCCTTTGGCCCGTTGATAATGTTCGGCCTGGGCGGGGTTTACGTCGAATTGTTCAAAGACGTAACGTTCAGTATACATCCGTTAACAGACATTGATGCACACGAAATGGTAAGATCCGTTAAAGCGTATCAGTTGCTCGAAGGCTGGCGGGGGTCCAAACGCGCGGATATAGAATCCATCGAGGAACTGATCTTGAGGATTTCCGCTATGGTGGAAGATAATCCACAGATACTGGAGATGGATCTAAACCCGGTAAAGGTGTTGCCTGAAGGCGATGCCTACCTTGTTGTTGACGGACGCATCCTGGTCTGCGCCGAAAATGCATAAACTAATAGCCTACTGCAGAGCAGCATCAGTACGTAGACACGCCCATCTCTTCCATTTTACCGGTGACCATGAAAACCACGCGCTCGCAGATATTGGTCACCCGATCTCCCGTCCTCTCCAGGTTGTGCGCCACCCATAACAGCCTTGTGGCACGGGTGACAGTCCGGGGGTCTTCCATCATAAATACCAGTAACTCTCTAAAAACCTGGTTATAGAGATTATCGACCTCGTCGTCTTCAGGTACTATTTTTCTCGCAGCATCTGCATCATGGTTGATAAATGCGTCAAGGCTTCTATGAAGCATGTCTATCGTCTTTTCAGTCATCCTGGGAAGATCAATTAATGGTTTCAGCGGTGGCTCATCGCCTATCATTATGGCTATCTTCGCATTACCTGCTGCGTGATCGGCTATCCTTTCAAGGTCGGTGATAACTGACAAAGTAGCCACTATAATCCTTAGATCACTGGCCATTGGCGCCTGGCAAACCATCAGTTGTATCGCCTTTTCTTCTATCTCAAACCGCTTTTTATCGATATTATTATCATCAGTTACCACCTGCTTCGCTAATTCAAGATCGCGTTGCTTTAATGCCTGCATTGCACGGTCCAGTGCTTTTTCCACCATACTACCCATTATAAGTACGTCATCTTGTAGTTCTCTTAGATTTTTATGAAAAGTTTCCCTTGGCATAATCGCAACCTCCTTTAGCCAAAACGACCCGTTATGTAATCCTCTGTACGCCTGTCCTTTGGCCGGCTGAACACCTCTCTGGTGGGCGCATATTCTATGAGAATCCCGGCCCGGTCTCTATCCATCATCAGGAAGGCAGACATGTCCGACACACGCGCTGCCTGCTGCATGTTGTGCGTTACGATAATAATTGTATATTCCTCAGAAAGATCCCTCATCAGCTCCTCTATCTTCAATGTGGCGATGGGATCCAGGGCGCTGCAGGGTTCGTCCATCAATATAACTTCAGGTTCGACCGCCAGCACACGGGCGATGCATAGCCGCTGCTGTTGTCCGCCGGAAAGAGCTAACCCGGACTGCCCCAGCTTGTCCTTGACTTCATCCCATAGCGCCGCCTGATGGAGGCTTCTTTCCACGATGTCCTCGAGCTGGCTACGGTTGCTGACGCCATGACGCCGCGGGCCAAAAGCTACATTTTCCATGACGGACATGGGGAATGGATTGGGCTTCTGGAATACCATGCCAACCCTTTTCCTCAGTTCCACCACATTGACTGATTTCTCATAGATAGAAACACCGTCAATTTCCACTCTTCCTTCCACCCTGGCACAGGGGATTAGCTCGTTCATCCTGTTGAACAACCGCAGGAATGATGATTTGCCACAGCCCGAAGGACCTATCACAGCAGTGATAGCGCGTTCAGGTATCCCCAGAGAGATGTTCCTCAATGCCTGGAATGTTCCATAGTAGAGGTTTACCCTTTCCGCCATTAGCTTAATATCGTTCATATGAGTTATCTTGTTGTTTTGCAGCGTGTAGTTAGTAGTCATCTATATACCCCGTTGGCGACTTCGCAACCTTATCACTGTGGCAAGGATGTTGAATGATAAAACTACACATAGCAGTACCAGGGCCACGCCCCAGATGGTGACTTTGGGCATACCCGGGATATGTGCCGATACGGTATAGAGGTGATAGGGCAAAGCCATAAATTGATCGAATGGTGAGGTTGGCAATCTCGGCAAAAAGAAAGCGGCACCTACGACGAGTATTGGAGCCGTTTCTCCGGCGGCACGGCTTATAGCTAAGATAGCCCCGGTGATGATACCTGGCATTGCCTGCGGCAAGACCACGTATCGTATAGTTTGCCATTTGCTCACGCCTATTGCCAGGCTGCCTTCCCTGTATTCTCCGGGTACCGCCAGTATCGCTTCTCTTGACGTGGTAATAATCATTGCCAGAGCCTGACAGGCCAGGGTCAGGCTGGCAGCAAGCAATGACATGCCGAATTTGAATGCAAGTACAAAGAGGCCCAGTCCGAAAAGCCCGAAGACTATGCTGGGAACCCCCGCGAGGTTGATGATGGCGAGGTTGATGAGCCTGGTTAACCAGTTATCACCGGCGTATTCGCTGAGGTATATCCCGGCGAGCACGCCAATAGGCAACGCAAAGATGAGGGTCCCCAGCATAAGGTAGAAGGTACCCAGGATTGCCGGCAATATACCACCCGCTTTGCCGGCCTGTGATGGCGGCTGCGTTAGGAATTCCCAGTTTATGGCTCCGGCACCGCTGACTATCATATAGACGATGATGCACAGGATAGGTATTACCACTATGGCGGTGGCTGCTATAAGTGCCCCGTAGGCATATCTTTGAGAAGTTTGTCTTGCAGCAATATTGCTCATTTTACATTCCGGCGAACTTGCGTTTCTGCCGCTCGAGCACTCTGTCTGCGAACAGGTTGACGATGAGCGTTATAATAAATAGGACCAGGCCGATGGCAAAGAGAGCCTGGTACTGCAATCCACCGCGGACGGCATTGCCGATGCCCGAAGCGATAGCCGCCGTCATGGGCATCATCGGGTCTGCAGGAGAATGTGGTACACCCAGCGCACCACCAGCAACCATCAGGACAGTCATGGTCTCGCCTATGGCGCGTCCCACACCGAGCATAATGGCAGCAGCAATCCCTGAAAGCGCCGCCGGTATTGAGACGTGCCTGATCGTCTCCCACCTGGTGGCGCCCAAAGCGAGCGAGGCTTGTCTGAACTCGTCGGGAACAGCCCTCAGCGCATCCTCCGAGACACTTACTATTACGGGCAGGCTCATGAGTGCCAGCATGATGCCGGCCGTGAGGCCGCATAGACCCGTATTCAAATTGAATATGCTCTGAATTGCAGGGGAAAGGATTAAGAGCCCGATCAGCCCCATAACTACCGAAGGAAACCCGGCAAGTACTTCAATAATTGGTTTCAGTGTTTCCCGAACTTTTACCGGCGCTATCTCAGCAAGGTATGCTGCACAGGCCACACCTATAGGTACAGCGATGGCCGTGGCCAGGACTGTGACCATCAGCGTGGCCACAAAGAATGGCAAAGTGCCGAAGCTTGGCGGATCGGAGACGGGATACCATTTGGCGCCGAAGAAGAATTCCCACGGCGAGGTATTAACGAAGATAGGCAGGCCTTCTTTGAGCAACAGAATAAATACGCCCAGCAGGACAATGATAGCCAGCACGCCGGCTATTACTATTCCACCCTCGATGAATTTCTCACCAGGCCGCAACCGCCCCTGCAAGCTTTTTACAGGAGCTTTTTCGGTGGTAACATCAGGAAATATATGCTGCGACACGAATATAAACTTAATTCTACAAGGGGCTTTCTTCTGCGAAAGCCCCTTGTCATCATACTCCCTATAATTTTACTACTTTTGCAGCGGCACGTAACCCATTTCGGTTACTCGTTTCTGACCTTCGGGCGACAGGCAATAATCTATAAAAGCTTTGATGGTGCCGGTGGGTGTTCCATTGGTGTAGAACAGCAGCGGCCGGGAGATAGGATAAGTTCCGTCCAGGGCAGTTTTCACGCTGGGTAGAACGGCGGGGTCGCCGGCTGTTTTCTTGATACCCAGAGGCTTCACTTTATCATTGACGTAGCCCAGTCCCGGGTAGAAGATTGCATTGGGATTCTTGGCTGTCTCCGATACTCCCTCTTCAGTCGAGGGCAACATCAGCACCCTGGGGCCGTACTCGAGTTTTTTATCCGCAGTAGGTAACCCCAGCATCTGCACCACATGTTCCTTAAAAAACACATGGGTTCCCGAGTTCATATCTCGTGAAATGACCACGATGGAAGCATCTTTACCACCGACCTCACTCCAGTTGACTATCTTACCTGTAAATATGGCTGAAAGCTGACCAATGGTTAACTCAAATACCGTATTCGATGGATTAACTATTACGGACAGCGCATCGGTCGCTACCTTGATTTCATAAGGATTAACGCCCTTCGCTTTAGCCTGCTCCACCTCTTTTGGTGTTATCGTCCGCGAAGACTGGCAAATGTCAGTAGTGCCGTCGATCAAAGACGCTATGCCCACTCCGGAACCCGGGCCGCTCACGGCTATGCTGACCTGTGGATGGATTTTCATGAAGTCCTCCGCCCATACCGTAGACAGGGGAGTAACCGTATTGGAGCCGATGATCTTGATTGAGCCTGATAACTGGTCTTTGTCTCCAGTCTCTGCCTTGTTCGAGCAGCCGATTAGAGTGAATGCGGCGACGAGCGTTATCATGGCTATTGGGAGTAACCGCTTCAATTTGTCAGTCATTTTCTGCCTCCCTGGAAAAGTATAGCAGGAGGAGTTTAATTTGAGGTTAAGACCTTGTTAAGGTTTGGTTAAGTTTGTGGTTTTGCTGTCTGAAGAGGCAGGCTGAAAGTGAAGCTAGTGCCTTGTCCCTCCCGGCTGTTTGCCCGGATGCTTCCACCATGTGCCTGGACTGTGTGCTTGGCAATGGCCAACCCCAACCCGGTGCCACCTCCGGAACGCGCCTTATCTACCTTATAGAAGCGTTCGAATACATGGGGCAAATCCTCCTTTGAGATACCTACACCGGTGTCGGTTACACAAACGATCAGAGAACCTTTCCGGAGTTCGGTCGAAATTGTTGCTTTACCACCTGCGGGAGTAAACTTGATGGCATTGTGCACAAGGTTAACTATCACCTGCTGAATTCGCTCTCTATCAACCTGTGTCATGGGTGGCTCGGGCAAAAGCTTTGTAAGCAGCACTATGCCCCGTCTTTCTGCCTGCGGCATTAGCCGGGTTACCACCTCTTCAACAAGCTGGTTAATATCGGTGGGTTGCAGCTTTAGCTTAGCCTGTCCGGTCTCGATGCGTGATAGCTCGGCCAGTTCCTCTACCATCTGCGTCATTTTATCTACCTCAGAATCGATGCTGGCCAGAAAATCGCTGGCAAGCTTTTTATCGTTAACGGCACTGTCTTGCAACGTTTCCACCATTGCCTTTATGGCAGAAAGGGGCGTCCTTAGCTCATGGGAAACGTTACCCACCAAATCCCGCCGCATCGTCTGCAGGCTACGCACCTCAGTCAGGTCCTGGAATAGCAATAGGGCTCCGGACACCTTGTTATTTACCAATGGCACGGCGATAACCCTGAGGAACCTCTTGTCTGATCCGAACTCTACCTGCGCTGTTTGCTCCCGAGTTGACTTCAAGCAAGATTGTGCTAACTGATAGATTTCGTAGTCGTGGACGACGTGTATCAGGCGCTGTCCTATTATCTGGCTCTCAGGGATACCAAACAAGTTTTGGGCTGCTTCGTTTGCTAACACTACCACCCGTTCCGTATCAGTCATGATGACGCCGTCGGTTATGCTGGAAAGCACTGCTGCCAGCTTGTTCCTCTCATCTGACATCTCTTTGATTCTCTCTTTCAGCTTCAGGGACATCTCGTTGAAGGCTTGTGCTAATTGGCCTGTTTCATCGCTTACCCGTATGATTATCTGTTGGTCGAGCTGACCGGAGGCTATCCTCTGAGCCGCTTTGGTGAGCTGCCGTATGGGTTGTGTGGTCGCCCTGGCGATCAATAGTGCCGCCAGTATAGCGAGGAGGCCGGTTATCACAATGGTGATGATAATGGTTCCGGTCACAACGTTTACTGAGCGTTCCACTTGATCAAATGAGAGGGCAACGCGGGCTACTCCCAACATCTGACCCTGAAGGACCACAGGCACGGCAACATACAACATGCGTTGGCCTGTGGTGAGGCTGTAGTGTGTGCTTTCTCCGATACCCGCTTTTATGGCATCCGCAACCTCAGGGCGAGTAGCGTGATTCTCCATAGCCTGCGGTTCTTGTTCAGAGTCACCCAGCACTGCGCCGGATGGAGCTATAACAGTTACCCGGGTATCGATTTTCCTGCCCAGCTCTTTAGCTAAGACATCTACTTCGCCTATCTTTCCTGGGTCCTGTAAGCTTGGCAGGACTGCTTCGGCGACAAGCCTGGCGTCTTTCTCCAGTTGCAGCCGCAGGCTGGCGATTTGGGAATCTTCCACAAAGTTGACCAGGTAGATCCCCAGGATGCCTATGCTGCCAAGGATGAGCAGAATGAAGGGGACTGCTATGCGCCACTGAATTTTGCTGAACATATTAGCCTTCCAGTTTATATCCACCGCCCCTGACGGTGATGAGCCGCTTTGGTTTTCCGGGTTCTGCCTCTATTTTCTGCCTGAGCCACCGTATATGGACATCCACTGTGCGCGTATTCCCCACATAATCGTAACCCCATACCTTTTCCAGGAGCTGAGAACGGCTTAAGACGAGCCCCTTGTTTTCTGCGAGGATGACCAGCAGATCAAATTCCTTGGGTGCCAGGTCTAGAGGTCTACCGCAGAGAATAGCCTGGCGACGGCCAATGTGGATTTCAAGGTCGTTGATTCTATGGATTGTCTCTTTACCTGGAGACGTTTGACCTGCCGTCTCAGCCCGGCGGAGCATAGCCCTGATGCGGGCGAGCAGTTCCCTCATACTGAAGGGTTTGGTCACGTAGTCGTCGGCTCCAATCTCAAGGCCGACTATCTTATCCACCTCGTCAGTCTTGGCGGTGAGCATAAGGATAGGCACGGTCGTTTCCTTGCGCAGGATGCGACATACATCAAAGCCGCTCAGCTTGGGTAGCATGACATCGAGGATTATTAGATCGGGTTTGTTTGTTCGTGCTACATCAAGGGCTTGTATACCGTCCGTGGCCATGATCACATTGTAGCCCTCTTGCCTTAAATTATAGATGAGGACGTTAACTAAATTTTCGTCATCCTCGACGACGAGGATTTTGTTGACGGTCATCTTCCAGCCAGCACAAGTATAAAGCTAAATCTTTTGGCCAGCAACATAGCGGCAATCACGCCCGTCCTCAATCCAGGTCGTTTTAAGACCATACATTTCTGGTTTGACTGGTTTAATTACGCCAGATATTCTATTAGTCTGCGGCTGCGGCTGGGATGCCTTAGTTTGGCCAGCGCTTCCTTTTCGATTTGCCTGATGCGTTCCCGGGTCAGGCCGAATTCATGGCCGACTTCTTTTAAAGTGAGCCCATGTTCATTATCCAGTCCGTACCGCAATTCGATGATACGCCTCTCCCTGTCGGTCAAGGAAGCCAGGATGTCCCTGAACTGCTGCCTGAGCATGCTGTTCGCTGCCTCATCCTCAGGCGCCGGTGTAATCTCATCCTCGATAAAATCGCTTAACTGGCTCTCGTCTTCCCCTATAGGGATGTCCAGCGATACAGGCTCAGCATACAGCACACCGAACAGCCAGTCTATCTTACCGGTCTCCACGCCCATTTCGTCTGCAATCTCGTAGCTGGTCGGTTTTCTCCCCAACTTCTGCAGCAGTTCCTGGCGGGCGTTATTCATCTTGGTGATCGTCTCGACGGTGTGTACAGGTAGCCTTATAGTCCTGGATTGATCGGAGATTACCCTGTTTATGGCCTGCCTTACCCACCAGGTTGCATAGGTACTGAACTTGAAGCCCCGCCGGTAATCGAACTTTTCCACAGCCCGCATCAGGCCGATGTTGCCTTCCTGAATAAGATCAGAAAGCGGCATACCGCGTGCCCTGTACTTTTTCGCCATGCTCAAGACAAGGCGCAGGTTTGCTTTTATCATGTGCTCCGCCGCTTCTCTTCCCGATTTCTTGATCTTATCGAAGTGCTCTACGAGAGCGGATCTTTTGGATCCAAGATAATTGACAAACTTATCGCTACCCTTAACCTTTTTAAGTTCATTGGTGTTTTGTATAGTGCCAAAGCCGTCGATAATTTGCCAGGGCATCATCCTTGACAATATCGATATCTCGGTGATTTTATGAATCGCATCCCCGCTGTCTACATGCTCGGCCTTAGCGACATAATTTGCCAGGCCTTCATCAATGACCACATCAATCTGCGTCCTGAATTTATCATCCAGAAGCTTAGCCGACAATTTTTGCGATCCGATAACAGGGAACCTTTTAAGCATCCTCTCCATCAGCTGTCCGTAAGTTGCCAGCCTTGTGATAAGCCAATGGATGATTTCAACTTCGTTCGACCTTCCGGTATTTTTAGCCCGTAATTGTTTCTCAATTTGCGAAAGATAACGGGCAAGTTCCATCTTACTGCTTAGAGCCCGCTCCTCGCTGGCAGTAAGCAAAGAAGTCCTGCTGCACTCAGCTATATAAAGGCTGACAGAATCCTCAGCAATATCCCTATTTCTTTTATCATCGGAATATGCGTGATCCTCTAACTCAGCCTTCAGTAAAGCTTCGTCAATTCCTTTTAGCCCGCCATCAGCTTGAGCCAGAGTGTCTACTCTTGCTACACCGTCTATTTCGCTAACACTTCCTTTTATTTTCGCCATTTTGATCATCCCCTTTCCAGGCTACCCTGAGCGTGGAAATACAGGTAGAAATTAAAAATATAATCAAACTCGAGTATAAAATATTACCCCTGTGAGCTTTAAATGTAAGCGACTTTTGTCGCAAATAGAAGAACGCAGAAGGACCGAAAAAGTTGCGTATAACCTGGGAATTCTAATTAAGGCTAAGTCAGTTAGATTGACGGCGTGTATATTAGATCTATGCTACGCTCTCTATGGAGACTATTTCAAAGGGACACTGCAAGGCACCTGTTGCACATACCAGTTCGCAATCGGTGCACCAGCCGCAGGTATCCACCTCAATTACGGTGACAGTATTCCCCGTCATAGCCAGGGCGCCGCACCTGCAAACCGTGACGCACAGGCCGCATCCATCACACTTGTCCGCATCTAAAATCGGCATGATCGACAATTTAATAGCCTCTAAATCAATTAATTACCACGAATTCTAATTTCTGGCAAGTATTAAATCTGTAACTTAAATCACCTCAGTCAAAACCGGCAAGCTGCTTCAGGTATTCCTTATCAGCGATAACAATCCGGTGCCTTTCGAGTTTTATTGCACCGACCTCTTCGAGGGCTTTAAGGGAGCGCCCCACCACCTCGCGTGCCGTCCCGGCCATAGCCGCCATTTCGTACTGGGTCAGTCGTGGAAAGCCATCAGGACGCGGCGATGAATTCTCCAGCAATATTTTTGCCACCCGGCCGGTGACGTTTTTAAATGAAAGATCTGCGATCAACGTAAGCAGTATGCGCGATTGCTCGGCCAGGGCTGTAATGACATTCAAAGCTATCAGCCAGTTGTTCTTCATCACCGGCAGCAAATCTTTCTTGTTAATCAAGCACGTTATGGTGCTTCCAAGTGCCTGAGCGCTCCAGGGGCACGGACCCGAGCTGAAAACCGCAATATCATTGAAAGATGCTCCCGGACGGACAAGCTTGATAATTTGCTCCTTTCCCTCAGTTGAGGTTTTAAAGACCTTTACCACGCCTGAGATAACGAAATGCAGATTATCGTCATAGTCCCCCTCTGAGACTATAGTCTGCCCTTTGAGAAAAGTCCGTTCGCTAAAAAGCTGCGGCAAACCTGTGAGTTGCACAGGTTCCAGGCCGGCGAAATAGCGAAGCTTCCCCAGGTTATCCGTCGTAATTGTCATATCAAATTGAAGCGATAAAAAACTTATCCAGATTATACCAACACTTTGTCCATTATGAAATGCCAGTCTGTTAACGCCATACTCCCAATAGTTATACCATATATTGAGTTTCTATCTATTCTAATTGACTCAATTTCATTAAAAATTTATAATTTTGTGACTTGGAGCAGGCGGTCCTGGCAAGGCCAGGGCGCAGTCGGGCCAAAAGCAGCGGACATCAACTCCGTGGGACCTGGAGTCCTGCGGGGTTTTTTAATTGTAAAATGGATATTCAAAAGCAAAAGGTTTCAGTAGCGTTACTTTCAATAATTTCGAATAGCGTACTGGTAACCCTCAAACTGATAACCGGTATCCTTAGCGGTTCAATATCAATCCTGTCAGAAGCCGCTCATTCGTCCATGGATCTTATTGCTTCCATTATTGCATTCGTTGCTGTCAGGATCTCCGGTAAGAGACCGGATACAGACCATCAGTTCGGGCATGGCAAGGTTGAAGACATATCTGCCCTTGCCGAAGCGCTTCTGATATTTGTTGCTGCTATCTGGATTATCGTCGAAGCCGTGCATAAGATTATCAACCCGCAGCCATTGGAGACCATTGATTGGGGTATCCTGGTGATGCTTTTTTCAGTCCTGGCAAATATAACGGTGTCGCAATTGCTCTTCAAAGTTGGTAAAAAGACCGATTCGCCTGCGTTGATAGCGGATGCGTGGCATTTAAGAACGGATATATATACTTCTGCCGGCGTACTGGCTGGTCTCGTGTTTATCTGGACCGGGAATAAGCTGTGGCCGGGTATCAATTTATACTGGCTGGATCCGGTTGCGGCTGTTGCTGTAGCTATACTGATTTTACGCGCTGCGTTTCACCTGACCATTGACGCTGTTAAGGATTTAATCGATACCAGCCCACCGCCACACGAACTTGTATGGCTGTCCACTTACCTTAAGAGCTGGTATCCTACGGTCAGGTCCATCCACAGGGTAAGAACCAGGAAATCCGGTGCAGCGCGTTTTATAGATTTGCACGTAGTGGTAGATCCCGTCATGACAGTCAGTGATTCCCACGACATTACGGTGAAAATGACCGAGGAAATAAGGCAAAATTTAAGTGGCGCCGACGTGACCGTACACATCGAACCGTGCGATGCCAAATGTACTAAAGTGTGCATCAGCGGTTGTCTGCTTTCAGATGAGGAGAAAAAATCAGCCCGTCAGTCTATCGGTAAACGTGACACGAAGCGGACTCAGGCAGGGGATAAGACGTCGTGAAGATTGTGCGATTCAAGTATAAAAATAAAATTTCCTATGGGGTTCTGGATGGCCATATTGTGCATGGTTACAGAGGTTCTCCGTTTCATTGGACCGGCACAAAGGCTAAAAATTTTATTCCAGACGGCAATACCTACAATCTGGATGAAATAAGACTCCTGCCTCCATGCCCATCAACCAAGCTGGTCTGCCTGGGCCTCAATTACCATTTCCATGCTGAAGAACTCGAAGCGCCGATTCCTGAATTACCGTTGCTGTTCCTCAAACCGCCGTCTGCCATTATTGGCCCGGAAGATAATATAGTTCTGCCACACCTTGCCGAGAGGATCGACTACGAATGCGAGCTGGCAATCGTGATCGGCAAAACGGCTAAAAATGTACCTGAAGAAAGCTTCGCGGAATACGTCCTGGGTTATACCTGTTTCAACGACGTGACCGACCGGGTGGCTCAGGCAAAAGATGGCCAGTGGACGAGGGCCAAGGGCTTCGATACTTTTGCCCCTTTAGGCCCCTGGATTGATACAGAGGTATCACCTTTTAATTTGAAAATTGAAACATACGTCAATGGTGAGATGAAACAGTCGGGGAGCACCGGTGACCTTATTTTCGGCGTCCCAAAACTGGTAGGTTTCATCTCGGGCATAATGACGCTGCTGCCAGGGGATATCATTGCCACGGGCACGCCCTCCGGTGTGGGACCGCTCACCGCCGGCGATACGGTGGAGGTAAAAATAGAAAATATTGGCACTCTCAGAAATCACGTTGTCGCTGAATAAAACGGAGGTATAAATGATGGGCATTTCCAGGTTCTACCTACCAGTAAGGTTTATTATCGGCGCCGGCAGCCTTTCCCAGCTTGGCACTGAGACAGCAAGGCTGGGCAAAGTGGCACTGCTTGTCACAGGAAGCAAAAGCATGCGCACCACGGGTGTCCTCGATAAGGTGTTGAAAGACCTTGAAGGCCAGGGAGTTAAAACGATTGTCTTTGACAGGGTTGAGCCTAACCCGCGGGCATCTACAATAGACCATGGTGCTGCAATTGCACGGGAGCATAACGCGCAGGTGATAATTGGCCTTGGCGGCGGCAGCACCATGGACGCGGCCAAGTGTATAGCTCAGGCATGCAGCGGTATAGACCCCATCTGGGCGCACTACGATGGCAAGGCGACTGCTAAGGGCAAAGTACCCTCGATCATACTCGTTCCCACTGTTGCAGCCAGCGGTTCTGAAGCAAACAACGGCGCGGTGTTTACCAACTGGGAGACCCATGAAAAAGTAGTCTTCGGCAAAAACTCGATGTATCCAACCGTTTCCATAGTCGATCCGGCTCTTACTGTCACACTGCCTAAAAAAACCACGGCGCAGGGAGGCGTGGATATATTCTGCCACCTGGCGGAAGCCTATATTACTGCCGGCGAATCGACTTTAATCAACGATTCTCTCCGCGAAGCTTCCATGCGGACAGTCGTGGAATCGCTGCCTGTGGTATTAAACAAGCTCGATGATATCGAGCACCGCTCCAGGCTCTCCTGGGCCAGCACCATCGCCTGCTCCCAGTTTGCCGGACTGGGCGGTGGGACCGGCATGACGACGTTGCATGGTATGGAGCATCCCTTAAGCGGTGAGTACGACATCGCGCACGGCGACGGCCTGGCCGCCCTGCTTCTCGAATGGATGAAATACACGTTACCTGTAAGGACCGAGCGCTTTAAGTTGCTCGGCGAAAAGGTTTTCGGTGAAGCTGATGGCATTGCTGCAACAGGAAAATGGCTGCAAAAAATCGGCATGAACCTTAAATTACGTGATCTCGGCGTGAAGGAGGCAGACTTCGACAAACTCGCCGGTAATGCCGTAAAGACGGCGCCATGGGTAAAATTCCATCCCACGCCGCTGGATAAGTCAGCAATAATGGCTATTTATCAAAACTCGTTCTGATCAAACAATTGCGTACGAAATATAATCGATACTCTACGACTGTCAATCTCTCATTTAGCGGTCACCAATTCCCTGGCGCCGCCTTTCCATTTTTCAGCATTTTTCACCAGGGCTTCGGCGCCTTTAAGCATGGCATTGCCGCTCCGTTCAGAGCCCAGCATAGCTGCAAGCTCTTTCAGCCTGCTGGTACCATCGATCATCTCAATCCTGGTTGAAGCCCTGCCGGATTCTATCTCTTTTACCAGCTTGAAGTGCGCATCGCCGAAACAGGCTATCTGGGGCAGGTGGGTTATGGATAGCACCTGGTGATAACCGGCCAGTGTAGCCAGCTTTCTGCCCACGGAATCCGCACTTCTCCCTCCCACACCCAGGTCGATCTCATCAAATACCAGTGTGGGTATGGGATCAGCCATTTTCAACGCGCTCTTGATAGCCAGTACAATCCTGCTGGTCTCACCTCCGGAAGCTATGGCAGCCATTGACCTCATCGGCTCACCCGGATTGGTTGCTACCTGGAACTCTACCCGGTCTATTCCATCCGCTGTAAAAGCAAAACACCTGGCCCCCGCGATCGCCAGCCCATCGGGATCTTCCCTGCGCATAAGCACCACATCAAACTTCGCCCACTCAAGACCGAGGTCCGCAAGCTCTTCATTGACCAGTTTTACCAGACTTACTGCGGCGTTCCTCCTTGCCAGCGATAACTCCTCGGCAATCTTGCCTGCCTCTGACTTCAAGTTTTGCCTGTCCGCTTCAAGCTTCTCTTTCCTCTCGTGCGAATTCTGCAAAGATTCAAGCTCCGTTTTAGCCTTATCGCGGAAGGATAATATGGCTTCGATATTGCTACCGTATTTGCGCTTCAACGACGAAATTGCATCAAAACACCGTTCTATATCATCAAGCCGCCCTTCACTGTTTTCAATCTTTTCCGAGTACGACCTGACTTCCCTGGCAATTTCCTCGATATTCACCAGTATGCTTTCCAGACGTTCTTTATACTGTTCCAGGTTCTTATCTGTTGAACTCAACATCCTCAATGACATCAACGTTTTATGAATCAGCACGGATGCCGACTTCTCATCTCCGTAAAGGCCGGTATACGCTTCCAGGCAACAGCCGCAAATAGCTTCGGCACGGCGCAATACGTCTCTCTCACCCATCAACTGTTCCTCGTCAAGGTTATCAAGTTGGGCACGGTCGATCTCTTCAACCTGGTATTGAAGCAGTTCCTGATATCCCTCCTTATCGATATTCTGAATGGCGGCTATTTCCTTTTCTTTATCCCTCAATTCCTCCACAACGTGCCGCATGTTTTGTCTCAAATCAAGCAAGCCGCCATAAACGTCGATCAAGTTCAACTGGTTACCGGAATCTAGCAGGGAAAGATATTCCATCTGGCCATGTATATCCACCAGGTACTTACCTATTTGCTTCAGCAATGACAATGGAACAGCCCGGTTGTTTACCCGGGCAACGCTCTTGCCGCCGTCCTGGAAATCCCTGGATATCAACAGCATACCGTTCGATTCCGGCTCGATCCCGTTCTCCTCGATTATCGGAGCAACTTTCATACCCGTTTGCTCCGATGGCCAGAAAATAGCTTCAATCCGCGCCGATTTAGAGCCGCTGCGTATCAGGCCGCCCGGTGCCCGTGCACCCATTAGCAGGCTTAGGGCGTCCACCAGCAGCGATTTGCCCGTGCCTTCATCACCGCTGATGACGTTTAATCCGGGCGTAAAATTAACCGATAGATCCTTTATCACCGCAAAATTCTTAATATGCAGTTCACCTAACATCGGGCTCCTCCTGTATAAGCATTACTCATTAATACACTTGTACTACGATTATATAGAACACTCGTGCTATTTGTCAAGGGGGCGTGCCCTTTCAATTACACACCCAGTGATGAGCAGTCATGCCGCCTCTATTGTCCCCCATATCACCTCTCCTAATTCCCTCCTACTCACCAGCGGCACTGGGGACTGAGGCCTGAGCTCCAGTTTAATCGCGCCGGAGGGGCAGGTGCTAAGGCACAGGCCACAGCTGATGTAGCGTTCCTTATCCAGGACGGCCGAGTCGTCGGTCACCGTTATAGCCTCGACCTGGCATCTTGCCACGCAATCGCCACAGGCTATACATTCCTCGCTATTTATGCTGGCAATAAAGCCCGAACTGGTGACCATCTTGGAAGCGCCAAGCCTGTTCATCTTCCGCAAGCCAAAGCAGTGTCAGCTGGAGCAGTTGAGTTGTGAGGCCAAGTTCAAGATGACCCTCCTCGCGTAAGCGCCGTTATTATGATCCCGGCCTCTTCAACCGAGGCCCGGCTGCCCACGGGCGTTCCCTCAAAGGCCGTCCCAGCCAGTTGCTGGTTGTACTTTATCACACCGAGCACTTTCAGGCCAGTTTTCTCCAGCTCCTGCAACGTGCGGGACGCCATAGCCTCGGAAGCCACCTTATTAAGCACGGCGCCCACCCGACCGATGCCCATGCCCTGCGCCATCTGGGCGATCCGCCCGGCTACGACGATGGACTCGAAGGACGGCTCAACCACAATTAGTATCGTATCGGCATGCCGTTCAACGCCGCGGCCAAAGCTCTCAACACCCGCCTCCATATCCAATAACAGTACTTCGCCCTCTTTCAAGTCGAGCTTTTCAACTACCTGCCGCGCCGACTCCGCCAGCGAGCAAGCGCAGCCCTGGAAAGGGTCGAGTATTTTGCCGACCGCCATAAACCGTACGCCATCCACAGCCGATACGAATCCCGGCGGGATATCGTCCATCGAGAACCGCTCCCGTTCTGAGAACAGCCCGTCGTCGCTGAATAGATCGCTGAGTGGCTTCGCCTCGCCTTTTATGCCCAGCATCCTGCCCAGGCCGGGATTGGACTCGTCGGCGTCGATGACTATCACCCTGCGCCCGGCCTCTTTGAATGCCAGAGTAAGCAGTGCGACTGCGGTCGTCTTTCCCGACCCTCCCTTGCCGCAAACGGCGACCTTGCTCACGACGGATGTGCGGGGGGCGTGCGCTTTCAGGTATTCCTAATCTTCCTGGAGGCTTCCACCCTCTCTTCGTGCGTTTTGGCGTAACAGAGCCCGCAGTCGATGCAGGCATCGTCGTCATAATACGGCGCCCCCAGGGGGCAATGGAAAAGTCCCATCTCAAATGTCCCTATCCGACAGGCAGTCCCGGGCCGATAAAAGTTAGTAGATGCTCAGCGCCTCCGGCACATGCTCAAGCGGACGCACCAGCTTCATGGTCCTGGCGCCCGACTTGCAGGTGATGACGCAGCTCCCGCAGCCACGGCATATCTCGGGGTCGGAGAAGGCTTTCTCGCCCTCGATCCCGTCATATTTCTTCATGGAAGTGGCCTGGAACTGGCACCTTTCCACGCATACCTTGCAGCCCTTGCACTTCTTGGTGTCAACCTCGCAGACGAAGCGGCTCTTCTGGGCGAACTTAATGGCAAGGCAGCAGCAGTAGTGGCAGTTGCAAAGAAGCTGGGTAACCTCACGCTGGTTGACGGTGAGGTGCACCGTGGGAAACCTGTCGTATTTCTCGATGATCGATATGGCTTCATCGGCGGATATCTTCCTGCCGGTCTTCCTGTCCAGGTTGTACTGCGCCGTGCGGTCCAGCGTTATGCAGGACTCGTCCGGGATGCCGCACCAGCGGTCGGTGTGCGAGGCCTTGCAGCCGCAGCGCATGAGGGCTATCAGGTCACGCGACTTCAATATGGCCCGGGCGTCCTCAAAGGCCTGGACTCCCGGCACATCCTTTACGGAGGGCCAGCGGGGAACCACCCTGACCTCGCTGGTGTGGTCGGAGCGCAGGTCTTTGGGCGCAGGCTTGTTCATGGGGCCTTCGATAAAACCCCACAGGTCATAATAAATCCGGCCCAGGCTTTCATTATAGGCGGGATTGCCCAGGGCGGCGTCGTGCAACTGAAGGAACGTGCGCGCCATGTTCGGACCTTTCCTGGTGGGAAAAACCAGGCCCTTCTTAAAAAGCTCCCGGATATGCTTCGTCACCACGGCCTTGTCCATGCCCAATTTGGCGGCAAAGGCGTCCGAGACCTCCAGCGTCTTGCCGGACCCTGCAGGCAGGTCTGGATCGGGCAGCGCCGCCACGATCTTTGCCTGCTCGGCGTTGGCAAGGCGGGCCATGATGCGGGGCATGATCTCCTTGTCTCCAGGGAAAATCTTATTGGCCAGCTCGAAATAGATGTGTTCGATAGGGAACTTGTTCTCTTCAATACGCGCCTTTAGCTTCGCATATACTTCAAAAGGGTCTGCCTGTTTTGTCATCTGCGGTCTCCTTTGTTCTGAGGCATTATTTGACACGGGCCATGTATATTGTACAGCAAAAATCCTTGCTGCTGTCTGCGCCGGTACGGGTGTCCTCACCGACCGAAAATCCAGGTAAAAATGGGGGCATCAAACCCTGTTTTACCTGTTTTACCTGTTGACAATATGGGACCGGTGATGTTAAATACCATAAAAAGCTCTAACATGACCACGAGGAGGTTGTATGGAAAAGAAAGTTCACGATTTCGATTTTCTTATCAAGGGTGGCCCTTATTCCCACATGCTAGAAGCCAACGGCTTCCTTTTTGTGTCGGGCATGACGCCGATTGACATCGAGAAGGGGATCATGATCACGGACGATGTCAAGAAAGGAACAGAGCTTGCCCTGAACAACATCAAAAGGGCACTTGCACATGTTGGCAGCGGCATGGATAAGATTGTCAAAGCCACAGTCTATCTCCGTGACATGGCCGACTTCAACGCCATGAATGAAGTTTACAAAACTTTCTTCCCGGTAAATCCACCGGCGCGCACATGCGTTGCCGTAAAGGAGATCCCGGGCAGTGCTCCCGTGGAGATCGAGGTAATCGCAATAAAATAGCGCATTTTTTAAGGGAGGTAGCCATGGTTGAGCTGGCAGACATCAAAGCGGCGAGGGGAACCATCGCTGATTTTGTCCACAGGACGCCTCTTCTCTCTTCGCAATCCATAAATACAGCCACAGGCAAGAAGCTCTGGTTTAAGGCCGAGTGCTTCCAAAAAACCGGTTCATTCAAAGCGCGCGGCGCCAGCAATAAAATCAAGGCATTGGCTGCGCAAAATGTAAAAGGTGTTATCACCATCTCCTCCGGAAACCACGGGCAAGCCACTGCCTACGCGGCCGGCAGGCTGGGCATAAAAGCTGTGATCATGGTCCCCGACGGCACACCGCAGCCCAAGATAGATGCTGCAAGATCGTATGGTGCGGAGGTAATCGTGGGCGGCGACCTTAATAACGTTGAACCCCTGATTGAAAAGGCTTTTGCCCTGGCCGCTGAGAGAAACCTGGAACCGATACATCCATTTGAGGACCCCCTTATAATCGCCGGGCAGGGTACCATAGGCCTTGAGATACTCGAAGATCTCCCCGATGTTGATATCGTAACAATACCCGTCGGCGGCGGTGGCCTGCTCGCTGGAATCGCCGTCGCACTCAAGCAATCCCGCCCATCCATTAAGGTCTATGGGATCGGACCGGTCAAGGCCTCCAGCATGGACATCAGCTTTCACGGCAAAAAGATGGAGACATTGCACGATATGCCGGAGACCATAGCCGACGGTATCCGCACACCGCTTGTGAGCCAGATGACGCTGGAGCATGCATTAAAATACGTCGATGATATCATCACCGTGACCGACGATGAGATCGCAGCAGCCATGAAACTGGTCTGGAGCAGGCTCAAAATTGTGGTGGAACCTTCCGGCGTTGCCTCGTTCGCAGCAATTAATGCCGGCAAAGTCCCCGTGCCAGGCAATTTAAAAGCCGCCTGCGTACTCAGCGGTGGCAACGTGGACTTCAAAAAGGTGGCTAAGTTATTTGCATCCTGACAACGGATATAAATCAAAACCACAAATAATATTTTGAGGAGGTGAAGATTGTCCAAAGCTGAAAATTCCAGTGGCACTCAGCCCGGCGAGGTAAAGCTTGGCCGGTCAATGGGTTTGACCGGAGGCATAGCGCTGGTCGTCGGCGGCATCATCGGCATGGGCATATATGCCCTGATAGCCGGCATAGGTGCACGATCTGGCTCCGCACTATGGCTGGCATTCACACTCGGGATTATTATCTCGGTAATCGGTGTCATTCCTCTCATCCAGATAGCCAGCACCATTCCCCGCGCCGGAGCTGGATACCTGTTTACCAGCCGGCTAACCAATCCGTTCTGGGGAAGCCTGGCTTCTTACTGGGCAGTTGTAGGCGGCGCCTGCTCAATCTGCTTTGTCAGCATCGGCCTGTCCGGGTACGTTGCAGCTTATCTACCTCCATGGGGTATCGATAAACAGCTGGAAATTGGAATTCTATCGCTAATAATACCTGCCATATTTTTTCTTCTGTACCTTTTCCGCCTGAGACTGGCGAACTGGCTGCAGATAATAATGGTGGTACAGTTGATCCTTGCGCTTGGTTTATATGCTATAGCCGGTTCATTCCAGCCTCAGCATCCGCTGCAATTCTCCGTCAACTTGCCCCAGGGTACCGGCGGGCTTATTATGGCCATGATCCTGTGTTACAGTACCTGCATGGGATTTCAGGTTATCGCCGAGATGGGGGAGGAAATAAAGAGTCCCAGGAAAAACATCCCTCTTTCACTTGTTATCGGTGGCCTGATCGTCCTCGGTATCTACATCCTGGTCGGCACGGTTTTTATCAGTTCGGTACCATATAATTTCGATGCCATTAAAGCGATGAAGGCGCCCCTTATGGACACAGCAGCGCAATTCCTGTCTCCCGGGTTAGTAGCCTTTGTCAGCCTGGGTGCGCTTACAGCCGCGTTAACTTCTCTCAACGCCGGCGCTATCGCACTGCCGCGTGAACTCCTGGCCCAGGCCCGCGACGAATTGATCCCCGCCGGCATCGGAAAGGTCAGCAGACGCACACTGACGCCTATCCGTGCAGTCGGCATTTTCTTCCTGCTGGTACTGGTTCTATTGCTTCTCCAGTTTGTAGGCTTCGATATCGATTTCTACGCTGTCATGGCTGCCGTGGGCATACTTCTTATGACCGTTGTTGTGGCGATTGCAGCAGTCAGGCTACCCAATAAATACCCTGAACAGTACAAGGTCGCCTATTTCAAGATATCGAAACCCTGGCTTATAGTTATTGCTGTAGTTGCAGTGGTAACCAGCCTGGCCTTTGTAGCCCTGGCGCTTCTGGATTATAAGAACACAGGTATGGTTGTAGGTATTTTCGGCGGTCTCACCCTTCTCATCATAATCTATTATTTCGTGCGGGTTAGCTGGCTGAAAAAAAAGGGCGTCAACTGGAAGGAAAGGACCAGCAAGATCACGGGTTTCGGTGAATAGGCACTAAGAAGCCAGAGCCTTGTACTGGAAACTGGTAAAGGATTAGTTGCGAATTATGCAGGGCATCAGGCCATTATCAGCCGGCCTGGTGCCCTGCCAGTTCCATACCTTTTTTCAACGCTTTCGTGTTAACTACAACGTCTTTAGGGAACATCTGCTTGATCACTTTCTCAATCGAACTTTCCTCTATAGGCAATAAGGCTGACTGCACAAGCGCCCCGATAAGGATCATGTTGGCAAGTATCGGGTTCCCCATATTCTGCGCTTCCTCAGTGGCAGCGACCACATAGGTCTTTGCCGAGAGGTCCTTGATCCAGGAAAGCAATTGTTCCATGTCGGGATATCCACCGCCTCCACCCGTGATATCAATGGCATGAATTGGCCTGGGATTCACTATGGTTATGACCCGTGAGTTGCCGAATTGCTTGAGCATGCGCAGTGTCTCTACCGGTTCCATGCCGAGTATTATGTCAGCCTGCCCCTCGGGTATCAACGGGCTGTACTGCTTCCTGGCAGAGATCTTCACATGGCTCATCACTGATCCGCCCCTCTGGGAAGCGCCGTAGGTTTCCCCCACGGTAATAAAATATCCTTCGCTGACCAGCGCATTGCCCACCACCAGTGAAACCATTACATTACCCTGGCCGCCGACGCCGGAAACAATAAGGTTAATCGGATCTTTAGATAGCTGCTTCATACCAGTACTGCCTCCTTTATGATGGCTTCCTCAGGGCAAATGTCGGCGCACACGCCGCACTCATTGCAGATGACCTCGTCAATTCTTGTCTTGCCAATACCTGGATCCCAGACCAGTGCAGGACAGCGGAATATCCTGGTGCAAAGCCTGTTACAGCCGCAATCCTCTCCCAGGCATTTATCCTGCAATATCTTCATCTTATAAGGATGCTTTTCTTTTTTACCGCGCACGAGTTCGCACGGCCGCCGCATTATGGCAACCCTCGTGCCGCTCTTCTGTTCCAGAAGATCCAACAAGGTATCTGTAGTCTTCTTCAAATCGAATGGGTCGCAGACCTCCACCCTCGCGCCGATGGCCTTGCATATATTTTCCATGCTTATCGGCGCTGCCGGCTCGCCCATGGCGGTCAGCTCCGTTCCCGGGTGAGGCTGAAAGCCGGTCATGGCCGTGGCGCTGTTGTCGAATATCACCAGCACAAAATTGGCCTTATTATGTACGCCGTTGATCAGCGCCGGCACGATCGAGTGGTAAAAGGTCGAGTCCCCCGCCACCGCGATTACGGGTTGATCAAAACCGAAGCGCCACAGCTGCCCGAACCCGTTTGCCAGGCCGGTGCCCGCTCCCATGCACTGATGCGTCCTGTTCTGGAAGAAGCCGGCGGGGCCCAGCGCCATGGAATAACAGCCGATGTCACCGGTAACAAAGCCGTCCCTGCCGTCCATGCGCAGGGCATTCTTGATCGCCCAGTAGGATGCGCGGTGCGGGCAACCGGCGCAGAAGGTGAGCATCCTCTCCATGGTGTAACCCTGCGGCACCGCTTCCAGTTTCTTAGCATAGTCCGCTTCCCGGGTCTCGTACTTGATATTAAGAATTGTGGTAATCGCTTTGATTACGGCATCCGGCGTCAACTCACCGAAGGCGTTTAAATGCCGGGTATGTTTGCCGTAATAAATGTTGCGGCGGCTCTCGGGAGACATGCTGGCGCTGTACTCCATGATAGCGCCTTCCAGGAAAGGATCGGTTTCCTCGATGAATAAAACCTTATCCGTCCTGCTCAGGCAGCTCTTCACCAGCTTTTCAGGCAGCGGCCACAACGTCCCCAGCTTGAGGATGCCCACCCCGTTTTCGATCTTCAGCGCATTTACGGCATCCTGGGAATAGAGCCATCCGCTGCCGCAGGTAACGATAAGCAGGTCAGGTCTCTCAGGTCCCACGTATTTATTAAAAGAGGATGATTCAAATTTCTCCCTGGCCTTGTCCAGCTTCATATGCTGGAAGGCATGGCGCAGAGAGCTGGGTATCGTCATGATGGAGGTCGGCAGGGTGTTTTTGGGGTCAAGTATGTTTTCAAATCTTGCCTTGTGGTCGACCTTGGGAATTTCACCCAGTTTCACATTGCCCCGTGCATGAGCGACCCTGGTAACGCTGCGCAGGATGCAGATCGAACCGATCTCCTCGCTCAGGTCGTAGAGCCATTTCATCATATCCTTGGCTTCCTGGAAATCGCCGGGCTCCAGCAACGGTATGTCGAACCATTTGGCTATGGCGCGCGAATCTTCCTCGTTCGAGCTGGAATGTGCAGCAGGGTCGTCGCCGACCATGAGCACCAGGCCTTTCTTGCCGATGCCGCTCAGAATCACCGTCGCCAGGAAGTCCGAGGCCACGTTGAGGCCGTTCATCTTCATGGCCGCCAGCGCGCGTATCCCCGCGTATGAAGCAGCAGTGGCCGCCTCGAGAGCAACCTTCTCATTGACCGACCATTCCACGTAAATGTTCTTTTGTTTTGCGATCTCCGCCAGGCTCCCGATAATTTCGGACGATGGTGTCCCCGGGTATGCGGAAGCAAAGCCGACCCCGGCTTCCAGCGCGCCGCGCGCGATCGCCTCATTCCCTATGAACAGCTGGCTCGTGCCCGGTGCATCAATATCAATAGTAGCCATGGTTCTGACCTCCCTGATCGGACTTCTTATTACGCCAGGAGCTTATCTCGAACATCCTGTGCCATCCCCAGGTATAGCAGGTTATTTTTATCACCCGTCCTTTTTATGATCTCTTTCAGCGCGCGTGTTTTCTTCAGCATGGAAGCCTCTTTGAGGTGGGTCAGGTTTTGCGCCGGCAGGGCGTCCACCTCCAGCCTGCCTTTCTTCTTCGCTGCATCGATTATATCGGCGCCGCGCTGCGTGCGCACGATCACCGTATTCCAGCCCTCGACGCCTTCAACGGAACCCACGGAGATGTCGCTGAATTCCGCGGTCATGTCGAGGCAGTAGGCGCAGGTGGGCATCCTGTACTGCCTGACTTCATCCAATGAATAGGATTTTTTTTCTTTACCGATAAATACGTCGAACCGGTTCGCCGGTGGAGGTGGAATGTCGAATTTCTTCACCCTGGGCAGATCCAGGTTATCTTTAAGAAACTCATAGAAACTGTCGTAAGCCAGCGCCCAGGTACAGAATAGCCCGACGACCACTTGTATATTGGCCATATTTACCCTTTGAGTCGGCGGTAGAGAGCGCATTTTAGCCAGGGACAGCGACTGGCAGGGTGTTAATACAATGCCCAGCTTGTCCTTACTCTCCCTGGGGATCCGGTTCAAGGCCTCCAGCGCAGGGTAAGCCATATAGTTTGAGCCGGCACATTCCAAAACTTCCTTCGGTGAAGTGGCTACATATCCGGCAGGCAGCTTATCCCTGGTCGTTTTGGCCAGGATGGCCTTACTAATAATACCTTCATCGAGCGCCAGTGATAACAGAGCACTCACGCTACCCCCGTACTGGGCCTTCGACCTTACCCTGGCATCCTTAGCTCTTGCCATGAAAATATCCTTGACAGTCCCTATTTCACTGCCCGTATAGGGAACGCCATAAATCTTGTTGCTCAGCATGCCCATATCCGTGAAGGTCCGCGGGCAATACTCGTAGCAGTGGCCCTCAGACCTGGTGCAGAAGTCCAGCATCCTGATCTTACCCTTATAAAACACTAAATAAGGACAATCGCCGACACATGCCCCGCATACTGCGCATAACCCGGCATCAATGACCTCCTCAAGCAGCTCTTTTACACCCCTGGTTTTGGTAAGCATGAGATCCTCCTTGTCAGACTATGTAAATTACGCGGAGCGAGACTGAATACTGCCGATAATTCTAAAACTACCAGCGATAATTTTCAATACGACTGAATTTATAGTATTATGAAATTATCACATATTTCCTCAAGCTCCCTCTGTGTTCTTATCCACCCCACAAAAATTGGGGAAGCGCTGAAGAAAAGCGCTTAGCTTTTAAGGGATACCGGAGAAATGGTCAAAGTGGGAGGTTGCTTATCTTGAAGATAGTTACTTTAGAGGACTGCGGCTGCTTTTGCTCGCGGAATAATCCGTACCAACCATTACCGAGCAGAGCCGAATATTCATATTTTACCAGACTAATAATCTCCGAATCCCCTGATTGTTATTGATTGGCAAGGTGCCAGGTTATTCAGCGGTGAATATGCTGCAGATAGCGGCTTATTCTACCGGAGTAACATATACTCGCTGTTCGGTATGCCCTCTATCTTATCAGTTTCGCCCCCGACGGTAACCTCAGCAGTGTAGTCGGCCACCAGGCGCCAGTAGTACTGCGGCCAGGGCGCGCCATACAACATTTCGCTGCGTGTAGAAAGGCCCTTGCCATAGATGTTGCATTTAAATTGAACACCATCCTCACTCGCAGCCATTTCAATATCGCGCGGCATGGATTTATGGTAGACCTCATCGTGTAATTCACCGGTCCTCTTCAAGCTGAAATTTCCTGGGGTCAGCACCGGTTTATCTCCCTTCGCCAGGTAAAAGCGTGACTCATCAGGCTCACCCTGCCGGGCAGGGTATAGATAATAATAAATCATGGTGTAGTAAGGATGGTGGAATCGCCCCCAGAACCAGCTATGCAGGCTATCGTGCATGTCCACATTGCCCCAGTTGTGATCGTGGTAGCCCAGGCCTTTAACCGCGATAGGCTCCCCTTGAATATAGATTGTTCCTTCAACCTCGGCGCGCGGCAATGGCACCAGCCAGCCGTGTTTTTCAGCACCGTTATCGTACAGATAACCCTTCCCCAGCGGCTTCCAGCCGGGCAGTTTTCTCTTGAACACCAGGTCGGCTCCGGCCCGCTTGCTCATGGCGCTGATATGATAAGTATCGCCTTCCTGAACAGCGAAATGGTTGCCCAGCCGGACATCACATTTCTCCGAACTGGCTGTGCATTTAGCGGCATCTATACCCTTAAGAACCGATATATCCTCGCCTTCCGGCGTGAAGATGCAGATATACAGGGCAGGCACGCGAGGCTTAGCGTGACCCAGCGGGAAGTGATACCCTACGGCACAGGTATAGCCATTGTCAAAATGACCGTCAAAGTACCACCACTCGTAGTAATCAGGCGTATCGTAGAAATGGCGCCCGTCATCCCTATCGGTGTAACCAAGTGTGCCTGCCATGTTATACCTCCCTTAGCCAGGTTTGCTGAGCCGGCTATTTAAATAACATATACTCGTGGATAGTCTGTCCGGAGACCCGTTCATTCAGGCCGTCCGACTTGAACTTCGCGTTATAGTCCGCCAGGAAGCGCCAGTAGTAGATAGGCCTCCCGCCGGCCGCTGCCATATCGATCCTTTCTACAACGCTCTTGGTATCAAGCTGGCAATCCAGCCCAACCCCATCGCTGCCGCCGAGGATTTTCAAACTACGAGCGTATTGGCGCTGCAGGTCAGCGTCAGTTTCAAGGTTTTTCTGGCTGAGTGTGAACTGGTTTGTACCCAGCAGCGGTTGGTCCTGCCTGGCCAGGTAAAGGTTCGCGGCGATCTCATCATCTTTATCCTGGGGAAAGCACCAGCCGTAAATCAATGTGTATTTCTCATCATAGAGACGGCCCCAGTACCAGCCGTAGAATGCTTCATCAATGTTGGTGTTACCCCAGTTGTGATCGTGGTAGCCGCGGTTTCCCTTCACTTTTACCGGAGTTTCCCCGATATAAATCGTGCCCTCCACCTCAGCCCGCGGGGCTGGCACCACCCAACCCTGAAAGTTATTTCCTTTATCATAAAGTACTCCTGTGTCGCGGCATTTCCAGCCGGGTAATATGTTCTTAAAAGTTAGCTCGGCGCCGGCGCGCCTGGTGCGGAACGATACCCTGTACCCGCCGTCCTCCTGCCGGACAAAGCTTTCGCCCATCTTTACATCGCAGCGTTCATCCGAGGCGCTGCAGTTGGCAGGATCAAAGACCTTGAAGCTCATGTGCTTTTGCCCGTCAGGTGTATAGATGTGCAACTGCACCACGGGTATGTGCGGCGCCATGAACAGCAGCCGGTAGTGAAAGGTGATAACACAGGAATAGCCATTATCGAACTGGGCATCCAGGTACCACCACTCATAGTACTTCTCTCCCGGGTAATAGTGCAGGGCATCGTCCCTGGCGGTATATTCCGATCCAACGATTTTATTCATTATCTGCCCTTCCTTTCCAACTTGTGGACACTAATCTCTGTACCCTGTATGCTGAGGGGTAGAAGACCCGTCCGTATAAGCGGGCGTACCTGAAGAGCCCCTACGGTGTTTGCTCAGTTGAATTCGCAGCCCCGCATAAGGGCTGCTTTGTTCAATTCC
>Ga0315294_10001025_pt1 | contig 30123 bp, 27 predicted proteins | sample YL17G13_40_MG_FD_203626 | JGI IMG/M metagenome (GOLD analysis project Ga0315294, IMG submission 203626) | Sediment microbial communities from Yellowstone Lake, YNP, Wyoming, USA - YL17G13_40 | ecosystem: Environmental > Aquatic > Freshwater > Lake > Sediment | place: USA: Wyoming | collected...
CCTATCGCTCTGCGGACGATGGCCGGCTACACCAGCGACTCATTCTCGCCTGAGGGCGCTGAATCCGAGGTCAATCAGTTCCAGGTGAACGGCCTGGACATGTTCGCGGGTGGAGTGCTTGGATTCAACAAAGGTTTCTTTCTGGCCTACAAGCCCCAAATCGAGGGCGGGTCCGGCGTGGAAGCGCAAACCGGCGAAATGGAGCAGGCAAGCGCGATATTCAGCCGCCTGAGATCCACCTGGCTGAACCTGCGCGTCGGACGATTCGAGGCCGCCTACGTGCCATTCTCTCAACTGCGCTCCATCAGCATCTCGCCGTATGAGGTATACGGCTTCAACGGCTCGCCGGAGCTGTCGGCAGCCGGGATTAGAGGATCGCTGAACGCATTCGCGCTGGCGGATACCGCGGACGGAATCGAGATCACCGGCTGGGGCCGCGGACCCTTGCAGTACGCGTTCGGCGTGGTTGACGGTTCGAGGAACAACAAGCTGGACGACGGGCCGGCGGACTTCTATCTCAGAGGAGCTTACGTGATCGGTCAGGGATTCGGGCAAACCGCCGGTCAGAGGCTGGGCGCTACTCTCTATTTCGGACGGGCGCGAGCACTGGACGTGGACACGAGGCACAGCTTCAACCGCCTGGGCTTTGACGCGAACATGAATCGGACGCCATATCAGGTCATGTTCCAGTACATCCACGGTCGGGACAGCAGTGCTTTCAACGTCTTCCGTCCTGATGCGACTTACAAGTTCTCCGGAGGTTTTCTGCAGGTCAATCACTTCGAGCACGAATCGGCGAAGTTCCTGCGCTACGACTGGGTGAATACCCCGTCAGAGGATGACCACGACATCGGCAGAATCACTGTGGGGTTGAGGCAGCACCTGGACCACGGCCTGGCGCTCCAACTTGAATACTCCCATCGGAAGGTGGACAACGGCGCCGGGCCCGGCTCGGACCTGACGGAGAACTTCGCCGCCGCGCGGCTCGACTGGGCGTTCTGAGAAACACTCACGCCAATGCACATGAGGTCTGGGAGAATCTCCCCGGGCCTCATTTGTCAACTCGTTCTAAGCCGATGCTGCCTACTTGATAAGCCTGATCGCCACCGGATACCTGTACGCCGTGCCCTGGTTCGCCTTCATTCCGGCCATGATGCAGAACACCAGGTTTGCGATCAATAGGGCGGGATACAGTATGAGCCCGATTCCGACGAACGACAAGACGCCCGCAGCAACGAATGCAATTGCCAGGGTGATCTGGAAGTTCAACGCTTCCTTGGCCTGGTCATTGACGAACTGCATCTGGTCCTTCTGTACCAGCCAGATAACCAGCGGGCCGAGGAAATAAAACAGAATGCCGCTCAGATGCGCGAGCATCGCCCACATCCGCTCGTCCCTTTTCTCAGTCGTTGGAGCCTGCTCCTGTGGACCGACGGGCGGCTGCTCCTGCGGGGCGCCTGGTACCTCTGTAGACATTTAGACTCCTCCCTTGCTTCACCGCCATGCTTGCGCGGTTTCTGCTATGGTACACCGAACCGCTCGTCTCGTCAAGTTCCGCGGGTACACCGGCTTCCAACTCACACTACCCGCTCTCGTCAGTGCGCAAACGCGGTGGAATGCGGGAGCCTGCTGCTGCTTCCAAGGCCGCGTCCTTCTCACCTAGAGTCACGCCGGGCTGTGCCTCCAGGAGCGCCGCGTAACCGTTGGCAGTCGCTTCTTATCCTCAGCCATGTGCAGACTCCTTGCCCAAGAGTATACCGGGAAAATGGTGGCGTGTGAAAGGCGTGCAAGTTCAACGCTTAACCTTAGTTAGCCTCCACCCAATCCACCTGCGCGGTATTGGCAGGGAACTTAAGCAAGACCTGGTATTCAGCTAGGGTGCGCTCAGACCAGTTCAGTGTGCGGAACGGGTGCAAGGAGGTTTTCTCTGCCCGAACTGCCCATAACTCTGCGGGCGAGGAAATACTGGCTCTACGCAAGAACAGCAAGTGCTCCCCGCTATTAGACCAGCGCAGTTCAACAAGAAGGCCGTTTACTAGGCCAAGCTTTCGTGCCAACCCTGATGCCGGGTCAAGGATCACAAGCTGATTCTCGAGGAGACTACGTACCGGCAACAGGAGCGCTAACCACTTGCCGTCCGGCGAAAACGCAAATTCCCAGACCTGCTCCGGTATCTCGAACAGGCCTATTGATCGCCAGGCGTCAGGCTGGAACATTCTGTCGGGACTAGCCGGCCATTCCAGTACCCTGAGTCGGCGGCGGTAGTTCCATGCTATCCGCCTGCCATTCGCGGAAAGGGCGACGTAGCCACCTTTCGTACCGTTTCGAATAGTGGTCCGTTTCTTGCCGTCCGACTGCAGTAAGAGCAAACCCTTCTCGTGGAAAGACGTGGCAACAATCAGCCGATGACCCGGTACCCATGCTGAGCCGAACGTATCCCTCACAAGCTGTGTGCGCTTGCCGGTCTTGACATCATGAATGTAGAAGGTCGCAGGTATCTCCCAGTTATATGACTCACCGCCCATTCCCTGGGGCACTCCCTCATTTGAGATGTAGCTTAACAGGGATTCATCCGACGACCATTGCAGGTATCGGTAGCCGGCATTGTCCGTCCTCAGTGCCTTTTTTCGCCTGGCGCTCACGGAGATGAACCACAAATCATTCAAGTTTGTGGCTATCCAGTCCCTGTTATTCGCGGCAACCAGTAGATACTTGCCGCTGGGCGAAAGGCTGATTTCCCTTACTCCCTCGTCATGCCTCGAGTAGTACAGGAGATCGCCGGCTGATGCAGGAACCTCAGTGACTGCCTCACCCACCGTGAAGCCCCTTATCGCGACACATGAGGGAGCAGCAGTAGGTAACCGCTGCGCGTACACGACGTACGCTATTCTCGGGACTGACTCGGGCCTGCTGGAAGGAACATGAGCTGACCATGCCGGTACCCATACCTCCATAGCCTCGACGTGCGAGAGGGAGACATCTCGGACGGCGGCCCGTACATCGCTAGCAGGCACCAGGTTCCGCCTGTTCGGCTCCTGGCGTTCGCACCTGCAGACCAGGATACATGCGACCGCTGTAAGGGCAATGAAAGTACGAACAACCCTATGCCGAGACCTCATATCTACCACAACCTTACCGTGGGGTTACCCCCGATTGTATACTTAGTGTTCCCGCGGACAGCAGGGTTACTATGATGTTCGACAGCCTGCTTTCCTTGCCGCCAGTTCGGCCTCAGTCGCTGCCGACAGCTCGGGGAGTCGAATGCACCCTCGAGTGCTTGAGGAGATCCTGTTCGGCAAATACAAACAGCCTGTCTTGTCGGAAGTATGCGATGCGCTTTCTGTTCCCGCTCACCGACACCCAGCTAGTACTGCCGATAGCGGGAGGTTCAGCATCGGGAAGGATAAGCCATCTCTTCTGTCCTGATCCGTCGCGACGGCAAGTCCAAACCTCTACTCGACTGATATCATCGGATAAACCCGAGGGATAAACCATTACGTAGGCAAAGTGTCCATCGTCAAGCCAACTCAAGAGTTCGGGATAGGCAGTGATGTGCTTGGAGGCTTGGTCAACCCGGGGTGGAACGTTTCCTCTTCGAATCCAGCTCCATCGACTGGCCTGCTTATGATAGCAAACTATTGCCTGGTCATGGTAATTTCCAGGAATCAATGTGGCGTAGTCGTCGCTCTCCGACCATTTGCCGTCGGCACCGATGACAATCGGGTTGCTGCCATTCCTCGTTGGGACAGGTCTGGTCACCCCTGTCCGCACGTTAAAGAACAGCGCTTGTAGACCGGGTTGGTCGTGAGAGATCATGAAGGACACAAGGATGTCATCAGAGTTGCCGACCCACAAGACGTCGGTTGGAGGATAGGAATTGATGAGAAACGAGGCCTGGCGTTTGTTGATGTCGAGCAAGCTTATATCCCCTGTTTCGGCCACGGCGGCGACCAACTGCCGGGTTGGATGCCACTCGAGGTCGTAATACACATCAACCCCAAATCGTTTAATCAGGCGGGGTTCCTGAACCCCAGTTCGCAGATCATAGAGGTCTACCCAACTAGTCTTGCGGTCTGTTACTGCCACCGCTACGAGGTTGCCGTCGGGGGAAAGCGCTACTGCAAACGGAAGGCCATCGTGGATTTCAAATTCCCCAGGTTCCCGTTGCTCCTGTACTGGCGAAGTCGGAGCCGGCTCCGACTTTCCGCTGCAGCTCAATATGGACACTCCATGATAGGCGGCAACCACCAGTATGGCGCCGATGAGCAAATAACTCCTCTTGATCGTGGGCATAGAACTCGCCTCCGCGTCCAGCAGTTGCTTATCGCGACAACCACCCCGACGGCAAAAACGCCCGGCGTACGCGGGTCTACGAGAGAAGACATGCCCACTATAGTCCGCAATACCTAAGCTGTCAACGCCCTTTTTTACCCGGGCCCGCGATTGACAGCCGCATGCGCTCCTGGTATAGTTTTCCTGACGGCTGAGGTTCGAGCGGCGATTCTCCGAGAAAGCGTAAGGTTTGATGAACTCAGAGGTTTTCTCTCTCATAGACAGCAGGTCGGATGCGACTATCGGCCTGCTGTCGAAGCTTATCTCCTTCCGCAGCACGGTGGGGAGCGAGCGCGAAATCCAGGAGTACCTCGCCCGGCAGGCAGGCGGGCTGGGCTTCGAGGCCAGGCTGGTCCCGATACACCCGAATATCGAGGCGGACGAAGACTATACGACGGTGCCAGGGCACAAGGGATACGAAGGCCGGGCGAACCTGGTGATCACGGTTCCCGGCACAGGCGGCGGACGAAGTGTGATCCTGAACGCCCACGTGGACGTCGTTCCCGGCCCGGACGAGCTTTTCGCGCCGAGGGTGGAGAACGGCGTGATTCACGGCCGGGGCGCGGTTGACGCGAAGGGCCATGTCGTCACCATCCTGCTCGCACTGGCGGCGTTGAAGGACGCCGGGGTGAAGCTCCGGGGCGACGTGACCGCCCAGTTCGTCATCGAGGAAGAGGCCGGCGGCAACGGCGCGCTGTCTGTGATCCTAGACGGGATGCGGGCGGACGGCGCGCTCGTGATGGAGTCCACGGACCTCAACGTTCATCCTGCGAATCGGGGGGCCGTGTGGTTCAAGCTGACTATCGAGGGCAAGTCCACGCACATGGGCCGCTGGCGCGATGGAGTGAGCGCGGTTGACGAGATGATGGACGTCATTCGAATCCTGAAGGGGTACGAGCAGAGGCTGGTCGCGGAATCCGGCGGCGATCCTCTTTTTCCGGATCCGGCAGCGAACGTGAAGGTCAACGTGGGAACGATCCAAGGCGGCGACTGGCCGTCCATGGTTCCGGGAAGCTGCGCGATCGAGGGCGGAGTCGGCTTCCTGCCGAACAAGCGGCTTGCGGACATCCGAGGCGAGCTCAGGCAGGCGATAGAGGCACAGGCGAGCGAGTGGACCCGCGCGCACTACGCGCTCGAGTTCGACCGCCTGCACAACGAGGCCTATCGGATGCCGCCGGATCATCCGCTGGCTCAGACGCTCCACGTGTCCGCGACTTCGTTCGGCGCGGCGTCGGAGATTACGGGCATGACCGCCTCGTGCGACGCGCGGCTTTTCTGGCATCGGGGCAAGATGCCGACGGTGGTATTCGGGCCGGGGAAGTTCCCGTACGCCCACTCGCTCGAGGAGCAGATCTCGATTCAGGAGCTCAACCTGGGCGCGAAGATCCTGGCGGACTTCCTGATGAGGTGGTGTGGTCGTTAGAACACAGAAGCACAGAAAAAGGCGGAAGGCACAGAAGAGAATGGCATGTACAAAATGGAACTTCAGGACTTTGATGGACTGTATTCCGATCTAACAGAGCGCATCATCGGTTGTGCGGTGAAAGTGCACAGAGCCCTTGGGCCCGGGTTCCTCGAATCGGTATACGAAAATGCTCTGGCTATCGAGTTCGACTCCGCCGACATACCATTTCAGCGCCAGTTGGAGGTGGACTTGACCTATGCGGGGCAGATTGTCGGTACCCACCGGTTGGACATGCTTGTGGATGAGAAAGTAGTAGTTGAGCTGAAGGCAAAGGACCAGATAGCGGAGGCAGACAAAGCTACAACCTTATCGTATCTGAAGGCCACACGGAAGAGATTGGCACTCATTATCAACTTCGGAAGGCCTAAGATCGATGTCAAGCGGCTGGGCAATGTGGACATCAGATCTTAGTTTCCGTTCTGTGCCCTCTGTGGCCTTCTGTGTTCTCTGTGTTCCAAGGAGGAACGTATGGCTGTCAAGATCGCAATCATCGGAGCCGGGAAGTTCGGCGAGGTGCATCTGAAGACGTTCAAGCAGCTCGAGACGCTCGGCGTCGCCGAGCTGAAGGGATTCGCCACGATCAAACAGGAGGAGATTGACAGGTTCGAGCCGGTCTACGGCGTTAAGGGCTATCTCGACTACAAGGAGCTCATCGCCCAAGACGTGGATGCGGTGACCGTCGTCACACCTGATTTCCTCCACCGCGAGATCGCCGTCTATGCGGCGAATCACGGCAAGCACGTGCTTTGCGAGAAGCCGCTCGATGTCACCGTGGAAGGCTGCACGGAGATGATCGAGGCGGCAAAGAAGAACAACGTGCTCCTCGAGGTGGACTTCCACAAGCGGTATGACCCGGATCACATGGCGGTCGAGGCTGGTGTCCGGGACGGCAAGCTCGGCGATATCCTGTACTGCAGCGCCTACATGGAGGACAGGATCGAGGTGCCGGTGGACTGGTTCTCGCACTGGGCGCCGCACGGCTCGCCGCTCTGGTTCCTCGGAAGCCATTTCGTTGACCTCATCCGATGGATCATCAAGTCGGACGGCGAGTCGGTATATGCGAGCGGCGGAAAGAAGACTCTGCTTCCCGATTTCGGCATAGATATGTACGACTCGGTCAGCGCGCTCGTCATCTTCAAGAACGGCGCGTCGCTGAATCTGGACGTATCCTGGATTCTGCCCAGGAAGTTCGAGGCGATCGTGAACCAGGGCATGCGCATAGTCGGGACGAAAGGCGTCTGGGAGGTTGACAGTCAGGACAGAGGCGACAGATCCTGCTCCAAGGATGAAGGCATGCGCACCTGGAACAACAACTTCATGCGCGAGGAGAAAGACAAGCACGGGCGAACGATATATAGAGGGTACGGCGTGGAGAGCATCGCGGACTTTGCATACAATGTGAAGTTCCTCCAGGAGGGTGGAACTCTCGAGCAACTTGCGGGCAGGTATCCCTCCGGGGAAGACGGCCGCGAGGTCACTCGAATCTGCGCCGGAATCCAGAAGAGCCTGGAGACGGGGGAGGTTGTGAGGCTCTAGCGCGTTTGAGGTCACAGAATGTGACCTCAAACAGGAGAGGCAAAAGGATGACCGAAGCCGAGCAGTCGCTAGTTCCTATTGAGATGATCGCACAATCCATTCTCCTGCTGCGTGGGCAGAGGGTGATTCTGGATGCGGACTTGGCACGCTTGTACGGAGTATCGACAAAGCGGCTGAACGAGCAGGTCCGGCGAAATCACTTCCGGTTCCCGGAGGATTTCATGTTCCAACTAACCGATGAGGAAACCCGAAACTTGAGGTCGCAAAATGCGACCTCAAGTTCTCAGCACGGCGGCCGCCGAACTCGTCCCCACGCCTTCACCGAACATGGCGCATTGATGGCTGCAAGTGTGCTCAACACCCCGCGTGCTGTTGAAGTAAGCGTATACGTCGTGCGGGCTTTCATCCGGCTTCGGGAACTAATGGCAACGCATGCCGAGTTATCTCAAAAGCTCGCGGAACTGGAATCGCGGGTGGACAGCCATGATGATGAGATAGCGGCGTTGATTGAGGCGATCCGGCAGCTTCTTTCGCCCCCGGAGCAACCGGAGCGACGGATAGGCTACCGGCTGAAAGAGAAGAAGCGCCGGTACATTGTCAACCGCATGAGTTAGAGGAGAGGTATAATGGCAATTCCCGATATCAAGACCGAGCTTCCCGGCCCGAATGCGAAGAAATACATAGAGATGTCCCGGCGGTATGAGCCGCATTCGATGTCCGACCAGGTGCCCGCGGTATGGCGTCGGGGCGAGGGCGCGGTTGTGGAAGATGTGGACGGCAACACGTTCATAGACTTCACCTCCGGCGTGCTGGTGACGAACGTCGGCCACTGCCACCCGAAGCACGTGAAGGCGATCCAGGAGCAGGCAGCCGAGCTGATGAACGCCTACGACTTCGTGAGCCCGTGGCGTGCTCAGTTGGCGAAGAAGCTGGTGGACATTACATCTCCGAATCTGGACAAGGCATTCATACTTTCCACGGGCTCTGAGGCAGTCGAGTCGGCGATCAAGGTTGCGAGGCGGTACACCGGCAGGTATGAGATCATTGCCTTCCACGGCGCGTTCCACGGACGGACGTACATGGCGATGAGCGTCGGCGGGAAGCAGGGTGTCAAGAAACACTTCGGGCCGATGGTGCCGGGCGTGCTTCATGCGCCGTTCTGCTACTGCTATCGGTGCGCGTTCGAGCAGACGTATCCTGGGTGCGAGTATACCTGCCTTCGGTACCTCGACCGAATGCTCGAAACTGAGAGCACCGGATCGGTGGCGGCGCTGATCACCGAGACATATCAGGGCGGCGCGGGCTCCATCATCCCGCCGGGAGACTACATGCAGCGGCTCAAGAAGTGGTGCGAGGAGCGCGATATCCTGTTCATCCTGGACGAGGTGCAGTCGTCCTTCGGGCGCACGGGCAAGATGTTCACATACGAGTACTGGGACATCCAGCCGAACCTTCTCACCCTGGGAAAGGGCATCGGGAGCGGCGTACCGGTCTCCGCGCTCGTCGGGGAGTCCCGGCTACTCGACCCGCTGGAGCCCGGAAGCATGTCGAGCACGAACGGCGGAAATCCTCTCTGCTGCAGGGCGGCACTCGCGGCGATCGAGATCATCGAAGAGGAACGGCTCTGCGAGAAGGCCGCCGAGCTCGGCAAGCTCATGCTCGGCCGGTTCGACGAGATGAAGGCGAAGTACGAGATGATCGGCGACGTGCGCGGCATGGGCCTGGCGGTCGGCGTGGAGATCGTGAAGGACAAGAAGAGCAAGACGCCCGACGCTGAGATGACCCGCCGCATAACCCAGGAAGCCTTCAAGAAGGGGCTCATCCTCATCGCACCCATCGGGTTCTACGGCAATGTCATTCGCATCGCCCCGCCGCTCGTGATTCCGAAGGACCTGATGATGAAGGCGCTGGACATCATCGAGGAGGCGATTCGTTCCCTTTCCGGCTGATGATACTAGAACACAGAAGCACAGAAGGGAATCAGTAACCAGTTACCAGTCACCAGTCACCAGTGACCGGTCACCAGTAAGAACTTCCACTGATCACTGATTACTGATCACTGGTTACTGTCTTCCTCCGTGTTCTCGAGAGGGAGATCATGCCCGTACCGGATCTGCACAAACGCCTGGAGGAACTGGATGCACTCGTGGACCCTGCCCACGTGCGGGAATGCGACCGGCTTCTGGAGGACACGTTCTCTTACCGTGAGGTCGAGCGCCTGCCCAGTCTCAACCCGGATCCGGTTGAAGGATGGCCGACCTTCCCCTACTCCGAAGCCTTCGACGACCCGGAGAAAATGCTCGTCAACGAGCTCGCCGGGGCTTACCTCGGAGGTAAGCTTCGCGACGACCGTATGTACACCATCCGGGCGAACTACGGCGTGGGCACCGTGGCCTCCCTGTTCGGATGCCGAATCTCCCTCACGATGGACAACATGCCCTGGTGCGAGGCCCTATCGGAGGATAGACTGCTGGAGGGGCTGGAAAGGGGAGTGCCGGAGATGACTGCGGGGCTGGGGTGCAGAGTCCTGGAAACCGAGCGCTTCTACATGGACACACTCGCTCGGTACCCGAACCTGAAACAGGCGGTTCACGTCTTCGTGTGCGATACTCAGGGGCCCTTCGACAGTGCTCACCTCGTCATGGGGCATCGCATCTATACCGAGCTGTACGACAATGCGGACCTGGTGCATCGGCTGCTCGACCTCGTCACTCAGACGTGCATCCGTTTCACGAAGGCCCAGAAGGAGATCATAGGCGAGGGCAACGACTGGAGCTATCATTCCCAGATGAAGGTCCGCGGCGGAATCAGGATATGCGAGGACGCGCCGACGAACATCTCCCCGGCGGCGTACCAGGAGTTCTGCCGCCCATATAACGAGCGCCTTCTCGCAGAGTTCCAGGGCGGGTGGATCCACTACTGCGGGAAGGGATATCAGATGTTCCCGCATCTGATCTCGACCCCCGGCCTCTGCGGCGTGAACTTCGGCAACCCCGAAATGCAGGACCTTCAAGCGATCTACAAGGAAGCTGCGCCTCGAAAAGTCGGCATCATCTCCTGGAGCGGGCCCTTTACCGAGGACGACCGGAAGCATGTCAAGACTGGAATCAGCCTGATCGGGAGGGGCACCCGCTCGCCCGATCAGGCACTGTGGTAGCTCTTCCTGCCCGTGCGGGTGAACCTGGATCATTCATGAGCAGCGTAACGTTGACACAGAGTGCTTCCTCCCCGTGCGAATGAATTCACGGCAACGAAGGCACAAAGTGTCCCTTCGGACACTGTGGATATAGTCCCCGTAGGGGGACTTCGTGCATTCGTAGCCGTGGTTTTCCCGCCAGGCGGGATCCCGGTTTATCGGGATAACCGCACGGGCAGGAAAGGATGGTCGTTTGCGAATAATCCGGGTGAATTCACGGCAACAAAGACACAAAGTGCCCCTTCGGGCACTGTGGATATAGTCCCCGCAGCATCGGTGACGGAAAGGAAGAATCATGACACAAAGCAAGTTGTTGTTCCTGCTCGCAGGACTGCTGTTCATCACCGCTGGCAATGCGTGCGCGGAGCTGAACGTCCGGGACTTCGGCGCGAAGGGCGACGGAGTAACCAACGATACGGCCGCGTTCCAGAAGGCGATGGATGAGTGCGGCGCTCAGGGCGGCGGAATAGTGACCGTTCCAGCCGGCAAGTACCTGATCGAGACCCATTTGAACATTCCTCCTTCCGCAACCCTGGAGGGCACCTGGCGCGCGCCGGCTACGGTCGCGCAATATCACGACCCGAAGGATCCAAAGGGCGGGCCGGAGCTCACCGGGAGCGTGCTCCTGGCCGTCGAGGGCGCCCGCAATCCGGACGGCACGCCCTTCATCAGCCTGAATCGCAACTCATGTCTGAAAGGCGTGACCATCTTCTACCCCGAGCAGACAAAGACCAATCCGCCGGTGGCCTACCCGTGGACGGTGGCCTGCGCCGGTGCGGACAACTGCTCTGTTGTTGACGTGCTCATGGTCAATCCCTACCAGGCCGTGGATTTCGGCAGCCGCGCATCCGGTCGTCATTACATCCGAAATCTGTACGGTCAGCCACTGTACAAGGGGCTTTACGTGGACCTCTGCCTCGACGTAGGCCGAATCGAGAACATCCACTTCTGGCCGTTCTGGACGGCAGCGGATCCGGACAGCCCTGTTGCGAGGTTCATGCTGGAGAAGGGCGAGGCGTTCATCTTCGGACGAAGCGACTGGGAGTACGTGACGAACTGCTTCGCCATCAGCTATCATGTCGGCATGAAGTTCGTGCGCGGCAGAGGGACAGGCCCTTACGAGGGCCCGGGCAACTACCTGCTGACTCAGAGCGGCGCCGACTGCTGCGATATTGCAGTATTGGTCGAGGAGACCCAGGGCCACTCCGGCGTGAGCTTCTCCAACTCGCAGATATTCGGCGATATTATCGTCAAGGACACCAACATCGGCATGGTCAGGTTCACCGGCTGCGGTCTGTTCGGCAGCGAGCATGCCAGGAACGGCATCGGCCTGGCGGAGATCGCCGGGCGCGGGCGCGTTTCATTCGATAACTGCCACTTCTACTGCATCCACCGCGACATCGAGGTTGACAAGATGATCCACGTCAAGAGCGGCCGGATCGCCATAACCGACAGCGTCTTCATCAACAGTTGGGATGCCCCCTATAACCGCGCACCGATCGTGCTGGAACCGGAAGTGCAGGCGGCAGTGATTGCGAACAACGAGTTCTACGGCAGGGCCGAAATCATCAACCGCTCCAGGGGCAGGGTCAAGATCGCGAACAACGTCGAGGAGACGGACACCAACCCGTTCCCAGGAGATAAGCCGGACAAGGAGAAGTAACGCAAGTCGGCGGGTGACTTGCCGCCAATGGCACGTTTCTTGCAAGCCCGTTTGACGTACTCTGCTCCTTCCAACCGGCACAGCGGTTGAGGCAGCCGCCGTGCACGCCCGGCGTCAATCGGCGCCGGGCTTTCCATTCCCCGCATGAACCGCATCGGTGCCCGCTCAATCGTCCATTCCTCTGCGCGAGAACTGGCAGTTCTACTGGCACTCCTCCGCAACCGCTGTGGCATAATCCAAATGAGAGACAATTGAATCCGGGCTTTCCGAGAAAGGCAAACCCTGAGAAATCGGGGGACGCAAAGCCGTGGGTCTGTACCGGAAGCGGCAATATGGCCGAAAGCTGACCAATCCTGACGTACGGCCGCCGCATCCGGATGACTGCCAGGCTGCCGAAGCAAGCTGCGCAAGTAGGGACACTCCCGAATGCGCGATTCGCTGTGGCAGCCTGGCTTGTTTTATGCCAGACCGCCGAGACCTGCCGAGCAGCCCGGCCTGTCTCACGAGCAGACGTAGAGATGAAACCGAGAGAGGCTGGCCGCAGGCCCGGCGGTCACAAGGAAAGGCAGAACATCGCCGATCCGGATTGCTTAGAAGGGGCCCGTTCGGACGGCTGCCTCGAGCGGGCATGAGGCGTGTAAGCGATGAAAAGCTGGCAACTAACGGGTATGGGATTTGCTGTAATCTGGCTGGGCATACTGACTGCCTTCTCGGTGGGATCTATCTCCACTAGTGAGGTCGCGATATACGCTCTGCTGGCAGCACTCATCGGCCTCAAGCGATCCTACCTGATCCGCCTCAACGGAAGGCGTTCGGTGGTCGGTGCTCTCGCATACGGAGCAGCTTTGAACTTCGGCCCCTTTGGCGGAGCAGTCACGGGAGCGCTCGTCGCGCTCGGACAGCACGTAGGCGCCCCCGGGGGTCCCCGAAGCAACAGGATGTTCTCCGGCGCGGTTTCCGGAGCAGCGGCCGGACTGGCGGCTGGTCTTGTCCACGCGTCCGTGAATATCGCCGTTCCCTTCAGCCTGCTGGATCGGGCCGCCTCGATACTCCTGCCCGCTGCCGCATGCTTCGGTGTCATGATGGTTGCTGACCTCATAGAGAGCAGGCGATGCGGTTCCGCGCTTAAACGGCTGAAGGCGAGTTCGCCGCTGTCCGCGGAATTCGCTGTTGGGATCGCACTGGCGGCGGCCACGTGGGTTCTCTACCGCGTATGTGCCTCGGAGCTGATGCTCCTCGTGATGCCCGTTGTCTATCTGACTAAACAGGCGCTGGACGATCTGCTATTCGACGGAAGCTGCTCCGCATCCCGGGCCGAGCCCAGGGATCGTGCTGATCTGTACCTGGAGATGATCCATTCCCTGGTTAACGCCATGGATGCGAGGGACCGGTTTACCCGCTCGCACACAGCCAACGTTACAAAGCTGGCTCTCAGCATAGCCCGCAAGATGAGACTCTCTGCAGACGAGATAGAGGGTGTGAAGATGGCGGGTCTGCTTCACGATATCGGCAAGCTTTGGGTACCTGAGCATATCCTGCTGAAGCCTGGAAGGCTGAACCCGGACCAATTCACAAAGATTCAGCAGCATCCCACACTCGGCCAGAAAGTACTGGACAAGGTGAACTTCCCCTGGCCGGTGGGCGCGATGATCCGCGGCCATCACGAACGGTGGGACGGCACCGGCTACCCGGACAGCTTGAAGGAGGAACAAATCCCCATCGAGTCACGCATCCTGTGCCTGGCTGACGTATACGACGCCATGACCTCGAAACGGTCGTACAGGGCGAGCAATACTGTTCAGGAAACGTTGAGGTATATCAGAGAAGCTGCCGGAACGCACTTCGACCCGGCGGTCGTTCGGGCTTTCGAACAGGTGATAGCGGATGGGGATCTTGCCGGAGTATACCGCAACATGATCGCGGACAGCGTCGGCAACGCCGCTGACGAGCAGGAGTCCACGCGAGACACGGACGCGGAGGGCTGCAGCCCGGTGGAGGACATCTCCAGAGCGAACAGCGAGTTTATCGCAGTGTTTGAAATCGCCCAGACTGCCAGCACCTCGCTGAATCTGGAGAAAGTGCTGTACCTGCTGGCCGGCAAGATCAAGAGCATGATATCCTGCTCTACCTGCGTGATATTCCTGAGAGACAAGAACTCCGACCGCCTGGAGGTCAAAACGGCCCTGGGTGCAAATGCTCAGCACTTCGAGGGTGCGCTTACTACTGTGGGCAGCGGGCAGACGGGCATAGTTGTCGAGACCGGCCGCGGCATGATCGCGAAGTACGATAAGAGAGATTTGCCGCTGGTGTCCCCCGTGCAAATGTGGTCCAAACTCAACGAGTGGATCGAACCCGAGACCGTGATGATGGTCCCGATAACCAGTGCCGACGGCATTCTTGGCGCCATCAACCTTTATCGTACCAAGGAGCAGGCGTTCTCGGACGAGGAATTCCTCATCCTGACAGCAGTGGCTCCTCAGGTGGGCAAGGCTATCCAGAACGCTCTGCTGTTCAAGCAGACGACGCAGTCTGCCGTGACGGACCTGATCACCGGGCTTCACAACGCCAGACACCTGTTCTCGCATCTGGAGAAAGAGTTGAACCGGGCGAAGCGATTGAACACGCCCGTGTCGGTGCTGGGCCTGGACCTGGACAACTTCAAGGCCATCAACGATGTGCTCGGCCATCAGCAGGGCGACGTGGTGCTCAGGGATATGTCCCAGCTGTTTGTGTCGCAGGTGAGAAACTACGATCTCGTAAGCCGGTATGCGGGTGACGAGTTCATCATAGTCCTGCCGGATACGGACAAGGCGCAGGCGCTCGAGACCGCGCAGCGGATTGAGAAGGCGGCGGACAGACGCGCGCCTTACGGAAGCGAAGACAAGCAGATTCGCGTCGGTGTGAGCGTCGGCGTCGCGACTTTCCCCGAAGACGGCGAGGACGCGCGCACGTTGATCGCACGCGCAGACCTGAACATGTACGCGGACAAGAAACGCAGGAAAAAGACTCCGGCCGCAGCTTAGAAGCTACCTGCAAAATCAGTGATAAGCCATGCACGAAACAGGGAATATAACTCATGCCATGGAACACACGAAGCATCCGGCTCTGGCAAAGGAGAGCTGCGTCCTCCTTGTCATATGCCTGCTTGATTTTCTCTCCACCGCGTGGCTTATTATCACCGACCGGGCGATCGAGGGCAACCCCCTCATGTCCTTCTACCTGAGTAACGGTTGGGAAACGCTCGTCGGGGTGAAGATCCTGCTGGTGGCACTGCCCATCTTTGTCGCCGAATGGGGCCGCAGATACCGACCCCGATTCGTACGACGCGCCCTTCGGTTCGCCATCGCGGCCTACCTGGGCATATACGCGGCAGCCCTCGTGAGCGCAGACGTTTTTACACTGAGCATCCGCTGACTTTCCGCACGGCGCGAATCCAAGCGTCGCCTTCCGAGCCCCATGGCTCTTCGCAGCGGTAATCGCTCTTCCTTACGATTTCGGAAAGCTCGGAGCGGAGCTCAGAGAGCTGGAGTAGGACTCCGCGTTTCAACTCATTCTGTTCGCGAGGCGATAACAGCCCGAGCAGTTTCTGAAGATGCGGGATACAGAGTCCGCGAGAGGCTAATATGCCCGCGCGCAGCTCCTCTTCGGAGAAGTGTTCTGCCGCCACGGAAAGGTATTGCTGTTCGTTCCGCTCGATCAATTCGCACGCCAGGCATTTTGCCCTCTGCTTTCCCGATCGGCTGGACCCCGACGTACGCTCCAGGTCGGCGGATATCGAATCAACAATGTCCCGGTATATGATGGCTACACCGAGAGGATGCCCCAGTTCGAGCAGAATCTCGTTATGTCGAGCACAAAACCCGCGGGATTCGACGAGCTTTCGCCGGACACCCGGGTCGTTCACGTGCTCGTGGAATATCCACTCGACCCGCTTGCGAATATCCTCTTCTACGAGACTGCATACCGGGCAGCCGGGTTTATCTAACGCTTCCAAAATCCTGTAGTAGGCGATATGCTTCCGAGGCATGACCGTATCCCTCCGAGTTGCGATACCTACCCCACTATACTTCGAGGTCGCATGCTTGTCAAAAGCCTGTAAGACGTTGACTGCCCATCTCAGATATGGTATAAGTAAGTTAAGTAACCGAGGCGATGGAGGACCGCCTTCCCCGACGGCGGGGAGAACTGTCCGACAGCAAAGCGGACTAATGGCTCCTGTTTTGACCTGCATAGCGCATGCAGGACTGAGGCAGGAGCTTTTGTTTTTGCGATTCATGTCGAGGAGCTCGATGCGGATTTGGAGCGGCTGAAAACGAAACAGCGGAAGTCTCTCCACGAGAAGCTCGCCCGCGCTTGCGATGAACATGAACGGAGAAGAGGCGCGGTCATGCTTGCGCACTTGAACGAGGTGATGCCGGTCCTTCTTCCACACGTGGAATATTCGGGTGAGGTTTGAACTGGCGGTGACGCCGCTTCTCTATGTTTTGCCCGGCCGATGGATCCGGAACTGGCTGCTCCGCACGGCGTGGGAGAAACTGTGGGACCAATTGGACATGCATTGCGGGCAAATGCTGAGGAAGTGCGATGACAACCCTGTGTCCCTGGTGCCTGGAAGCCAACAGCGGCCATGCCGGAGTCTGCGCAAAATGTGGGGCCCCGCTTCCGGGCGACGAGGAAGACTTCGTGGAGAAGCTTGTTCGCTTCTCCTTGAAGCATCCGGTCCCCGAGGTGGCGCAGTTCGCCGCGGAGGTTTTGGGGAAGATCGGGGACGGGAGGCACGTCAGGCGTTGGAAAGCGCAGCGGCCGACGATCCGAATCAGGTGGTGCGGGAAGCCGCGGAGAATTCTCTCAAGAAAGCCAAAGAAGGAGACGGAAATGCTGGACATTAAAGACCAGCATCGCGCACACGTCATCTCGACCTTCCTCACCGTGAGCAGGTATGTCGAGGAGATGGAAGAGATAGCAACAGAAGGCAAGTCGCCCAGCGGAGTGGGACAGGTTCTCTCGCCGCTGCCGCCGCACGCATGGCACGCGATTCGCGCATCCCTCGACCGCATGCTTCGCGAGTGCGAGCTGATAGCAGAGGCTGTGACACCTGCGGAATTGGAGCAGCATCGGACGGCCGCCCCATTGTGCGCCACAGTAACCTGGCTGTCGGTGATGTTGGGAAGGATAGAGGAGGCTCTGGAGGAACTGCGCCCGGAAGTGATGGAACGCAAGTTCGGAAAGCTCCCCGAAGAAACGCGCAGGATTCTGGCCGGCGGTACCGACCGCGCGCGCTCCGCGGCAGGCGAAAGCCGGGAAGCCCTTCGGACAACCTCACAGCAAGCGCTGTCCACGTAAACACGCGAGCAGGAAGAGCATGGGATGGTGCCGTCTCGGTGGAAACTTCCTGGGTTCGCGCACGACTCCATGGATGGACCCGATCACAGGTTCGGGGTATCGCGCCAGAGGTTATCCTGCACCCCGCGAGAGGAAAACCGCCTCGCGGGGCGAACCTTTCTTGTGTAAAATCTCTACCGGCGCAGAGGCGACATGAAGCTGGGAAGGGTCTACTTCGCAATTCCCATACTCCTGGTCTCACTGCTCATTCTCACGCGAGAGGGTGCTGAGCTGATGAACAAGCGGCCTATGGTAATGGGCTGGTTTCTCTCCCCACATGACACCAAATCGCAGTACAAGACGATGCGGGACAATGCCCACGTCCTGAGCCACATTTCCCCGACCCGTATCGCGATCGCCGACACCGAAGGGAACGTGAAGTGCGGGAAGGATAACTACACGCTCGCGTTCGCGAAGCGGAACGGCATAGAAGTCCATCCGCTGGTGGCCAACCGCGACTTCGACCGCGAGATCGCGCACGCGGTGCTCGGCGATCCGGCGAAGCGCACGAAGGTTGTGGACCAGCTCCTGGCGATCATCCAGGACTGGAAGTGCTCGGGGATCAACATTGACCTGGAGAACCTCGAGCCGGCCGACCGACCGCATCTGAACGCATTCATGAAGGAGCTGTGCGACCGGTTTCACGAGCACGGGCTGCTGGTGAGCATAGACGTTGCCGCGAAGACCCGTGACGCGCCGGAGGCGGGATGGTCAGGCGCTTACGACTACGAGTTTCTGGGCACGTGCTGCGACTACGTGATGCTCATGTGTTACGACGAGCACTGGAGCGGCGGCCATCCCGGCCCAATCGGCTCGAAGCCCTGGGTGAGGAAAGTTCTGGAATATACCACCGGCGTCATCCCGCACGAGAAGGTGGTGCTCGGTGTTCCGTTCTATGGCTACGACTGGCCGGAAGAGGGACGAGCGCGCGGCTACACGAGCAAGACTGTGAACGAGCTCATCGCGGAGAAGAAGCCGACGCTCCGGTGGGATAACACCGCGAAGTACCACTGGTTCGAGTACCTGGACGACAACGGCAACAAGCGCACCGTGTGGTACGAAGACCCGAAGAGCATGGAGCACAAGATTGCGCTTGCCCAGGAGTTCGGGCTCGCGGGCATCTCCATCTGGCGGCTCGGCGACGAAGATCCCGAGTACTGGAAGCTCCTCGGCGCGTACCGGAGCGGCGGATGCGTGTGGAAATAGAAGCAACCACTGGCCCCATCTCGCCCTCACCCCCTTTCCCCTCTCCCAACTTTGGGAGAGGGGTGGTCGAAGGCCGGGGTGCGGTCTGAGGGACGAGCTGCAGAGCGGTTTATGTGGCACCTCCCAGCGCTGAGTCCCGGTTGACGAGCGCCCCTCCTAACTGCTACCATTGAACCTGCCATGAACGACGACATCGTGTGGAAGCTCCGGAAGATTGTGGGCAGCCGATACGTTCTCACGTCGCCGGAGGACTTGATCTGCTACGGGTACGATGCTCAGCACGTGGAGCATCGGCCCGAGGCGGTCGCGCGCCCGGAGAACGCGGAGCAGATTGCGGAACTGGTGCGCCTTGCGAACGAGTTGGGCATTCCACTGACCCCGCGTGGATCGGGCACGGGCCTCAGCGGAGGTTCGGTTCCCGCAAAAGGCGGAGTGGTCGTTGACCTCTGCCGCATGAACCGGATACTCGGCATTGACCGGGAGAACCTGCTGGCAATCGTGGAGCCGGGGGTCGTCACGGCGGATTTGCACGCAGCCGTGGAAGCCGTCGGCCTGATGTACCCGCCCGATCCCGGAAGCATGAAGGTCTCGACCATCGGGGGCAATGTCGCGGAGAACGCAGGCGGCCTTCGCGCGATCAAGTACGGCGTGACGAAGGACTACCTGAAGGCGCTGGAAGGCGTGACCCCGACCGGGGAGTTCTTTACGGCCGGAGCGCGAACCATGAAGTCCGTCTCCGGATACGATCTTGTGGGGCTCATGTGCGGCTCCGAGGGCACGCTCGGCATTTTCACGAAGATTGTCCTCAAGCTGATCCCGCTTCCGAAGCACCGGCGCTCCGTGCTGGCGTCTTTTTCCAGGTTGGAGGATGCCGCGCGCGCTGTATCCGATATAATCAGCGCGGGGATCATGCCTGCCACGCTGGAGATCATGGACAACACGACGATCCGGGCAGTCGAGGAGTTCAAGAAGCTCGGACTCCCGGTTGACGCGGGCGCTCTCCTGCTGCTGGAGGTAGACGGCGCGGCCGCGCAGGTGGAAGAGGAGGCGGCGGCAGCGATTTCGGTCATGGAAAAGCACGGCGCGTCGGACGTCCAGGCCGCCTCGGATGCTGCCGAACGCGATCGGATATGGGAGGGCCGCCGGGCCTCGCTCGCGGCATTGGCCCGCGTGCGCCCGACGACCGTTCTCGAAGATGCCACCGTTCCGAGAAGCAGGCTGGCGGAGATGGTGGCCGAGGTCAACTCCATCGCCGAGCGATACTCGCTCATGATCGGCACTTTCGGCCATGCCGGTGACGGCAACCTGCATCCGACGATATTGACGGACGAGCGCGACGCCGATGAGATGGCCAGAGTCGAGCGGGCGGTCGAGGAGATCTTCCAGGCGGCGCTCCGACTCGGCGGCACGGTGTCCGGCGAGCACGGCATCGGCTTCTCGAAGGCTCATTTCCTGCCGATGGAGATGGGCCCGGCCGCAATGGGCATGATGCGCTCGATCAAGGCCGCGCTCGATCCGAAGGGAGTTCTGAATCCCGGCAAGATGTTCGACGCCTAGAACACAGAAGCACAGAAACCCACGGAAACACAGAAGGGGAAACCTCTAAGGAAACCAGGAGAGCAGGAATTCCTGAGGGGGTGACGCGCAGACGCGGTGATCTGCCGCCAAAGGTGTGCATTTGTCTCCCCGCGTCCCCGTGTCGCGCCATAGCCGTGTCATCTTTGGGCGTCTTGGCTTCCCAAGACGAACTCGCTTTCTTCCGTCCTTCTCTGCGGATTCCGTGTTCTCAACTGCATTATGCTGGACAAGCTGGAACAACTGACGCTGAGCTGCATGAAGTGCGGGAACTGCGTTCCCGTGTGCCCGGTATTTCGGGAGATCGGCGAGGAAGGCGCGTCCCCGCGAGGCCGCGTGCGCCTGATACGCGGCGTGACCTCCGGCGAGGTGGCGCTCTCGGCCAGGTACCAGGAGTTGGTCGGCAAGTGCGTCAACTGCCGTGCCTGCAAGGACGAATGCCCGAGCGGAATCGAGCCGAACGCGGCTGTCCTGACCGCCCGAAGCCACCTTATCCTCGAAAAGGGCCTGCCGCCGATCAAGCGCGTCATCTTCCGCCGGGCGCTTCGGGCGAGGCGAATGTTTCCGGCCAGCGCGAAACTGCTCGGCATGCTCCAGCGGGCAAGCTTCATCGGCAATCCGTACAGCCCCGCGCGGTTGATTCTCCCGGTCCTGGGCCTGCCCATGGATAAGGCGCTGCCCTACTTCCAGCTCAAGACGTTCCTCGACCGGACCCCGGAGATCAACCCGGTGGAAAACCGGAAGTACCGTGCCGCGTACTTCGTCGGCTGCGCGGCGAACCTTCTGTTCCCGGAGATCGGCGAGGCGGTTGTCGGGCTGCTCAACCATTACGGCGTGGAGGTCGTCGTCCCGCGCGGACAGATGTGCTGCGGCACGCCCGTTTTCAACTCAGGGGATTTCGAGGGAGGCTCCTACTTCGCGGAACAGAACATCCGCGCATTCGCCGAGCCGGATGTGGACGCCATAATCACCGCCTGCGGATCCTGCGGCCTGACGCTGAAGAACGAGTGGGGAGACCTGCTCGGCGTCCAGGTTCCTGACGAGTTCACGCGGAAGGTGTATGACATCTCCGAGTTCCTGGTGGATGTCCTCGGCGTGAAGACAGTGCAGATGGCCCCTCACGCATCACGCATCACGCATCACGCATCACGCATCACTCCTCACGTATCACGCATCACTCCTCACGTATCACGCATCACGCATCACGTATCACGTATCACCTATCACGACTCCTGCCACCTCGCCAGGGGAATGGGCGTGCGAGACCAGCCGCGTCGGCTCCTGACCTCCCTGCCGGGCGTGGAGCTGATTGAGATGGCGGAGGCCGATAGATGCTGCGGAGGAGGAGGCGCGTTCAGCATCTACCACCCCGACCTTTCTCGTCGGATCGGCGATCGCAAGGCGGCAAATGCCGCGGGCACCGGCGCGGACATGGTGACGGTGGGCTGCCCGTCGTGCGTCATGCAGCTTCGAGAGATGCTCGCGCGAGCCGGCTCCTCACAAGCGGTTGTCCATACTGCCTGCGTGCTCTGGAAGGCGATCCGAGAGGGCTAGCCCCGATTATCACGAATGGCGGTCTTCTCCTGCCCGTGCGGTTAAAACCGCGGCTACGAACGCACGAAGTCCGCCCAAGGCGGACTCGACCCATAGTGCCCGAAGGGGTACTTCGTGCCTCTGTTGCCGTGAATTCATTCGCACGGCAGAGAGTCCAGGATTGTTTGGTCCGGCAGGACTTTGCTCCTGTGTAGCCCAGGGTTTTGAACCCTGGGCGCGCACCGTCTGCCTGCTTGCGAAGAGATCCGGGCCGGGTAGAAATCCCCAGGAATGAATTCCTGGGCTACACAGGCGCGAAATCCGCTGAAGCGGATTCGGGCGGGCTGAGTCCGTCGGGACGCTGCCCGTTCTCAGCCCCGGGGAGGAAGCTCATCGCGGCCACCTTCACCCTCGTCCCAACATTCCCCCGTCAAGGGGGAAGGAGCAGTCCTGCCTGCGGGAGGGAACCGGGGTGCGCCTCTAGTGGCCCGGACCCTTAAAGGATATACTTGCTCAGGTCCTCGTTCTTGACGATGTCTTCCAGTCTCTCCCGGACGTAGGCGGCGTCAATGGTTACAACATCGCCGGATGCGAGCTCAGGCGCGCTGAAGGAGAGATCCTCCAGGACGCGCTCCATGATCGTATGAAGGCGCCGGGCGCCGATGTTCTCCATCTGAGAGTTCACTTCCCCCGCGATGCGTGCAATCTCGACAACGGAATCCTTGGTGAACTTCACCTGCACGCCCTCGGTCGCCAGGAGCGCGATGTACTGCTTGATGAGCGCGTTCTTCGGCTCGATGAGGATCCTCTCGAAGTCCTTGTCGCGGAGGCTGTCCAACTCGACCCGGATCGGCAGACGCCCCTGGAGTTCGGGAATGAGGTCGGACGGCTTGCTCACGTGGAAAGCGCCTGCCGCGATGAACAGGATATGGTTCGTCCGCACCGGGCCGTACTTCGAGATAACGGTCGAGCCCTCGATGATCGGCAGGATATCGCGCTGCACGCCCTCACGGGAGACCTGGGGCCCGCCCTGGGATTCCTTTTCTCTGCCGGCAATCTTGTCGAGTTCGTCCACGAATATGATGCCCGATTGCTCGGTACGCTCGACGGCCTCGCGCACGATCTGGTCCTGATCCACGAGACGCCGGCCCTCCTCCAGGAGCAGGAGTTCCTTGGCTTCGCGGATAGCCACCGTCTTCGCCCTGCGGCGGCGCGGCATCATCGGCCCGAGCATGCTCTGCACGTCTATGCCCATCTCCTCCATCCCCTGCGGGGTAAACACCTGGAGGAACGGCGCGCCGCCTTCCTCAACTTCGATGTCTATCTTCTGGTCGTCCAGGACACCCTCCATGAGCTGCGCGCGGAGTTTCTCCCGTATGCGAGTCCTGCGCTCTATCTCCTCCTGGATGGAAGACTCCGGCTCCGGGAGCTCGGCGGGCGGCTGTTTCTGGCCGAACAGATGGCCGACTATCTCATACGCGGCCTCCAGCTCCTTCGGCGGACGGCGCTCTTTCTCGGGCTTCGGCAGCGGCTGCATGATGTCCAGGATGCGCTCGATCACCAGCCGCCTGGCTTCCTCCTGAACCTCCGCGATCTTCTCGTTCTCCAACATGCGGACGGCGAGCTCGACAAGGTCGCGCACCATGGAATCAACGTCGCGGCCGACATAGCCCACCTCGGTAAACTTCGTGGCCTCGACCTTGATGAACGGCGCGTTTGCGATCTGCGCGAGTCTCCGGGCAATCTCCGTCTTCCCGACGCCGGTCGGGCCTATCATGAGGATGTTCTTGGGGATCACTTCGTCGCGCATGTCCTCGCCCAGGAGCTGCCGCCTGTACCGATTGCGGAGCGCGACCGCGACCGCGCGCTTCGCCTTGTCCTGTCCGACGATGTATTTGTCCAGCTCTTCGACGATCTGTCGTGGAGTCAAGTTTTCCATAGATCACCTCATATCTTGGAACACGGAAGCGCTCTTATCGGAACGCTGAGGCGCTGAAATCCGCTGAAGGCGCGGAAGGAAACTATTCTGGCTTTTATCGAGTAACTAGTACTTGCTTGCGTAAGTCCGCATTCCGTGTAGGGGAGGCCCTCAGCGGCCTCCCGGAGATCGGGCGACCGCAGAGGGTCGCCCCTACGATATGACGTGGATTTCCGCAACTTGGCACTAGCATCTAGTATCAAGTTTCGCTTCTGCAAGTCTTCCATTGATCTCCTCACTTACTGGTCTACTTCGCGGCCGAGAGAAAACCTTAGACATGCATGCTGTCTCTTGTCCAGCCAGGACTTAGAATCACTGCATGCGGCGTCTCTGTCCACAAGCTCCACATGGAAGTCAGCGATGTTGGGCCTTCCGAGCCGGATCCATTCTTCCTGGCAGTTCAAAACCAGCTTACCCAGGTCGGAGTTCCCGTACAACCGCAGCACAGGCCAGTGCATATCAGGGGAAAACACGCTCTGCGACTCATTGTGCACATAGCCGCGTTTTCCTTTTATGCCCTGGAAACGCAAACCCTTCAGGCGAAGGAAGAACAGACAGTCGAGGGTGACGACCTCGGGAAGCGCCACCACTCTTGTGTCCCCCTGAAGCAAGAGATTTAGCCATGGCTCGAAAGGCTCCTGAAGAATGTCCTCTGCTCCGGTCCAGTAGTCGCCCTGGAGGGTCGCGAACCAGGACCAACGGCTGAAGCCCCCGATCAGACGTCTATTCTGGTTTCTCAGTCGTATCAGCGGATCGCCGATGCCGGAAGTCTTCAGGGGCACCAGCAGGACACCCTCCTCTGCCAGTTGCTCCCGCCAAGCAGGAAGGATGTCCGGACAGCCAACCGTAGCGATAACGCGGTCGAAGGGTGCTGCTTCCGGCCAGCCATGTCCGCCATCACCCGCCCTTAGGTTCACCCCATTAATGCCCGCCCTGAGCAGGTGTATACCCGCTTGCTCTACTAGTTCCGGTTGATCATCCATAGAATACACCAGAGCGCCGTTGCCCGCGCTGAATGCTAGAAGGCCGGCGTTCCATCCGCTGCCGGTTCCGATCTCAAGCACCTTCTGCCCTGGCTGTACATCCAGATCCGCCAGCATCCACATCACAAGGCAGGGCTGCGATGCCGCACTGTGTTGTGGCGGCTTGCGAATCGTCAGGCCTGAATCGGAGTAGATCAGTCTCAACTGCTCATCCGTCGCATGTTCGGGATCGAACCGGACGAGGTTGTCCTGGTTGTCATAGTATTGCTCGATGAAGTGATGGCGCGGCACGCGACGAACCGCTTCCTCCAGCCTCGGAACCATGAAAGCCCCTTTCAGTCTTAATTCATGGGCGAAAGCTTCTATATACTTGTCCACAATGGCCTCCAGACTTTTCGAGAGTGTTGACCTCGTACCACGTTTCTACAGGCTTTCCACCGTTATATTCTCGTTAGTATATACGCAGATCGAGGCGGCGATGCGCATGGCTTCTTCCACAATCTTCTCCACCGGAAGGTCAGAGTGACGCACGAGCGCCCGCGCAGCCGCCAGCGCAAATCCGCCGCCCGAGCCGATCGCCGCGACTCCGTCATCCGGCTCTATGACCTCGCCGCTCCCCGAAAGGACGAGGAGATGCTCCTTGTCCGCGACTATCATCAGGGCTTCGAGCCGCCTTAGTATCCTATCCGTGCGCCATTCCTTGGCGAACTCCCTGACCGCCCGCAGGATATTCCCGTGCGACTCGTCCAGCTTGGCCTCGAACTTGTCCGACAGCGCGTAGGCATCCGCGACCGAGCCAGCGATCCCCGCGAGAACCTTGCCCTCGTGCATGCGGCGCACCTTCTTCGCACCCGCCTTCATGATCTGATTCTCGATGGTCACCTGTCCGTCACCGGCGACCGCGACTTTGCCGCCGCGGCTTACTGCTACTATTGTGGTTGCATGTGTCTTCATAACAAATACCTCTTTCCGCTCATGCACGGTGATAGGTCGTAGACTATCGGAGCTGTCGACCATATTCCGTAAGCGCGTCATCCTTGTCGGACCCCAAGAGTCGCGTTCGAAAATATATTTATGTCTTGTAGCTCTGGGTCCTCACGCAAGCCCAATCCTAACTCTCCCGAAACCTTCCTTATTGCTGCCGAGATTTCCTCGGGCGACAGTGCTGAACTGTAAACGATAAGGCCGGAGAGATCATGGCTAGTCGCTATCTCCAGCTTAGACCGCTTATCTAGGGCGTCAGATTCCTCCTGCCACCTTCGGTAAGCCGCAGTCTTGAATATCGCCTGGAGAGAGGTTGGACGTTTTCCAGAATAAAAGCGCTCCACCTCTTCCATGTCCTTCGTATCGAAAAGCCACGCGAAGCTATCGTAACGCGTCGGCACGCCGCGTTCCTCACGCACTGCGAGTCCCCTGAGGCCGCAGAAGTGAGATACGAGCCTGTCCCGAAAGTCAAACAGCCGTTTTTCATCTACTCGAGTCAGCCCGACTATGCACATGGTCTTTTCGTCCCCTTTCCAGCACCAGAATATGCTCGTCTTGAACCGTAAGGCCATGTCTCCCCCTTCTCACAATGGCGTCGTCATCCCGCCAGTGCTCTGCTAGCTTTTCATTTCCTCCAACGCCCGCGGGTGCGCGCTATCATAGACCTGCTTCAGGCGCTCGCGGCTGACGTGCGCGTAAATCTGAGTTGTGGAGATGCTCGCGTGACCGAGCAGCTCCTGTATAGCCCGCAGGTCTGCGCCGTGTTCGAGCATGTGAGTAGCGAAGGTGTGTCGAATCACGTGCGGGCTGATCTTCATCTCGTCGCTCACCGCGCCGAAATGCTTGTCCAGCAGCCGCCCAACGCTCCGGGTCGTGAGCCTGCATCCGTCTTTGTTCAGAAAAAGCGCGTCCTCGCTCTCTCCATCCCGCCTTTTGGAAAGCAGTTTACCCCGCCCGAAGCTCAGATATGTCACCAGGGCCTCGCACGCCGCCCGGCCGAGGAGCACGATCCGCTCCTTGGAGCCTTTGCCGAGCACCTTCACCTCTCCGGCGCTCAAGTCTAGGTCGTGCAGGTCTATGCCGACCAGCTCGCTGACGCGCGCGCCGGTAGCATAAAGCACCTCGAGGATGGCCGCGTCCCTCATGCCGATCGGCTCCGAGATATCCGGCCTCTGCATGAGCGCCTCCACCTGCTCGTCGCGCAGGAACTTCGGCAGCCGCTTGTCGAGCTTGGGGCTCAGCAGGCCGGTCGTCGGATCGGATTCAACCAGACCCTTTCGCAGGAGATACTTGAAGAACGCCCGCAGCGATGCCAGCTTCCTGGCAGTTGACGCTTTGCTCATGCCCAGCTTTTGGAGCCTTGCCAGGTACCGACGCAGCGTCCGAGAATCCACATCCCCCGGAGACGTCGAGAGCTCTTCGTCCTCCAAGAAGCCGACGAACTGAGCGATGTCCGTCGCATAGGCCCGCACAGTGTGCTCGGACGCATTCCGCGCGGCCCGCATGTATTCTATGAAGCGGTCTACTTCAGCATGCATAGCCAGGAGCCCACCGTAGGGGCGAGGCATGCCTCGCCCCTACATTTCTGCATAACGTCAGGATGTCGGCTTCCAATAATCTTCGTTCGCCTCGAACATCTCGTCCACCATCGCCCTGGTCTCCGCAAGGCTGAGTACTGCCGAGGTGAGAGGATCCATGCAGATCGCGTGGAAAATCTTCTCGCGGTCGCCGGCAACGATTCCCTCCACCGCGAGCTCCTCGATCTGGGCGTTGAGGCCGGTCAGAATGGCACACTGAGGAGGAAGCGGACCTACATGAATGGGATCGAGCCCGCGCCTGGACGCCATGACCGGCAGCTCGACGCAGCATCCCCAGGGCAGGTTATCCACCAGGCCGAAGTTCCGGACATTGCCGTTGAACTCGAAGAGGGCGCCGTCGCCGAAGACGGCATTGAAGATGCTGGCGGCGTACTCATGGCCGCGCTCCAGACGCACGGGTTTCTCCAGTTCCGCCTTGATGTTGTCTCTCCAGGTGTCCGCCACCCTCAGGTAGTGGTCGAGTATGTACCTGTGGTGACCGGGATTCCATCCCGTGCCGTGAGTGCAGTATTTCTCTATCAGGTCCGGACGCTTCCGGAACCAGGCGTTGTACTCGGAATTGTGGCCGCTCGATTCGGTGACGTAGTAGCCCAGATGGAGGAACATCTCGTTCCTGACCTGCTCCTCGTTGTAGATTTCCGGCCTCGTGGTGACGGCCTTTCGGATGAGCGGATAGGCGTCCTTGCCGTTCCACTTGAAGTCGAGATACCAGGACTGGTGGTTGATGCCCGCGCAGTGGTAGGTGACCTCCTCGTAAGGAGCGCCTATCCAGTGGGCGAGCATCATGGCGGTGCCCTGGACGCTGTGGCAGAGACCGGTGGCCGTCACCTTAGTCTCTCCCTGAACGGCACGGCACAGCATGGCCATGGGATTGGTGTAGTTGAGGAGGATGGCATCAGGGCAATAGCGCTCCATGTCCCTGCAGATGTCGAGCATCACAGGGATCGTCCTCAGCGAGCGGAAGATGCCGGATGGCCCTCTGGTATCCCCTATGTTTATGTCCACACCGTACTTCATGGGGATTTCTATGTCCGTTCGGAACACCTCAGGGCCGCCCTGCAGTATGGTGGTCAGCACTCCGTCAGCCCCATCAAGCGCCTCCGCTCTATCCATGGTAGCGATCACCTTCGCGGGATACTTCCCGGCGGCGACTATCCTGTCTACCGCCGTCTTGATGAAGTTGAGGCGCTCCTCGTCAATGTCCATCAATGCAAGCGTGCTGTCGGCAAGCGCAGGGAATGTGAGGATATCCCTAACCAACCCCCGGGTGAAGCCGAAACTCCCGGCTCCGATGAATGCGATCTTCTTTGGCATAATACCGCCCTTTCTAATTCCAATGGCTAATGGCTGATGGCCGATGGCTGATGGGTTGTAGTTTCATCAGCCATTACCCATCAACCATTTCCCTCAATGCATTTCCACCTCGCAGGTTCCGATCCCGCCGTAGCCGACACAGTGTGCGCGTTACAAAAGGGGACTTGCAGGGGTTACCCGCGCTCGGCAAGCTTCGCGACCTCATGCCATATGTGCCCTACGACACCATCAAGGTTAGAGTATATGTCCGTATTCGTAAACCTTAGGAAGCGTATCCCAAAACCTTCGATATACCTCTGTCGGTCTGTATCTCGTCTTCCATCATCAAGGAAATGAGAATCTCCATCCACCTCAATCGCCAGCTTGACTTGCGGGCAGTAGAAGTCGAGAACAAATGGTCCGACACTGTACTGCCTGCGGAACCTTGCACCACCAACCTGCTTGCCCTTCAGTTTACACCACAGCAGCACCTCGGCTTTGGGCATTGAGTTCCGGAGGTATCTTCGTCTCTTTGTCTCGGATGCACGGTTGAAGAACTCCGTCACGCCTTAACCTCCCCCAGCCCCTCCTCCGCAAGGAGGTAAGCTTCCACGCGAGCCCAACTTGCATGTCCCCCTTACGAAGGGGGACCGGTCGGAACGACCGAGGGGGTCTACTCCATACTCCCCACTCCGCATTCGGGAAACCTCCCCCGGCTTCGCCGGCCCCTCCTTCGTAAGGAGGGGAGCTTTGTGTTCCCGGCTCCGCCTGCTTGGCCGCGCGTCTTTAGCCACTCCAAGTCAGACCTGGCAGCCGCCGGATTGGCTTGTGTGCAGCTCGTCCCGCAGCCCTCACCCCGGCCTTCGGCTACCCCTCTCCCAACTTTGGGAGAGGGGAGTTACGGATCACGCCTTATGCATCACGCTCAGTGCATCTCCACTTCGCAGGTTCCGATCCCGCCGCGGTAGAAGTTGAACTGCACGTTCGGATGCAGCGCCAGAAGCGACATCGGCACCGCGCCGTCCGGGATCTTCTTGCCGATCATCAGGGTCGTCAATCTCTGGCCGAACGGGTTGTCGTGCGTTCCCGCCTGCCAGATGGAGACCTTCTCGGCCTTCCAGGTCTGGACCGGGCCGACGCTCACAGCCTGGCTCGGCACCAGATCAACCTTACCGCCGCCTGAGGTGCGGGCGTTCTGCATGATCGTCACCGGATGCAGGTCCACTACGCGGGTGCTCAGCTTCAGGTATTCCTCAGGAGGAGGCGGCTCGTCCTTGTATTTCCCTTCGCGCTTCAGGGGATCGTTGAACGCCCAGTGCTTTATATCTCCCTGGCCGCCCTGCATGACCGCGCACCGCACGCCTTCCCAGCTCCTGATGTACTCCGACGGCTCGGCCTT
>Ga0315294_10001026_pt1 | contig 30107 bp, 25 predicted proteins | sample YL17G13_40_MG_FD_203626 | JGI IMG/M metagenome (GOLD analysis project Ga0315294, IMG submission 203626) | Sediment microbial communities from Yellowstone Lake, YNP, Wyoming, USA - YL17G13_40 | ecosystem: Environmental > Aquatic > Freshwater > Lake > Sediment | place: USA: Wyoming | collected...
AAGTAAATCGAGTATTTTCCATGTGGCGGTATTGAATTTTTTTTCAAAAAGAATGGTTCTCAACTCCTCTAAGAACTTTTTATTTTGTAAAGCACCTGTCCACAGAGGTCCGATGTCTTTTTTATTGATTTCAGAGGCGATTACTCCGTTTGGCTTTATCACTGAAAAATTTTTTATGGAATCATTCGCGTCGTCCACACTGTTTTTAACCATTACATAAAACCTGAAATAATGATCTGTTGAGTAAGAAATCAACGGTTTGATCCCTTTATCGTACTTAGCCGCTTCTCTACAGATAAAACCAAGAAGTATGCGAAGTGCAACTTCCTTCATCACGCTTGAGTAAAATGGAACAGCGCCGTATCTCCGAAAACAAACATTCTGATAAATACCGCAAAGAGTAGAGGTGTCAGTTGCGGTACAAGCAATAATTCCGTTATTACGAATACTTCTAACAGCGGAATCTATGTAATATGCAGGAGAACCAAAAGGATCGACATCTATATAATCAAACTTTTTTTCAGAAATCAAAGCGCAGAGATTAAGATTTGAGGCTGTTGCATTCTTGAGATTTGAATTTTTAATGTTTTTCTTAATCAAATCAAACGCTTTTTCGTCCCAATCGTTTATAGATACATCAAAATCTCCCTCAAGCTCGTTTGCAAATCGTACACCGCGAATTCCCGATGCTGCAAGACCATCAAGTATACTCAAATGTCTCTTATTATTGTTTATTAACCATTGGCATACTAAAACAGAAATGTCTCTGTTAAGTTCCATTGAAGGATTGTAAAAGGGCAGTTTACCTTTGGAACCAGGTCCTTTAGCAGATTCTTTGTTTTTGTATACTAAAATATCTGTTTTACCTTCGGTTATAGATTCAAATCTTTGAGATTTATTCATATTAAAACAAGGGCGGTAATTTTTCTTGCATTATCTTTTCGATCTTATAAGGAAGCAGATTTCTGTTAACAGGTGTAACCTCTAAGATCCTTATGTCGTCACGTCTACGCACGTCCTGCAGAAGAGGTGTTCTTGATTTCTTATGTAATGTAACTAAGATAGGTTTATCAGAGTCCAATGCCTCGATGACCATTGCGCAAAACTTCTCAGAAAGCATCTCCATCTTTCCTATTTCATCTATGACGATTATATTTACCTCTGGATTTGTGATTGCTTTTTCTATAGCAGGTACACCGATTTTATCTAGGGCGCTTATGTCGACACCGTACTTGCCCACCTTCTCCTTCAGTTCATAGTCAACATGTGCAAAAACCTCTCTCTGCCTGGTTTGCCAGTCGGTTACGTAAAATCCTACACGTTTCTTCTTTTCGATTATAGGTTCGGTGATCATCCCTTCAACAATGTACCCATGTTGCTCTAGAGATTTTATTATTTTTAGTATGGTGTCCGTTTTACCAACACTAGGCATACCAGTGATGCCAATTTTTGGAATATCGTCCATAATAGCAGCATGTAATGCGTTTTCCGTTTAGAAATGTTTTTATTGCCCTTCTTTTACAAAAAATTTGACATAAATTGGTCCTGCAATCACATATATCAAAAGTGCTGTTAGAAGAGCTTGCGGGCCAATACTATAGTAAGATCCTGCCAAAAGGAAATTAATAAAAGTAAAAAAAATCAATATTGTAGCTATAGCACCAATTTTAAAACCTGGTTTTGGAAAACGAATGTTTGCCACCATTGCTATAGAAGTAATAAAAATTACCAGTAATATATATATGAAGTCAATCTTAAGATACGCTACGGTTAACAAAAGGATTGCCCCAGCAGGTGCAGGAAAGCCAATAAAATAATGTTTGTTTTTTAATAAGTGGAAAGATACAAGCCTTACTGTTCCTAGCGACAAAAACAAAATGAGCACCAATAAAAGAGCGACATGTTCATAGACATGACTTGAAACAGGCGTTAGGTTCTTTCCTAGATATATCATATAAATAAAAACTGAAGTTGCAATGCATGTGGACGTCATATCGGCCATTGAATCAAGATAGCCTCCGATCTCGCTTTTACCATATTTTCTGGCAACAACGCCGTCTAAACCATCAGCAATTAGTGCTAAAAGAATGAGCGAAAAAGAAACCTTGATTCTTAGTGGCTCCCAATCGATTAAATCTGACAAAAGAACAACGATTGCTAGAAAACCAAGAGTTGTATTTAGAAGGGAAATTACATCAGCAAGTGATAAAAAACTAAGCATTGACTTCCGCAAGTGTATCTTCTCCTGCTATAACGATATCTCCTACTCTAACATAAATTTTTTTTATTTTTTTAGACGGCAGATAAACATCTACACGTGAACCGAGTCGTATCATCCCAATTCTTTCCCCCTTTTTCAGTTTATCTCCCTCTTTGATGTAGGGAACGATACGACGTGCAAATGTTCCCGCTATCTGGATTATTTTTATTGTCCCAATCTTGGTATCAATTGTAGTTATAACTCGTTCGTTTTTATCAGAATCTTTTTTGAACGCTGGAAGATGCGCGCCTTTTATGTGTATAATATTTTTTACTGTACCCTCTATTGGCATCCTGTTAACGTGAACATTATGAACATTCATAAATGTTGAAATTCTTGTGCAATCGCCAACGTCCTCATCTTTAAGATTTAAGATTTCTCTAATTTTTCCATCAGCGCAGGCAACGATCCCTTTTCCAATGTTTCTTTCAGGAGCTCTAAAAAATATGAGCAAGAATCCTGTGAATAAAAACAAAATAATAGAAATGATAAACAAAACAAAACCAATGGTTTGTGCTCTAAAAAAAACATATAGGATCAAGAAAAAAATGGCAGAAATTAAAGCGCTTAGAATCCATGATTTTGATCCTTTGGCAATCGTCATAATTTTTTTCCTAGAACGTATCTTTTTACAAATCTTTCTATCGGTCCATTTCTTTTATGTATATCAATCAAACATACTATTTCATCAAAAATTTCTGGTACAATTTTTATAAGAATTAATAAAAGTATTACTAAAGCCAACAAACCCAAGCCTTTTGCTATCACGTTATGGGCGATGGGGAAGAAATCAGTACCATATGCACCGGTGAGATATACAACGAGTGCGTTTCTCACTAAATTCAGAAAGTAAACAGGTACAACAGTTATAAGTAAACCATAAAATTTTCTTTTAATATTTACTTTTGTTAAAGGCAAAATCATACCAACAAAAAGAACCATGGATTGAACTGCGGTGCACGCAAATATTATTCCAACACTTGCTTGCCCCCATGTGATGTCTGTCCCCTTTTGGTATACATTACCTGTAAATACGTTTAAAATCCCTGCGCTTTGAGAAGCAACAACCTCTCTCAGCCACATTTCAAGAGATGTCATTTCTATCCCAAAATAAATAAAACCCGCTACAACCCCTGCGCCGGCAATCCAATTAAGGCAACTAACATCTTCCTTTCTTTTAAGTGACAACCATTCATGATATGCCACGTACAACAGAACAAAGACTCCTGCCGCACAGAAGAATGTATTTACCGCATCCCCTTCTTCACCAAAGTAGAGTGAATTGATCTGTGTTGACCAGAAAAATGCTATGAATCCCCATCCACATATTCTTATCTTACCGGCAATGTCTCTATTTTTTACAAAAAAACCTATTCCAAGTAGAATCAAGCCAATGAAGTTAGGCACGGATAGCAGTCCTTTAACATCTTCTTTCAGGGGAAATGGAAAGAACAATATGCCTATTATTACAAATATTGCTGGAATTAAAACAAAAAGAAATGCCGTTAATCTGTCTTCTTTTGTATTCTTTGTTCTACTCATTTTAGATTCATCCCAAAAACAAAGAGTCTATTTAATAGTATTTTGATAAAATGACAATCTATCATTAAATTTCATATGAAAATCTTATATCTATAGAAGTTATTTTGCGTTGCGTGAAATCAGTTACACTTATCGCTCCTAAGTCCCGTAATAAAAGTGCTTCAGACATTTCGGTTTTGACTACCCCTCTTTCAGGGATATTGATACTTGCAACTATGCTTCACAAAAAAGGCTATACTGTTAAAGTTTTTGATGAGTCGATCAAGATTCCTGACTATGATGGGGTAGATTCAGACTATGTATTAATAACTGCCATGAGTGCAACTGCAAATAGAGCATATGCGCTCGCTGATTTTTTTAGAGAGAAAGGAAAAAAAGTGTTTATGGGTGGCATTCATGTTTCTTTTAAACCATATGAGGCATTGCAACACTGTGATAAAGTGGTAGTTGGTGAGGGAGAGCGCGTTCTTTTTGATTTAATTGAAGATAAAACTAAAAATGATATAATTCATGGAACCAAAGTTACAGATCTTGATAGTATACCTTTACCTGATTATAGTCTTGTTGAAGGGATGTCTCGCCATCCCGATGTAGTTTCTATTTGTTCATCTAGAGGCTGTCCTTTTAGTTGTAAATTTTGCTCTATAAAGAACATATTTGGTAGGGAATTTAGAACGGTATCGACAGATAGAATTATTGATTATTTATCGCATTTCAAAAAAATTAAGACTCTGTGCTTTGATGAACCTAATTTTACAGTTGATAAGCGCAGAGTAATTGATATTTTAACTAAAATGAAAGAATGCGGTATTGGCCCAAAATATGCTGTACCGAGTGTAAGTATAGATATTGCTGAAAACGATAAAATTTTAAAGCTGTGCTCAGAAGTTTCTCAGTTTACATTTCTTATTGGTTTGGAATCAATTACTCAAAAATCTTTAGATTCGTACAACAAAAAACAAACTCCAGATGCCATCAAAAAATCTATTAAAAAAATTCATGACTATGGAATTAGAATTCAAGGTTCATTTATTTTTGGCTCTGATTACGATGATAAAACTATATTTCAAAAGACAGTTGATTTTTGTCATGACACAGATATTGAATTTCCGATATTTTGTGCGTTAACTCCCTATGTTGGAACTGACACCCGCGAGGAATTTGAAAAAGCAGGGCGCATATTTACTGATAACTGGGATTATTACGATGGTGCACATGTTGTCATACGTCCCAAAAATATGACTCCATATGAACTTCAAGAGGGCATCATCTCTTCGTACGAGAATTTCTACTCCACTTCAAAGATACTTAATCATTTTAAAAAAGGAGAGTTTTTTTATGGATTTGAAACCCTTTATGTTAGTTTTCTAATTAGAAAAATAGTAAAGAAAAATCAAGATTATTTAGATCACTTGGGTAATATTGGTTCTTAACTTTAGGGTAACTCTAAAATCAAAATCATAAAATATATTATAGTATAGTAGATTAAACCTTGATATGTTTGAGGGTTTATCTTCAACTTTAGAATTTCAGATGAGTTTACTTCTTTTTATGGCCTTGGCAGGCTATCTTATTGCATCAAAAATCAATCAATCCGCGATTATTGGAGAGATATTGGTTGGGATATTGATAGGCCCTAGTTTGCTGGGTCTCATAACATATACTGAATTTGTTCGGAGTTTCGCTCAATTGGGCGCAGTTGTACTGTTGTTTGTCATCGGTCTTGAATTCAAAATAAAAGAAATATTTAATCCAAAATATGGTGTTATTGCGCTCATCGGCGTAATCGTACCTTGGGTTTGTGGATTTTTCCTTGCTGATTTATTTGGTTATAATTTTACCAGTGCAGTTTTTGTTGGGACTGCTTTGACGGCTACAAGTATAGCAATAACAGCAAATGTTTTGAAAGAGATGGGAAAACTGCGATCAGAGGCGGCAAAAGCAATAATCGGTGCTGCTGTTATAGATGATATACTAGGTTTGCTTTTCCTTTCATTTTCGATGCAAGTTGTTAAAGGATCATTAGAAGTTCTTCCACTATTACTGATAATAGTAGGGTCATTAGTGTTTATTGTATTGGGTGCGTATATAGGGTATACTTTTCTAAGCAGAATGATTGAAAAAATAGATTGTACAAAAATTGCAAGGAAGTTTCCAGAAACAGTTTTTATTTTTACAATAATGATTGCTTTCTTTTATGCAATGATCGCTGAGGCTATAGGATTATCCGCGATAGTCGGGGCATTTTTGGCAGGAGTTTCATTGGAGGGAGTGACAATATGGCATTCCAAGGATTACAAGGAAGGTGGAGACTACCTTAGAATAATTTTTGCGTCAATCTTTTTTGTGTCTCTTGGGATATTAGCAGATTTTCGTTCGCTTTCCTTGCAGATTGTTTGGTTCATAATTGCCTTAACATTTGTTGCGTTTTTTACGAAATACCTCGGCTGCTACGTAGGTGCAAGATTAGGAAAACTGTCGCATAAAGTTTCCTCAATGGTAGGGGTTGGAATGATTCCACGAGGAGAAGTTGCAATGATTGTTGCGCTTATTGGATTAAATTTAACGGTAATTGAGCAAGATATTTACGTATCGTTGATCCTCATGAGTCTTCTGACAACTGTACTTGTGCCCCCGATATTAAGATATCAATCAAAACATATGGAAACGGATTGAGATCTCAAAAAATTATTCTTAAACTAATGCAAAATAATCATAACTTATAAAAATACTCTAAAAGTTCTCTTTCCCGAATGAGGGCACTTCTCGCCAATATGGGTTTTGTACTTCAAATGTCAGGGATATTTATCATAATCCCTATCATTCTTGCCTTTGTTTTCAACGAGACTTCAGCGGTCATCGCTCTCTTCTTGGCTGCTACCACATTTTTTGCCCTTGGGTTCATGTTAAATGCTCTCTGCGAAAGAAGAGAATTGACGTTTAAACAGTCGTGTACTCTCATAGTGCTTGTTTTCGTTCTCTTAAGTTTCATAGGCGCGATTCCATATGTGTACATAAATGTCTCAGCAGGAGGAGAAGACGCAGCTAAAATCATCACAGATGGTGTTTTTGAATCTGCCTCGGGCTTTACAACAACGGGTTTTTCAGTCATAAATAATTTATCCGCGATACCAAATTCAATCCTTTTTTATAGAGGGTTGACCCAGTTTATCGGTGGAATAGGTGTCGTACTTGTTTTACTAGCCTTCTTTTATCCAGAAGCAAAATTGCAAGAATTTTCCAGAGGGATGGGTTTTTCTAAGAACCAAAAAATAAAGAAAACATTCCTGCTTATTATTTCGATTTATTGCACATATACCATTGTTATGATTATCTCTGGATTTGTCCTCGGTTATCATGACGTAGTAAATTTAGCCTCGTTCATTTTCTCGGCATTAAGTACAGGAGGTTTTGCTCCTTTTGGCGATATTACAACGGTAGCTACGCAGTTTCCGTTGAATTTTATACTAATCTTTAGTATGGTGTTAGGTGCTACCAATTTTATTGTTTTAGCTGGTTTATTTAAAGGAAAAATTAAAGAGTTCATTAAATCTGAAATTTCTGTATTTCTTATCATTGCGGTATTTTCTGTTTTAATAACAACAATTTTTTTCCAGCTTTCTGTGTTTGACTCAGTTTTTCACGTTATCAGTTTTATGTCAACAACGGGATTTGGCTATCTCCCGCAATATACTGATGGACTCAAACTTTTCTTCGTGTTTCTTATGTTCGTTGGTGGAGCAAGTTTCTCTACAGCAGGGGGAATAAAGATATACAGATTTATTCTTCTTTTCAAAGTAACCAAAAAAGCTGTGGTAGATAGCATCACAGAGCAAGACACCCCAGTGAGACTATTTGGGAAGGAATACACAGATGCAGAAATCATTCAGTCATTGGCACTTGTGATTTTGATGATTATGATAATATTTGCCTCCTCTTTTGTTGTTAGCGCTTATGGTAACTACCGACCAATAGATTCCATTTTTGATACTACATCGGCTATTGCCACCACAGGTTTAAGTGTAGGAGTTGCTGGTCCATCACTTGCCTTGGAACTTAAATGGCTTTTCGTTTTTCTCATGATACTTGGGAGAGTTGAAATCCTTGCTTTCCTGATCATGTTTTCAAGAAAAAAAGAACCAATCAAACAGATTGCTTAAAGAACAACATCTCTTTTATTTCGTACCTCGAAAGTAATAAAAGTATATTTTATATTGGGTAGGAAGGGAGTCTTTGATGAACGTTAAACTTATAGGTTTTACTCCTAGTCCTGAAAAAATACCTGCGATGGCTGCAAAGCTGACTCACAGTAAGACAAAACCTGAAGACTTGGATAAAACCTCAAATAAAGAATTAAATGCCATCCTTGAGCAAGTAGTGGGTATGGGGCATACAAGTGTAGTCGAGCATGCGAATTTTACTTTTGCAATAAGTGATGTAAGTAGATCTCTAACGCATCAATTGGTACGGCACCGCATGGCCAGTTACTCTCAGCAAAGTCAAAGGTACGTCAATCTTAAAGAGCCAAATTATGTAACCCCTCCAAAAATAGCAAAAAATAAGTCGATGAAAAAAGCGTATGATAAAACAATGGAAAATATTTGGGATGAGTACAACAAACTTCTCGAACTTGGTATACCTGCGGAGGACGCAAGGTACGTTCTTCCAAATGCGACTTGTACAAATATTATTGTGACTATGAATGCCCGTTCTTTGCTCAATTTTTTTGAACTGCGGTGTTGTCAGCACGCCCAGTGGGAGATAAGAGAACTAGCCAATAAGATGCTAAAAGAGGTAAAGAAGGTGGCTCCAACTATTTTTAAAAATGCAGGGCCTGTGTGTAAGAGTAAAAATATTTGTCCTGAGAACAAAAAGGATTGTCCTCTATATCCAACGTGAGATCGTATGAATAGACCACATGTAATTGTAAATTGTGCTATGTCTGCTGATGGCAAGATTGCTCTTCCAACTGGAAAACAACTCAAATTATCAAGCGAAGAAGACATGGAAAGGATGTACAAGTTAAGAAATGAATGCGATGCGGTTTTAGTGGGCATTGGAACGATACTAGCTGACGACCCAAAGCTCACGGTAAAAGAACTTTATGTGAAAAATCCCAAGCAACCTGTCCGTATTATTCTTGATGCCCATTGTAAAACCCCAGAAAACGCACTTGCAGTAAACGACACAGCAAAAACGTTAATTATTACTGCAGAAAAATGTAATAAAAGTTATGGTAAAAATGTAGAAGTTGTTAAATGTACGACTGATAAAAAAGGATTAATTGATCTAAATAAATTGCTTGATGTTCTCTACAAACGCGGAATAAAGAAACTGATGGTTGAGGGCGGAGGTACGGTCATCTGGAGCTTTTTGAATCAAAGACTAGTGGACGATCTTTATGTTTACGTAAGCCCGGTAATTGTCGGTGGTAGCAATACTCCTACTCTTGCAGATGGTGACGGAATAAAAGGTGTTGTAGATCTTTTGTTCCTTAAAATCATCGACGTAACTAAGATGGGTGCCGGATTATTGATTCATTATAGACCATCATAAAAGCCATATTTTCTAAGATACTGGTACATATCCACTTTCTTGTACAACGTTTTGTCCATCTACCCCTAGAAGCCAATCCCTAAGTTTGTAAGCATTACTTTGAGTGTCTAGATCGTTTCGAATCACTACATATACCTCAGCAGTGTAGGGGTATGTTTTTGTGCTTATGTTATCATATGTTGGCATGATGCCATTTACACCACATACTTTGATGTTTTCTTTAAGTGTTGTTGGCGCCATGTATTCCTCGTAATAATACACTGTGTAACCGATACCGTCTTTATCATTGCTTAGCATATTAAATGGCCCCATCATTCCATATAAAATCATATTGGGTGAATGTATCATCCCAAGGTTTTTCATTACCAGGTTTTTCATCAATTCTTGGCTGCCTGAGTTTTCTTCTCGTTGATAAGCATTGATTGATGTATTGTTCCCGCCAACTTCACTCCAATTTGTGATTTCTCCTGTGTATATCTTTTGGATTTGCGTTATATTCAAATCATTTACACTGTTATTTGTATTTAGAAGGAATATAAAGGCATCTAATGCTACTGGTTTTGCGGTCAATTCAACACTATAATTTTCTGCTAGTTTCAATTCATCATCCGATGGAAGTCGTGCTACAAGTATTAAATCTGCTGTTTTATTGATAAGATTCACATAGGCGTCATTGGTGCCAGCATGGGTCATGTTATACATTATGTTATATGCAATATCTTCCTTTCCCGGTTCCGAGGCATTTGGTATTAAATCATTTTCAATAGTCTCGAACCAGTTTTCCGTGTAGTTCGACCAATGATAAGATATATTAAATATCTTACATGCAATAAGGACAGCTAATGGGTGAGTTGATGTTGATCCATCAACTTTTGGATAATTTTCGGCAGTAAAATTAAGATCGCTAATAGTTAAATTTTCATAAATTACCAAACCTTTTTCAGTTACTTGTGTTGTAGGTTCTTGCAAACATCCGCTTAAGCCGGTAATTACAAACAAAACAGTAATTCCAACAATAAAAATTTGTTTTTTCATGTGTCTCTCCTCACTTCCAATATAATTAATAACAGACGACTCTTTAAAAACACTATTTTTTATAACTCTGATTCATATTTGATTAACGTGGATGTCATGAAATTCTTATGCGATCAGATGTTAGGTACACTTGCAAAGTGGTTACGAATTTATGGTTTTGATACATATTTTGCTAACTCAGAAATTAGTGATGAGGAACTTTTGAAGATTTCAAAAGATGAAGATCGTATCCTTCTCACGAGAGACAAAAAATTGGTTCAGAGGGCACATAAGGAAAACATAAAAAATATTGAGATAAAAACGACCGATGTAAATGAACAATTAAAAATTGTTTTGAAGGATTTGACAATTGATAAAAACAAGGTTCTATCTAGATGTATTTTGTGCAATAACGTCATCGATGAAATAAAAAAGAGAGATGTAGGCGGGAAGGTTCCCGAAAGGGTTTTCGAGACCAACGAGGAATTCTGGTTTTGTAAAAAATGTAACAAGATCTATTGGAAGGGCAGTCATTACGAGAATATGATTGAGAAGATGGATGAATTAAAAAATCAATAATTTACATTAGCATTCTAACCATTTGAGCGTGTGGTACGCCTTTAATTTTTATAACGCAGGCGGGATCTACAATCCCCGCTTCTATAGCGCATTCGACTGTTTCTTTTCCTACAAGATTTGCAATGGTCGCGTCTCTAAGATGTTTTTTTAGATCTTCAGGTGTTACTCTTTTTCCGTCATAGAAGTCTTTTTTTACATGTATCTGGAATTTTCCTTCTTCGAATTTTTTACCTAGGAGCTTTTCATCGCATGCCCCTATTAGTACGTCGTTTCCTCGTTTGTAGATCCTTATGCTTATCATGGGTATTTTCCCCCTGTTTTTATCGCTCTGCAGTTTAATGTTAGTTTTTACTATTTTATATTCCTTTCTAAAAATAGATGTGTTTTTTACCTAAAATTTAATAGTCTTAAAACAACTGTAAATATAACCGCGGTAAAATCCCAAAAGTCATCAATTTTATAGTAACTTATATATACTACTCACTAACAAATATTAGAAGAATGACTTTTTTTTTGATAGACCGTAATTCTAAAAAACCCCATCGCCGTATACACTTTTTAAAAATGGGTAATTTTTGATGGGATAGGTCCATGAATTCGGTAATTAAGTCGTTCTCAGAGCACGGTACATTCGTACAACCGGACACTCTTAACTATATTTTGTCGAAGAGCGACCCTCAGGAATTTGCCGCATTTATTACTAAAAATCTGAAGGAATTTCCTCTTGTTTTAACGATTGATCATATAAAAAATATTGAGGAATTAACCAAGGTTGAAGAACCTCCAGAACCAATAGTCGAGACTCATGGAATCAAGGAGATACAAACGAAGGTACTTTCATCAATTTATAAGGGTGAGCTGGGATACGAACCTTCTGAAGAAGGTGAATTGGATTTCGATGACCCTGACAAAGAAGATCAGATCATTTTGCCAGATGAGGAGTCTGAGGTAGAAAAAGTTCCTCAAGTAATAGATATAAAAAGGGTTAAAGGTTGGAAACCAAAGGCTAAGGAGTACGAGCGAGAGATAAACATAATTAAAGATGTGACAGGCAACAGCCTTTGTGAGGGTACTACCGACGATTTTGCGAAACTTTTTCTCAATAGATATGGCTCTATAAGAAAAATACTTAGAAATCAGAGGAGAGAGCTTGCAAATGCTATTCCAATTGACAAGGTTAAAAAGAGTGGTTTAAAGGACATACAACTTGTTGGAATTGTAAAAGACGTAAGAACTACAACTAACGGTCATAGACTTATAGAGCTGGAAGATGAAACTGGAATTATTAGTTGCATCGCTTTGAAAAGTAACCGCGAAACCATGGTGATGGCAAATGAAGTTGTTTTGGATGAAGTGGTGGGACTTCGTGGGCAACTAAGCAGAAACGGCGATTTGATAGTAATTCAGAGCGTGGTTTATCCGGATATTAGCATTCAGAATCAGCGACATAAAGCTGAAGTGCCGATATGCGCTGCTTTTCTTTCAGATATTCACGTTGGCAGTAAACAATTTATGCAGGACGAATGGGCTGCATTTTTGCGATGGATAAATGGCGATATGGGTAATTCTAGGCAAAGGGATGTTGCTGGTAAAATAAAATATCTGGTAATCCCTGGAGACGTGGTTGATGGAATAGGCATTTATCCTGGCCAGGAAAAAGAGTTGTCTATAGTTGATGTATACAGACAATATGAGGCACTTGCAGAGCAACTCAACCTTATCCCAGATCATGTGTCTATGATTATGTTGCCAGGAAACCATGATGCGGTGAGACCTGCTGAGCCGCAACCAACTTTCGAAAAAGAGATTAGAGACCTTTTTTCAGGCAGAGATATAACTTTTGTTGGTAATCCTTGTTATTTCTCGATCCACGGTGTTGAAGTGTTGGCCTACCACGGTCAAAGCTTATTGGATTTTGCAACTAACATCCAACATTTGAAGTACAACGAGCCTGTCGAGACGATGAAGGTTATGTTAAAGAAGCATCACTTAGCTCCAACGTACGGAGGGTACACGCCTCTTGCGCCTGAACATATTGACTATATGATTATCGATAAAATACCAGATATCTTTGTGACAGGGCATGTACACTTGGCTCAGATAGGTGATTACCGAGGTGTTACTTTGATGAACGCATCAAGTTGGCAGTCACAAACTTCTTATCAAAAGATGCTTAATTTCGTTCCAAACTCTGCAAAGCTACCTATAGTTGATCTTAAAACTGGTAATGTAACAATGATGGATTTTAGCAAAAAGCTCTGATTTTTATTTTTTAAAACATACAAAACTATAAAACATCTTTCATGCATTATCAAATTTGTTAACCTTTTTAGAGTGGTTGGTCATGGGTGGAGACTTATCCAGAAACATTGTAGCTAGCTCGGAGATGCGCGAGTACTTTAGCAGATTGCAAAATGACATCGATGTGTGTTATTCCATCGCTCTTGATGCTAGAAAAAAAGGTTTAGATCCAGAATTTGTTGTTGAAATACCACAGGCTCTTGATCTTGCCTCAAGGGTAGAACAACTCGTTGGACCCAAAGGTATTGCTCCAAAAATCCGTGCAACAACAAAAAAAATTAATGACAGAGAACTGGTTTCTTTAGAAATAGCAAAAGAAATCGTTAATGATGAAAAATACAAATTCAAAAACAATGAAGAGGCTCTTGACCAAGCAATTAGAACGGGACTGGCTATACTAACTGAGGGTGTTTTAGTTGCTCCTCTTGAGGGTATAGCGGAGGTAAGACTCGGTAAAAACAGGGATGGTACAAATTACGTTGATCTTTATTTCTCTGGTCCAATCAGAAGTGCAGGTGGAACCGGACAAGCAATGAGTGTTCTTATCGCAGATGTCGTTAGAAGAGAGATCGGCGTAGGAAGATATCAACCAACTGAGGGGGAAATCGAACGATACAAAGAAGAAATTCCTCTCTACAAAAGAGCTCAGCACCTTCAATATACTCCTACCGTTGATGAAATAGACAAAATAACTAGATCATGTCCGATATGTATAAACGGTGAAGGAACCGAAGATGCAGAGGTCACGGGATACAGAGATTTACCGCGAGTAGGTACCAATCGTCTGAGAGGCGGTGCCTGTCTTGTTATAGCTGAAGGACTATGCTTAAAGGCTCCTAAGATTTTAAAGCACGTTAAAAAACTAAAACTGGAAGGTTGGGATTTTCTAGATATCTTTGCAAGTAAAGGTAAAGACTCTGATCTTAAAAAAGATCAAAAAATACCTGAGATTCCTCCCTCGTCAAAATACATTGGTGAGGTCATTGCAGGAAGACCTGTTTTTTCGCATCCGTCTAGAAAAGGTGGATTTAGATTAAGATATGGCCGAGCAAGAACTGGAGGATTAGCGTCTACTGCGATAAATCCAATTTCTATGCATATTTTAGATGATTTCGTTGCTGTAGGTACTCAACTCAAAACTGAGAGGCCTGGAAAGGGAACCATTGGTACACCGTGCACTGAGATAGAGGGTCCCATAGTTTTGCTTCAGAATGGCGATTTAACCCAAATAAATGATATGAAAGATCTCCAAAAAGCTGATATCAAAAAGATTATCGATCTTGGTGAAATTTTGATTCCTTTTGGGGAGTTCATTGAAAACAATTCCCTTTTGCCTGATTCAAGTTATGTGTATGAGTGGTGGGTTCAAGAACTTCAAAAGAAATTGAATTTTTTGCCTAAAGATTATACTTATTGTTGTGTTTTAGAGTCAGAGGAAAAAACTTGCAAAAAAATCAACGAAGATTTTGGTAGAGAAGTTAATTTAAAAACTCCGACAATTAAAGATGCCTTTGATATTTCATCTAAATACGATGTTCCATTGCATCCTTATTATACTCTTTTCTGGCATGATATTTCTTTTGATGATTTGATACTTCTTTCAAATTATATCAAAGAGCAAGGTAAAATTGGTGAAGACCAATTCCTTGTTCTTCCAAAGACTGATGAGATAAAACGAATTCTGATTGATCTTGGTGCTCTTCACCAGCAGAGAGAAGGCAACTTAATTTTAGATAGATATTCTTATCCCATGCTTAGGTGCTGTGGTTTAGATACAAAAGATAATGCCATTGTTGAAACTGAGAGATATGGGCTACTAAAAAATGTTGATAAACAGGAAAACGTAGTTTCGCTAGTTTCTAAACTTTCAGGTTTAATTGTCAGGCCACGTGCGCCGTTCCGCATTGGCACCAGAATGGGCAGACCCGAAAAAGCAGCGGCTAGAAAAATGAGACCGCCGCCACATGTTTTGTTCCCCATTGGTAACTACGGTGGCAATCAGCGTTTAATAAGAGATGCTGCAGATCTTGGTAAAATCGAGGTCGAAGCAGGAGTTAGGATTTGTCAGAAATGCAGAAAGAAAACCCACAGGATTTTCTGTACATGTGGTGAGCATACTCAAGTTAGTAAAGGCAGAATTGAACTTCTAGAAATAAATCTTGCAGATGAACTTAAACTTGCTCAGAAAAATGTAAAGGAGAGAATGCTTCCTGAAACAATAAAAGGTGTTATTGGAACTATTTCTAAACATAAAACACCTGAACCTCTTGAAAAAGGTATTCTCAGAGCAAAGCACAACGTTTACGTCTTTAAAGATGGAACCATAAGATTTGATATGACTGATGCTCCGCTAACCCATTTTAAACCAGCAGAGATCGGTATTTCTATCGAAAGATTGAAGGAACTGGGTTATACTAAGGATTACCTTGGAAATGACCTAGCAAATGAAAATCAGATTTGTGAGCTAAAAGTTCAAGATGTGGTTGTTTCTAGGCTTTGTGCAGAATATTTTGTTCAAGTATCCAAATTTATTGATGATCTTCTAGCTAAGTTTTATGGTTTGGAGCGTTTCTACAATATTAAAAAACTTGAGGATTTAACTGGTCATCTCACTGTTGGGCTTGCCCCTCATACATCTGCTGGAGCTTTGTCTAGGATAATTGGTTTCACTGACGCACAAGTTTGCTTTGCGCATCCCTACTATCATGCAGCAAAAAGAAGAAACGCGGATGGGGATGAGGATGGCCTAATGCTTCTGTTGGATGCGCTTTTGAATTTCTCCCATTCATATATTCCTGATAAACGCGGAGGTAAGATGGATTTACCTCTTATCCTTACCACTCGTATAGATCCCTCCGAAGTAGATAAAGAAGCACATAACATCGATACACTCGCTAGATACCCACTTGATTTTTATGAGGCTACTTTGCTTCATGAAAATCCAAAGGAGTTGGAACCGATGATGGGCTTGGTTTCTTCAAGGCTTGGCACTGAGCTTCAATACGAAAAGTTTGGTTTTACTCACGATACAGTTGATATTTCTGAAGGTCCAAAGATGTCCAACTACAAAACTTTGAAAACCATGATGGATAAGATGAATGCTCAGCTTAACCTTGCTGCAAAGATTAGAGCAGTGGATGAGGCTGACGTTGCATACAAGGTTATTGAGAGACATTTTTTACCGGATATAATTGGTAACATGAGGGCCTTCAGCAAGCAATCTGTACGTTGTCCAACGTGTAATCTTACATATAGAAGACCTCCACTGCAAGGTGTATGTAATAAATGTGGCGGAAAATTGACCCTTACAGTTCATGAAAAATCTGTTAAAAAATACCTTGAGATATCCAAAGAAATAGCCCAAAGATACAACATCTCGCCCTATGCGCAACAGAGGATAAAACTTGTGGAGAAGTCAATTGATTCCCTATTTGTGAGCGATAAGGTTAAAACAGCAAAACTTGATGACTTTTTCTAAATAGTTATAGATTGTAAAATTTTGGTAGAATTTTTTGCAAAACCTTCATATATCTATTCTACAATGCATTGTAAACAAGGAGATGTTGGAATGACAGATGGTATGTTCCGTCAAGTAAGTAAAAATGCATGGTATAGAGTATCACTTTATCTTAACTTGATTTTATTCTTCATGGTGGCTTTGTTTATTTATTTCCTCGTAAGAGATTGCATTGCTTATGGAGAACAGCACGGAGAAGCATGGCTCTTTGTAACTCGTGATATTGCGTTTATATCTGTAGGATTGGCTTTAATTTTCTTTCAGTTTATCAGAAATCTATACACAATACTACGGAGATCACTTTAAAAACAATGGCGATAGGTGTAGAATAGACCGGGGAGGTAGGCGTTCCCTGCAACCGGAAATCGCCTTTACGCCGGGGTCGAAAACAAGAGGCGAGGCAACGAGCATTTATTGATCCATTTGTTCACAATGAGACCTTGTCCTATGGGATTAGAGGTGATGATACATATGACTGGAAGGTCATGTGTGCATCTTAATTGCGGGGACTGGGTGAGGCACGGAAGTGAGCAGCCTTACCGCAAACTGCTGGTGCTCAAGGGGTTAACGGGGTTGAGAACGCAGATGGGCAGTCATTAGATGAAACGTGCACCCACTCACGAGCGTCTACACCCGCTAAAGTTATTAAACGAAATGTGTATTTCACGTTTCTCAAAAATGGGGGAATTCATACGGTAAAACTGTTGAAGGACGAGAGTTTAGTGGCGCAATGGCAGGATTTCCTTGAGGAGCACTGTAAATCTGATATTGAAAACGTTGCTCTGGAGTATCCTGAGAAACGTAGCTTGTTTGTTGATTACTGGGATATAGACAAGGCTGATCCGAAGCTTGCTGAGATGCTTATCGATCAGCCGTACAAGGCAATCTATAATGCGGAAGAGGCTCTGAACAATATAGAAGTAGCTGCTGAAAATAAGTTAAAACTTCATTTTAGGGTTTTGAATCTCCCTGAAACAGATAAGATAGCTATTAGGAAAATCCGATCTAATCATCTTGGAAAGTTAGCTGCAGTGGAAGGCCTTGTTAAAAAAAGAACCGAAGTTAGACCAAAGCTGCAGGTCGGTGCTTTTCAATGTCAAAAATGCGGTGCTGTCATAAAAATTGAACAGGAGGAAGATATCTTAAAAGAACCTTCTGAGTGTTATGAGGATCAAGGTGGTTGCGGCAGGGTTTCTTCTTTCAAACTTATGACGAGCCTTTCCTCTTTTATCGACTCCCAGAAAATTGAAATTCAGGAGAGTCCTGAAGGTCTTCGTGGCGGTGCTCAACCGGAGAGGATCAGTGTTTTTCTAGAAGATGATCTGGCTGGTGAGATTGCACCTGGTGATAGGGTTATTGTAAATGGTATTTTACATTCCATGCAGAGGCGAAGAGGGACTTTCCGTTTAACTTCATTTGATAAAATTATGGACGCGTTGAGTATCGAAAGTCAAGAATTAGCGTTTGAGGAAATAGAGGTTACTCCTGAGGATGAAAAGGAGATAGTGAAGATAAGTAAGGATCCCAATCTTAATATGAAGATGAAGGCCAGCATTGCCCCTACGATCTATGGTTTAGATGTCGAAAAGGAGGCTATGATTCTACAGTTGTTTGGGGGCATTGCAAAGGAAATGCCTGATGGTACTCGTATTAGAGGTGATATTCACACTTTACTCGTTGGTGACCCTGGTACTGCAAAATCTCAAATGCTTGCTTACATGTCAAAACTTGCACCTAGAAGCGTTTACGCATCCGGTAAAGCGTCGTCCGCTGCTGGTCTAACAGCTGCCGCTGTTAGAGATGAGTTTGGAGAAGGTCAGTGGACACTTGAAGCAGGTGCACTTGTTCTTGCAGATATGGGTTTGGCTTGTATAGATGAAATTGATAAAATGGAAGAAGGCGACAGAAGTTCAATGCACCAAGCGATGGAGCAGCAGGAGATATCTGTTGCAAAAGCAGGAATTAATGCAACACTCAAATCACGATGTGCGATTCTTGCGGCAGCAAACCCAAAACTTGGAAGGTTTGACGAGTTTCTTCCTATGCATGAGCAGATTAACATGCCGCCTGCCCTTCTGTCTCGTTTTGATCTGATTTTTTCTATACTTGATAAACCAAACAGAGCAACAGATACAGCGCTCGCAACACATATTTTGCTTGCCCATAAGGCAGGAGAGGTAATCGAAAACATTGCTAGAACTAAGAAATCGAAATTTACCAAAAAGGAACAAGACGCTTTAACGAAAAAGATTATGCCCACATTTGGCCCTGAATTTTTAAGAAAATATGTGGCGTATGCTAAAAGGAACATCTTCCCGGTAATGACTGATGAGGCGCTTGAATTGCTGAAGGGCTATTACGTGGATTTCAGAGCCACATCCGAAGAATCAGTAACATTCACTCCTAGACAGCTAGAGGCATTCGTAAGATTGTCCGAGGCAAGTGCAAGGATGAGATTGAGTCAAGAAGTAACTGTTGATGATGCAAAAAGGGCGGTTCATATCATAGATCAGTACCTTAGACGGGTCGGAATGGACAGGGAGACTGGCCGGATTGACATAGATATCATTGCGACTGGAATTAGTCACAGCCAACATGACAGAATGCGTATAATCCTAGATGTTATCCAAAGACTTAGCAGTGAGGCAAAAGAGGGTAGTGCATTGAGAGGAGACATTGTTAGAGAATCCGAAATCGAGGGTATTGAGTCAAGCAAGGTGGAAGAGGCACTGGACAGATTAAAACGAAATGGTCAGATCTACGAACCTATGCATGGGCGATACAAGATAACAGGGACGGAATACTAAAAACTCTATAGTTTTGGAGATGAGAGCTTTCCCACTGCTCTTCTAACGTTTTCTCTCTCATTTTCTCCCAATGTTGAGACTATATAATCAGAAAATTTTACTTTTATATCGTTCCAATTTAGCGTGGTCACACCGAAATGGAATTTTTTTCCTTCGTGGGATGCTAAATAAACACCAGGCATCATGCGACGTGGATCAGCGTTGTCCATGTGTAAAACGTAGTTTTTTCTAAGAGTCTTTTTTTCCAGCAAAATTATCTCAAATTTCCTGTTGAAGTACTTGTATTTCTTATCTTTATCGTAGTATCGATATTCGAGTTCGAAATCCTTGTTTATTGGAATTAATCCTCTATCCATAGTGCATCTCCAAAGGGAGTAATGGGATTTTCGTTATAATCCTTTTCAATTTTTTAATTTTATTGAAATGAGATTGTTGGATATAATTATATAACAAGTTTTATATATTAAGAAATAGAAATTATAGAATATTAATTGTTTATCTAGGGCAATAAATATGAAATATGTGAAAATAACATTTACAAAAGATGATTTGTTCAGACTGAAAATAAGAAGAGCAATCTATAAATTTATTTTAGAAAATCCTGGTCTACATTTCCGTGAACTTGGAAGAAGATTAAATATCCCGAGATCTACGATAAATTATCACTTAAATTGTCTTAAAAAGCAGGGACTTATAATCACAAAAAAGGATTATAAATATAATAGGTACTTTATCTCAGAAGATATGGGTGAGAGAGAAAAAAAGATACTTAATATTATTAGAGTAGAGACTACTAGAGATGTTCTACTCTATATATGGATTATGGTTAGTGCTTCACGGATAGAAATTGCTAAGGAGTTAGATAAACATCCAACAACAGTAGAATTTCATTTAAAAAGGTTGCTAAAATGTGGTATTATTGAACCTGCGCCTACAGCAGATGGGATAATTTATACTTCGTTAAAAAATATTCCAATAATTAAACGGAAAAAATCTAAAAATGAGGTTTTTTATAGATTAAAAGAACCGGAAATAGAGAAGTTACTTATTATGTATTATGAAAAAGGACAGTATCATGATATTATTGCAGAAGCAATTTTAACTTTCGTTGAGGAGTTGACGCCGTTAAATCGTCCTGTTAAGGGAATACTAACGGCTAAAGAAAGAGGGGAGCTGATAGAAGAAATTATTTTTGATATTTTTCCTCATCCGTATTACGCATAGAATTTTAAATTGATTTTAGAGTTTTTTTTACAGAGTTAAATAATGTAGAGGATGATTGTTCTATAAAACTTATATACAAACATGAATAATATTTAGTATTTGAAAAAAGGGTGATAAAAAATGAAACGAAAATATGGAATATTTATTGGAGCTGTTGCCGTCGTGTTGCTCATGGTCTCAAGCGCAACCGCTGTAACAAATCATGTTGAGCCCGGTATTCATATCAGCGTAATACAAAAAGGAATTTTGAGAGCTGCATTAAAGGATGTAGATGATCCTAATGTCCGTATACTATTACAAGAAATAATCAAAAAGAAAGGACCTGTAGATAGTAGTGATATAGAACAGATTATAAGTGATAATCCTGATATAGAAGTAGGTACTGTAACTTCCGGCCCTATATATGGCAGTTCTGGTGGTACTGTAATGAGCACAAGACGGCCTTTTTGTTATCTTGTACCAGTGTTTCTACCAGTACTTGGGATAAAATGGGACGCATGGTCTCAACATTATGGTAATCAAAATAATGATGTTGATCTGTATATCGCTGGAGAGCCTATAACTTATGATAATCATGGATATGCCATATTATATGTGGGTTACGTTGTTAATGGCATCATCATGAATTTTCAGCTTGATGGACGAGCTGTATTGATTGTTTATAATCCGACTATATATGAATATTTGTAAAAAAAAGGGTGATGAAAAAATGAATGGAAAAAAATATGGGATTGTTTTTGGAGCTGTTGTAATCGTGTTACTGATGGTTTCCAGTGCAACTGCTTTTTCTGTACCACAAACACAACAAATACAAACCATAAAAGAAGGCAAATCCAATCAAGAAAATATTATAAAATTAACAACTGGATATTCAGGTAACGGTTTTATTGTTGCTCATTTTAATTATTTATCCGCGGAGCATGTCTCATATAATACTGGATTGTTTATGATAATAAAAACAAATGTAAGAATAGTAGCTGGTGCCGGTAGAGAAAATTTAGGTTTTTTGAAGGTAAATGGTAGAAATGTTTGCAACTATGTAGACGATTGTGTTTTAAATATAGATTCTTTGATTGGGCGAGTTTCATGGACATCTGCTCCCTTTTGGGATTGTTATGTACGTGGTTTCGCGACAGGTATACATCTCGAAATATCATAAATTTATATATAAAAATATATAATAATTAGACATCTACCATCTCTTTTTTTGGGATTATTGTTTTATAAAAACACCTAATCTTAGAAATATTGTTCTATAAAACTGATTATTTGCAGGATGATTGTTCTATAAAATTTATATACTATGATATACAACAAATAAAATTATGAAACTAAAAATTCTAGCAATTGGAATAATGTTAATGATGATCAGTGGCACTTTACTTGTAACAGCTGAACTAAACAATAAAAAAATAGGAACAACGGGGATTGACGAGATTAAAGAGATACGAATCGCCATCTATTCGATTGGAGGAGACACGTATGGTTCAAACATCCAAGACTATTTTGACATACTAGATGGATACCAATGGAAAGTAGGAAATAAAATCTATAGATTTACATTAACTACAATAGACGATAAAGGCATTTTTAGAGGAGAGTTAAACACAAAGAATTATGATGTATTTACAATCGGTTGGATGGAAGCAGAGCAAATGATAGTAAAGCTTTCTCACCTCAGTATAAAAAATATTGTCTGGAAAAATAAAATAGCTGATTTCGTTAAAGAGGGAGGCGGATATTTTGGTGACTGTGCCAGTTCAGATATTGTGTCAGCAGGGTTAAGTAACCAACCTGAGACACTTAATGAGAAACAGCTAGATAGAGGATCCATGCATATCTCTCAATTAAAAGTATATTTACAAGCAGGTGCCCCGTTCCTTGCCCAGCTATCAGGTCATCCTGAGAAAATAGGACCAGCTGCATATCAGTGGTTCTCTGGTTGGGATGACAAAAATGAGAGCGCTTATTTTGGTGGTTGTTGTTTAGATGTTGTTGTAGATAAAAATAATCCTATTTTTGATGATCTATGCGAGAATACACGGCGAATGAAATGGTGTGGTGGGCCAGCCTATGTATTACCTGAACAAAGTAATAACGTGAAAGTTATAGCATACTACCCTAGCGAAGAGATATCAGATAATGTATCTACACAGGTACATGCGTGGAAATACACAGGTCGTATGCTTGGTTTTCTCAAAGGTTTCTTTAGAACTATGAAGATGGGTGTGACCATCTCCGATAAACTTTATTTTACGCCTTTCAAAGCTACCGACTGGGAGATGACAGATACAATAATACAAACACACCTTGCAGATAAACCATCTATGACCATGGAGACTTATCCTAATGAGAATCAGGGCAGAATAATCTTGTGTGGTACACCTTCTGAGTATCCTGTCTGGTGGGGCGGCCACATTGAAGAAGCAAAAGACACCTCTAAAAATAATCTTTTTGACTCGCTCCATCACTGGACTGGCATCACTAAGGTTGATGACACCTATAACTGGTGTATTACTCGAAGAGAGGCAGCTTGGGCTGCAAAAGTACCAGACAATGATCTACCACCCGTATATGGAGCATCACAAGTTAGTGATATCAGTCCGTATGAGCAACCATCCAGTTTTACTGTCATAGGTAATGCAAAACAGGAATCAGAAGGAATCATGTCATTAGATTTGTACTACCGATATTCAACCGATAACATTTCTTGGAGTGACTGGACACTGTACGGAACAGACACAAATGGCTCTAACGGCTGGAGCTGGGAGTTCAACGCACCAAGCGGAGCAGGATACTACCAGTTCTATTCAATAAGACATGTAGAATACGAAGACCACACAGAAACAGAGACGGCACCACCAGGACCCGACGCAATAGCACAAGTTATAAACTAAAAGCTTTAAGAATATTTAGAATATAAAAGAAGAACATGGATTTTTAATCCATGTAATAACTAGCCGGGTACGGCTCTGGTTTCAAACCCTTTCTTTCTCTTATCTTTTTTATTACCTCGGCCTGTAGATGTTTTGGTAAAGGTTCAAAACCCATGTTTTCTGTATTCCAGAGTACGCGTCCGCCTGTAGCTGATCGTATGGATGATGCAAATCCGAACATCTCAGCAACCGGTGCTTTTGCGTCGATGTTTATTAAATCTTTTTCTGTAGTCATATCTCTAACAACTGCTCTTCTCTGGTTAAGTTCCTTTGATGCATCTCCCATCAGTTCCTGCGGTGTGCTCATGAAAACCTTTTGCATTGGTTCTAGTAGAATTGGATCTGATACAGTTATAGCGCCGTAGATGGCATTTCTAACCGCAGGTATAACTTGAGCAGGTCCACGGTGGATTGTATCCTCATGTAGTTTTGCATCCACGAGTCTTACTAAAAGTCCTTGGCACGGCTCAGATGCTGTTGGACCGCTTTTCATTACTTCATTGAAAGCCTCTTTTATGAGTTCTCTAGTCTCAAAAAGATACTGTATACCTTTTGTAACATCAGCAATCATATTCAGTCCCTTAATGTCAAATACTCCTTTTGCAACCTCTTTTTCAAAGCCAAGCTCTTGAAGTTTTTTGATTAATTCATTTTTGGATTTTTTAACATTTGTAGGTATCTCATTGTTATAAAGAGCTTTGACGATGTTTTCTGGTAAAGGCTCAACTTCTATGTAGAACCTGTTGTGTTTGTTAGGTGATTTTCCTTCGAATTTGTGTGGACTTTTCTTTGCAACAGACTCTCTGTAAACTACTATGGGCTTCGAGGTAACGATATCAACGTGGTGCTCGTTTCTAATTCTGTACTCTGTGATTTCAAGGTGAAGTTCTCCCATACCTGACATTAGGTTTTCGCCAGTTTCTTGGTTTATATTTACCTGTATACTTGGGTCTGCTTTTGATACGCTTTTAAGAACGTCTATCAATTTTGGTAAATCCTTCATGTTCTTGGGTTCTACAGCAATCGTTACAACTGGTTCCGATATGTGTACGATACGCTCAAAAGGCTCTGTATCTGGATTGTCGGTAACAGTGCAACCAGCTATTGCATCTCTTATACCGGTTGCTGCAACAATATTGCCTGCGCTTACGAAGTCTACTGGTATTCTATCTGCCCCTACCATTAGATTGACTTGCTGTACACGGTTGACCTTTGGCATTCCGATAACGTATACCTCTTGGCCACGCATTATTTTGCCGCCGTATACCCTGCCAACAGCTACTTCACCGGCATGTGGGTCCAAAATAATCTTTGTGATCATAACGCCTAGAGGACCGTCATCCTTAGTCTCGATCATGGCTTTTCCCAGGGGGCTCCCTATGTCTCCTCGCCATATGTGAGGAATTCTATATTTCTGCGCAACTTTTGGTGACGGAAGATGTCCAACGACCATGTTCAGTATAACTTCATGAATTGGTGATTTTTTCGCAAGTGTTTTCTGATCATTATTTTTACAATACTCGTAAATATCTTTAAACGTAAGTCCACATTTTTTCATATAAGGTGCTGATATAGCCCAGTTGTTAAATGCAGAACCAAAGGCGACAGTTCCATCTTCTACCTTGACGCCCCATTTCCCTTTGAATTCTTCTGAAACCGTTCGATTCAGCAATTCGTTGAATTTCGTGATGATTTTTACGAACCGCTCTTGCATCTCTTCAGGTGTTACTCGTAGCTCGTTGATTAATCGGTCAACCTTGTTTATGAATAAAATCGGTTTTACCTTCTCTCTCAATGCCTGTCTGATGACGGTTTCGGTCTGAGGCATAGCTCCCTCTACAGCACAGACAAGAATAATACACCCATCTACTGCTCTCATAGCACGGGTAACGTCACCACCAAAGTCAACATGTCCTGGTGTGTCAATGAGGTTAATTAGATACTCCTTTCCTCCAAAAACATGAACCATTGAAGCCGCTGCAGCGTTAATTGTGATACCTCTAGCTTGCTCCTGTTCATCGTAATCTAAGACTAGTTGCTTACCTGCGAGCTCCTCACTCATCATACCGCAACCAGCGATCAAGTTATCTGAAAACGTAGTTTTTCCATGGTCAATGTGTGCTGCTATACCGATGTTTCTAATATAGTCTAAGTTATGCATGAGACCAGTGGCTTTCTTAATGTTATCTTCTTTCTTGCCCATACTAATACCTCATCATTTTTGCAATAAATCTTACCCAATTATCTAGCTGATTTTGCAATACGTTCAACATCATTTTTCTTTGCAATGGCAAAAGAAGTGACATCATTTTTAGATGCCTTCATAATCTCATCAGCTAAACATGCTTCTACGCTCTTCTTATTTTTGTGAGTTGCGTTGAGAGTTCCCATACAGATGTTACGGATAGCGACATCAAGTCGTCTCTGTGGCGATACATCAACTGCCTTTGGAACGTTGATACCACCAAGGCGTAGCCTTGTTGTTTCTTCTATAGGTGCTGAATTTTGAATAGCATCTACTAATACCTGCAAGGGATTTGTTTTAGTCCTTTTATCAATGATATCAAAAGCATCTCTTACAACCTTGTAGGCCTTGGTTTTCTTACCGTCATACATCTCCGTTCTCATCAGGTTGTTCATCAAACGTTCGACTATTGGTATCTTGGATTTTCCAAATATCTTATTTGAATAAATCCCGCCGTGGTATACGTTCTCTACGTCAAGATTAATATATTTTACAAGACCAAGATCTTGAACTTTAACCTCTTTCATGTCATATTTAGCAAGTGCAGGAAAAAAGTTTATGCCGGTTGTTGGACTCTTTTTTGTTGTCATGTTTATCGTCTCATTGGTTTCTCAACTTTACCTTTAATCATTTCATTAAGTGATACATCGTTAACCTTTATAACCTTGAAACGAACGCCAGGGATATCTCCGTAACTTCGGCCCATTCTACCGCCGATTCCTTCTACAATTACTTCGTCGTGCTCATCTATGAAACTAATGGCGTTGTTACCTGGGGCAAAAGCCGTTATTTGTCTCCCGTTCATTATAAGTTGTACCTTTACACATTTTCTGATAGCAGAGTTGGGCTGTTTTGCTTCTATACCGACTTTTTCTAGTACTATGCCTCTAGCTTGTGGTCTTCCTTCCAGTGGATCTGATTTTTGTTTAAGGCGCAATACCCTTTTTTTGTAGTATCTATCACTCCAGAGGAGTTTTTTTCTGCTCTTTTTAAGTTTTCTTGCTGCGTTTAATCCTTTGCCCATGTTTCACCTATTTGATAGAAGTAACGGCTGTATGCACTTTTAATATTTAAATGCTTATGCTAGGTCCATCTCAAAAATGAGATATTTGTATCGAAGAACAGATATTTATTTATTTTTAAGGATATTTTTGAAATTTTGAGATGGCATTTTGTCAGATTGAAAGTATTGCACAGTAGCTTTAAATACCATAATTTACGAAAGTATAAACATTAACAAAGTGGCACATTGTGTCGCTTTACTTCATGGTGGTGAAGAAAGGTATGAAGAAATGGTATGTAATATTAGCAGCTATACTAGCATTTATTATGGTTACTTCAACTTCTGTAGTCGCAGTAGGTGTAGTATCAACGTCTAGTAAAGAGGTATCTACCCCCTCATCTGCTACCCCGACATCTACTACCAAATCATCTACTACTCCCTCAGAAAGTTCAAATTCCGGTACTGTTCCTGTAGATGCTAAGAACAATGATAACAGTTTTGTTACTCCTTATATGGAAAACGATCCTCCAATTGCCGATGCCGGTGGTCCATATTGCGGCTATTTGAATGTACCAATTACTTTTGATGGTTCTGATAGTTATGATACTGATGGAAATATTATTAGTTGGTCCTGGAATTTTGGTGATGGGCATACAGGTTCTGGAGAAGCTACTTCTCATACATACTCAAATATTGGAACTTACATAGTTACATTGACTGTTCATGATGATTATGGTGCTTATGATACTGATACAACAACAGCTACTGTTACCCCTGCTCCACCAGTCGCTGTTATTGCTGCTCCAGATTATGGAGATGCTAACGAGTCAATTACATTTAATGGCGCTGGAAGCTATGATCCAGACGGCACCATAATAAATTGGACATGGAATTTTGGTGATGGTGGTATTGGATATGGGTCAATAGTTAACTACGAATATAAAAACGGCGGCGGAACATACACCGTAACCTTAACAGTTAAAGATAATAATCAAACGCAGGGCTCTGCATCTGTCTCAATTGATATTAGAGAAATCATCTTTATTATAAATCCGGATCCTAATTATGACATTGGTATTAACGTTAATATCTCATTTGGATGTGAAATAGTAGGATGTAGTCCGTCCTCTTTTGATTGGGATTTTGGTGACGGAACACAAGGATGCGCACAACAAGTCGAGCATAGTTATCCACATGAAGACGAGTATGATGTTTCTCTTGTAGTATCAGTTCCGGATCAGGGAACTCTGGAAGGAAGTGTTACGGTATACATTATAGATAATAATGGAAATGGTGAGCAGGCGAATTCGGTTCCTGGACCCAGTAATAGTTATTCGGGAAAGATTAACGAGGAAATTACTTTCGATGGGTCTGAGAGCACTGGCGGCGGAAATAATCCCCTTGTAACATACATTTGGTATTTTGGTGATGGTCAGATTGGCTACGGAGAAACTGCTAGCCATAGTTACTCAACGGCACCTGAAAATGGTTTTATAGCTTCTTTAACAGTTGAGGATACCGAAAACAATGTTGATGCAAAAGATATAACTGTAACAATCACTGATGACATATCATACAGCTCTCAATCATTAGATGAAAATAGTTTCGGATATGTCATATCCTCTATTCCTTCAGCTAGTTCTTCCGTAACTTTTCTCTCGAATCAGATGTTACTTGGGAACTTCCATATGTATAATATCAAAAATCTATTGTTCACCTTTGCCAGTTTATCAGATTACTATGGTAGAACAATATTTAATCCTCCACCAACAGGTCCGTTATCATTCGGCGGCTATGATAATAATGAAAGAAATGTAAAAGCTGATAAGATAGTTCCTATAAAAAATGACGCAGGTACACAGATAATAGCACTCGATGTATATATATCGTTTGATAATATAACGTTGGGTACCGATTTTAACATCTATATTTATGAGGATAGTTCAAAAAATCATTTATATGAGTCTCATACTTATTTTGTTCATAATTTGACCGGTTACGATTCATGTCGTGTTGGATTACAGCAAACCAATTGGCCAGCTGGCTCGTCAAAATATGTTGAGGTCTTTGCAGATCCAAATAACATCTTACCTGAATACAACGAGGATGATAATTGGTGTAACCAAACAATAATAACAGTAAGTGTAGGCAGTTTATATTGCGCTATTAACAACGATCTCTTAGCAAATAGTGTTTCTCTCGAGTCTAGTTATACTTCTTTAGGCTCTTACAGTGTTGGTTACAGCAATTCGGTTGGTATCGGCTCAACCGCTGTTCAATATGGTAGTTATGATCTGTAAACAATGAGCTAACGCTCAATTTTTTTATTCTTTTTTTGGCACGTCTACTTCTTCTACTTCTACGTAGATTAGTTTTGCTTTGAAAAGAACAAATATTAGTGCTGCGAGTCCGGCTATTATGAATCCGATGATGAAGAGCCATGGTATCTCTGGTGTTTGTGTGGTTTCTGTGTTTTTTTCTACTACCTTGCTGCCTACAACAGCAAACGTTGAAAAGCCGGGTGTTTCAGATTCGTAATAATAATCTGTTACATCATAACCTGTAGTATCTGTAGGTAGAGTTTTCCATGTGTTATTATATCTCCATAGACTTACGTTCTCTTTCCATAAATCTTTTTCTGTAAACCAATTTTGTTTTACAGTAAAGTTGATTATAGCAGATAATAAATCTTCTTCTTTTACGTATGTGTTATTTGCAGTTAATTCTATTTTAAAATAGTTGTATACCATGTAAGTTATATTGGTTTCATTCAAAATCGGATAAGTTATTTCATCTTCTGTTAAATTTTCAATAGTTAGAGTTAAGTTACTAAGATTCGCAGAAGGCGTGAGAATTACCTTATTTATTGTACCAGAACCAGGTGTGTCAATGTTTTTTGTTTCCTCCTTTGGAGCGTCTCCCGCGTGTTCTATTGTCGGCGGAGCAACTACCGTGAATGGATACCTTTCTGTTTGTTTTGTGTTTCCTGACGCATCTTTTGCTTCTATCAAGTATGTTGTTATTTCTCCTTCTGTAAAAGGCCCGTTTATTGTTGCTGAATAAATACTGTTGCTTGTCTCATTATTCATTACAACATCTTTCGAAGTATCACCTGCGTCATAG
>Ga0315294_10001028_pt1 | contig 30090 bp, 28 predicted proteins | sample YL17G13_40_MG_FD_203626 | JGI IMG/M metagenome (GOLD analysis project Ga0315294, IMG submission 203626) | Sediment microbial communities from Yellowstone Lake, YNP, Wyoming, USA - YL17G13_40 | ecosystem: Environmental > Aquatic > Freshwater > Lake > Sediment | place: USA: Wyoming | collected...
ATTAAAGAAAAAGCCCCTAGTTTTTTGGATTATTTATGTGGTGATTGTAAAGATCATTTTAAAAATGTCTTAGATATTTTGGATAATGTTGGTGTCTCCTATGTTTTAGATAAGACCTTAGTAAGGGGATTGGATTATTATAGTCGCACCGTGTTTGAAATTAGAAAAAAAGACAAAGAGACAAATTTGTCTTTAGCTGGTGGTGGCAGATATGATTATTTAGTTAAATTATTAGGAGGTTTGGATAGACCAGCTGTGGGAGTAGCTTTTGGGGTAGAGAGGTTAGTGGAAGAATTGAAAGTTATTTCGAGCGAAGCGAAAAACAAGGTTCTGCCGACCGAAGGGAGACAGGCTCTTATAAGAAAGAAATTCGAATTTCCCAAACCAAAAGTTTTCTTGATTCAGATTGGAGACGCGGCTAAAAAACAAGCCTTTATCCTTTTAGAGAAATTAAGAAAAGCTAACATTTTAACAGAAGCTAATTTAGAGAAAGACAATATTAACTCTCAAATTAAAAACGCAGATAGAGTTAATGCTCCCTATGCTCTTATTCTTGGACAACAAGAGGTTCTTGATGGTATGATAATTCTAAAGGATATGGCTTCAGGTCTTCAAGAAACGATTCCTTTAGAGAGGATAATCGAAGAGCTTAAAAAGCGCCTCAAAAATTAAACCTGCCTGCGCAGGCAGGAATTAAAAATTAATCTTAATGGCCATTACTATTAAAAGAAGAAAAGGAGAAAATATTACTACCTTTTTGAATCGAGCTTCAAAAATAATCAATCGAAGTGGTGTTTTAATTACAACTCGAAAAAAGAAATTTCGTCTTTCTTCTCAGAATGAAAGAAGTAAAAAATTATCTGCTCTCCATCGGATTAAAGTGAAAAAAGAAATAGAAGAAAAAAGAAAGAAAGGACTTTTGTAGCATTATGAAGAGAAACTCAGAAATTTTGATTTACAATTTTACCGAGGATAAAATTTCTCAAAAGTTTTTGAGAGAGACCGTTGAAAAGATTTTGAGATATTTGAAAAAACCAGCAAAACCGATTTCCCTTATCCTGCTGCCGTCATTAGAAATAAAGAAGCTCAATGATTATTGGCGAGGGAAAAAGAAAGAGACAACTGTTTTGACTTTTTCCGAAAGTGACATTTTCCTTTGCCCGGAAGAAATCAAACAGCAAGCTTTAAAAAGAAAGATATCTCAAAAGAAATTTTACCAATTACTTTTGGTTCATAGCATTTTGCATTTGTTTGATTATACTCATGATGGCAAAAAGGATACCAAAATAATGGAACGTCTTGAAGCTAAAATTCTTCACTCCCTTAAAAATTAAAAATTAAAAATTAGTTAGCGTATGTCCTCCTATATCCTTGCTCTTGATTTAGGTTCTTCTAAAATCAAGGCATTAGTGGCTCAAATTAATAGTCCGGATAGTTGGCAGATCGTTTTTCCTGCCATTCGTAAATCTCAAGGAATTAAACAGGGGATGATTGATAATTTAGAAATGACAGTTACTGAATTGGATAATATGCTCAATGAAATGGAAGGAGTAAACAGAAATTTTGTTTTTAAGCAAGCTACCGTAGGTATAGGAGGTCCTCATTTAGAAATTAGAACTTCTAAAGGCGTATCTGTGATTAGTCGGCCTGACGGAGAAATAACGGAAGATGATAAAGAAAGGGCGCTTAAGGCTGCTCAAGCTTGTGTTTTACCAGCTAATCGAGTTTTAACTCAGACTACTGTTAAAAATTATACCATTGATGGTATCACTAAGGTTAAAGATCCTACTGGGATGAAAGGCTTGCGATTAGAAATAGAATGCCTTTTAATTGATGCTTTTAGTCCCATTATTAGAAACGTTGATAGACTGGGAGAAATGTTAGGCCTTAATTTTTATCATCTTATTTTGCCTTACGCCGGCGCAGAAATTGCTTTAACTCATCAAGATAAAGAATTAGGAGCAGCAGCCCTTAACCTTGGTGCTGGGACAACTAGTCTTTGTGTTTACGAAGATGATGAACTTTTGGACTTAAAGGTTTTTCCGGTTGGCGGCAATAATATTACTAATGATATTGCTGTGGGACTCAAGACTTATGTTGATGTGGCTGAAAAAATCAAAATTAGCGAAGGTTTAGCTTTAGCTAAAAAAGCTCCTAAAGGAGCTTTGGTTGATTTAACTCAATATCTCGAAACAGCAGATGAAGAGAATAAAATTAATAAGCGCTTTTTAGCAGAAATTATTGAAGCTCGCTTAAATGAGATTTTTGAAATGGTGGGCAGTCGCTTAAAAGAATTGGATAGATTCGGTAAATTACCAGGAGGAATTGTTCTTTTTGGTGGCGGAGCTCAAATGCCTCTCATTACTGAATTAGCAAAAGAAAAATTCAAATTACCAGTGAGAATTGCCAAACCAGATATTGAATGGTATAAAGAAACTCCAGATCCTTCCTTTATTCCGGCTTTGGGTTTACTGGATTTAACTCTTAGAGGGATAACTGATAAAAGAATTCGATTAGAAAGCGAAGGATTAATTAGAAAACTCCTAAATTCTATAGAGCGTCATTTTTCTCTTTAATCTTTAAATTTTTATACTTTTTAAACTTTTTTATCAATATGATTAAGAAAAAACACAAAGTCCATCTAATACCAAAGGCAAGCAAAGACAGTTCTCCAAATGTTTCTCAAAAAGTCCGCTTAAAAATAATTGGCGTAGGAGGAGCTGGAGGAAATGTAGTTACTCGTCTCTATGATAAAAGAATAGAAGGCATAGATCTTATCGCTATTAATACTGATTTACAAGGTTTGAAACATACTAAAGCTGATGTCAAAATTCAGATTGGAAAAAATACTTGTCGGGGTTTGGGGGCAGGAATGGATCCTCTAAAAGGTAGAGAAGCGGCTGAAGAAGACATTGAAGAGATTAATAAAGCAGTTCAAGGCGGAGATTTAATTTTTATTGCCACTGGTTTAGGTGGTGGGACTGGTTCTGGGGCTTCGCCTCTCGTGGCTAATTTAGCTCGGCAAGCTGGAGCTTTAACTATTGCCGTGGTCACCAAACCTTTTTCTTTTGAAGGTGAAAAAAGATTAGAAATAGCCGAAGAATTTTGGCAAAAACTTTTTAATGAAGTCGATTCTATTGTTACTATTCCCAATGACAGAGTTTTTAATATTATTGATGAAAAAACACCTATTCTCGAAGCTTTTTATAAAATCGATGAAGTGTTAAGAGAAGGAGTTAAAGGTATTTCTGATTTAATTACTTTTCCTGGTTTAATTAATCTTGATTTTGCTAATATTAAAACCATTATGACTAATGCTGGGAGTAGCCTTTTGGGCTTAGGGAAATCAAAAGGAGTAGAGAGGGCTAAGATTGCAGCAAAAAAAGCTGTTTCTTCACCGCTTTTAGATATTTCTATTGATGGGGCAACGAAAGTTCTTTTTAACGTTAGTGGCGGCCGGGATATGTCATTAGTAGAAATTAATAATGCTGCCAGAGTGATTACTGAATCAATTGCCAAAGACGCTCAAGTGATTTTTGGCACTAGTTTTGATAAAGAATTAAACAAAGGTGAAATAAAAGTGACAGTGATTGCTGGAGGTTTTGAAAAAGAAATAAGAGAACTGGGTTCTCCCTTACCTTTAGGTATAAAAGTGCCCATAGAAGAGGAAGAAGAAAAACCCAAAGACGAAAATATTAGAAAAATAATAGAAGAAAATAAAGAATTAGAAATTCCAGCCTTTTTAAGAAGAAAGAAAAAAGAATCTTAGTTATGGCTAAAAAACTGACCAATCATATTAAAGAAGTTGTTAAAAGAGACGGGAAAGTCGTAGCTTTTGAAAAAGGCAAAATTGAAGAAGCTATCTATAGAGCCTTAACAGCTACTGACGAAGGTGGAAAAAAAGTATCTCGGGACTTAACAAATAAAGTTGTTGCTTTATTAAATAGACGGTTTAAAAAAGGTGAGTTACTCAATGTTGAGCAAATCCAGAATGTGGTGGAGGAAGTTTTAATTCTGGAGAATTTTGTTGAAACCTCTCGGGCTTATATTCTTTATCGAGAACAACGGCGTCAAATGCGGGAGGCTCAAATAGCGACTGAGGAAGCTGTAAGTTTAGTGGATGATTATTTAAATGGCAAGGATTGGCAGATTAAAGAAAATAGTAATATGGCTTTTTCCCTTCAAGGATTAAACCATTATGTTTCTTCTTACGTGGCAAAGAAATATTGGTTAAATCGTGTTTATCCGCCGGAAATTAGACGGGCTAATGAGGAAGGGGATTTTCATCTTCATAATTTAGATACTATTGGAGCTTACTGCATGGGTTGGGATTTGGAGGATTTATTAATGAGGGGTTTTGGCGGGGTATCTGGTAAAATTCAATCTAAACCAGCCAAACATTTTCGGCCTATTTTAGGTCAAATTGTGAATTTTTTCTATACCTTACAAGGTGAATCAGCTGGCGCCCAGGCTTTTTCCAACTTTGATACTCTTTTAGCTCCTTTTATTCGTTATGATAATTTAACTTATCAAGAAGTGAAACAAGCTCTTCAGGAATTTTTATTTAATATGAATGTTCCGACGAGAGTGGGATTTCAAACCCCTTTTACTAACATTACTTTAGATTTAAAAGTTCCGGACTATTTTAAGAGCAATCCAGTGATTATTGGCGGCCAGGCTCAAAAAGAAACCTACGGTGATTTTCAGAGGGAAATGGATATTTTAAATCAAGCTTTGACTGAAGTTTATACCGAGGGTGATGCTACTAGTCGTGTTTTTACTTTCCCCATTCCTACTTATAACATTACTAAAGATTTTGATTGGAATAATCCAGCTTATGAAGGTATTTGGAGAATGACCGCCAAATACGGTATTCCTTATTTTTCCAATTTTATTAATTCTGACATGAATCCAGAAGATGCGAGGTCAATGTGTTGCCGGCTTCGTCTCGATAATCGTGAACTTTATAAACGCGGTGGCGGATTATTTGGAGCCAATCCTTTAACTGGTTCCATTGGCGTGGTAACGATTAATCTGTCGCGAATAGGCTATCTTTCTAAAACGAAAAAAGAATTTTTTGAAAGATTAACTCATTTAATGGATTTAGCCAAAGAAAGTTTAGAAATCAAACGCAAAGTTTTGGAAGATTGGACAGACAAAAATCTTTATCCTTATTCTAAACATTATCTTGAAGCAGCAAAAAAGATGAGAGGCGTTTATTGGGGCAATCATTTTTCTACCATTGGCTTAATTGGGATGAACGAATCCTTATTAAACTTTTTAGGAGTGAATATTGGTGATAAAAAAGGAATTCAGTTGGTAGAGGAAGTAATGGATTTTATGAGAGACAAATTAATCGAGTATCAAGAGGAGACCGGTAATCTTTATAATTTAGAAGCTACGCCAGCTGAAGGCACTTCTTACCGCTTAGCTTTAAAAGATAAAAAGAAATATCCAGAAATTATTACTGCCGGAGAAAAAGAGCCTTTTTATACTAATTCCACTCAACTGCCTGTGAACTATACTGATGATTTATTTGAAGCTTTAAAATTACAAGACTCTCTGCAAGTCAAATATACCGGAGGTACAGTTTTTCATGCTTTTTTAGGCGAATCAGTTTCTGATACCAAATCAGTAAGATCTTTGATTAAAATCATTTTTGAAAGATTTCACTTGCCGTATTTTACTTTAACCCCAACGTTTTCCATTTGTCCTGTTCATGGTTATCTTCTTGGCGAACACTTTACTTGCCCCAAGTGCACTATTGAACAACCTTGTGAAGTTTATTCAAGGGTCGTAGGCTATCTTCGGCCAGTGCAGCAATGGCATCATGGCAAACAAGAAGAATTTCGTTTAAGAAAAACTTTTAGAGTTTAAACAATGCTTTTCGGCGGTCTTCAAAAAACTACTTTAGTAGATTATCCTGGAAAAATAGCAGCCACAGTTTTTACTATTGGTTGCAATTTTCGCTGTCCTTATTGCCATAATCCTGAGTTAGTTTTACCGTCATTAATCCAGACTCAACCCAAACTGACTGAAGAAGAAATCCTTGAGTTCCTGGGTGAAAGAACAAAATTCCTCGAAGCTTTATGCATTACTGGTGGAGAGCCCACTTTAAATCCCGATTTAAAGGATTTTATAAAAAAAGTCAAAGCTCTTGGCTATTTAGTAAAACTTGATACGAATGGTTCCTTACCAGAAGTGTTAAAAGATTTAATTGGCAGTCATTTAATTGATTATGTGGCTATGGATATTAAGGCTCCTCCAGAAAAATATAATCTTCTTACCTTAGGAGATATTTCCCTTGAAAAAATACAAGCATCAATTGATATTCTGAAAAAAGGCAAGGTAGATTATGAATTTAGAACTACAGTTGCTCCTATTCTGTTGGAAGAAGAGGATATCTTGAAAATTGCCAATTGGATTAAGCCAGCCAAAGCATATTGTTTACAAAGATTCGAATCAATAAAAGTTTTAAGTAAAGATTACGAGGGTTTAAAGGGTTTGCCAGAAGATAAACTTCAAAATCTTATAGAACAAATAAAGCCTTTTTTCTCAAAATGTGAACTGCGATAAATCATCTCGCCTGAAACTCATTCGTCTTGGTGGGGTGATTTTTTTATTAATTTTAATTGTCATTCGTTTTAATCTAGGGCAAAATACAAGAGCTGCTCAATTTTTACCTGATGTGTTCCTTCGGTTTTTTCTTGTTCTCAAGCAAAGAATTAATTTTGGTTTAAGTAAAATTATTCCTGAACCGCAATTAAGCTTGATGAAAAGTTTATTTTTTGGCGGTAAAGCCAATCTTCCTTTTGAGCTCAAAAAACAAATTCGGCAAGTTGGACTTTCTCATTTAGTAGCAGTTTCTGGCCTTCATTTGACCATTGTCACCCAAATTGTTTCTAGTTGTCTCAACGCACTTCTCTTAACTGGCTTTTTAAATTTTCTTTTAAGCGTATTTTTCATTTTGGGATTTACGGTAATGGCTGATTTTTCTGCTTCAGTGATACGGGCAGCTATTATGGCTATTTTGCTTTTAATAACGAGATTAACTCATCGTTTATATAATTCTTCTTTTGCTTTGATTTTCGCTGTGCTTTTAATGACTCTTCTCAACCCAAGAATTATGATTGATGATTTCGGCTTTCAATTATCAGTTTTAGCCACTGCAGCTATTGTTTATTTATATCCTGTGTTTGAAAAATGGCCTTTCTGGCAAAAAGATATTTTCAAGGGACAACTAACCTTTCTAAAAGAAACTTTACTTTTAAGTTTCTCAGCTTTGGTTTTTGTGGTGCCCTGGATTATTTATAAAACCCAGGTTTTTTCTTTAGTTACCCCTCTGACTAACCTTTTAATCGTTCCTTTAGTGCCAATCATCATGGTTTTTGGTTTCTTAGTAGCTCTTCTGAATTTTATCTTTTTCCCTTTGGCTTTTCTTCTTGGTTTTTGTCTCAATTTTTTACTTTCTTATATGCTTCAAATCATCGCTTTATTTTCTCAATGGCGTTTAGCAGAAGTTCTGTTGCCTCATTTTAATGCTTTTTGGCTTGTCATTTATTATTGTTTACTGATTTATTATCTACATCGATGCGCCAAAAGAATAAGAATTAACAAAACATCTTAAGATGAAGAAGGCACCTCTTTATCTAATAGTGCTTCTAATAATTGCTAATGTTTTTACTTGGTGGATTATTGTTGATTTTCAAACTACAAAAGAAACAGTGGCTTTTTTAAACGTTGGTCAAGGCGACGCAGAATTAATTAGCAATGCAGCTGGCAATATCTTAATTGATGCCGGTCCCAATAATAAAATCCTTTTTGAATTGGGAAAAATTTTACCCTTTTACGATAGAACCATTGATTTATTTATTCTTTCTCACCCTAATAAAGATCATTTTAATGGTTTATTTGAAATTTTAGATAAATATAAGATAAAAGCCGTGATGCTTAATAATTTTACTTATCCCAGTTCTTCTTTTCAAAAATTATTAGAGGAACTAAAAAAACGCCATATTTTAATAATCAAAGGGTTTGAAGGAGTAAGCATTAGCTGGCCTGCCTGCGCAGGCGGGCCTGCCTGCGCAGGCAGGCAGAAACAAGACAAATTTCTTGTTATTTATCCTCCAGAAAATTTGCTTTTTTCCAATGACCCCAATAATTCTTGTTTGGTTCTCGATTTAGCGTTAGAAACAAATCACTTTCTTTTTACCGGTGATATTAGTAGTACTCAAGAAAAAAAGCTTTCTTCTTTTCTCGCGTCTTTAAAAGATCAAATTAAAGTTTTAAAAGTGGCTCATCATGGTTCTAATTATTCTTCCTCAGATTTGTTTTTGAAAACATTGAAACCTAAGGTGGCAATCATTGAAGTAGGGGAAAACAGTTATAATCAGCCCCACCCAGATGTGTTAAAAAGACTCCAAGATATTGGTTCTCTGATCTTTCGAACTGATGTTAATGGCACCATTCAATTCTTAATTGACAAAACAGGGGCTTTAATAGTAAAATAAATTTGTCCTCACAACTTTGTTATAATTTTATGATGGCTCGTTTATGGATTAAAGACACGTCTCAATATTTGAACCAGGAAGTTTCTCTTTATGGCTGGGTGGATTCTCGTCGTGATCACGGGAAAATTATTTTTATTGATTTACGTGATAAAACCGGTATTGTTCAATTAGTTTTTTCTCCTGACAAAAAAGAAGTTTATGAATTAGCAGATAAATTACGTTCTGAATGGGTAGTGGAAGTAAAGGGCAAAATTAATGCTCGGCCCAAAGGGATGGAAAATCAAAAATTGGCTACTGGTACGATAGAAATCGAGGCTAACTTTCTTCAAGTTTTAACTGAAGCCAAAACTCCGCCTTTTGATATTTCTTCTGATGGCAAAGAAATTGGGGAAGATTTGCGTTTGAAGTATCGTTATTTAGATTTACGTCGCGAGAGGATGAGAAAGAATTTAAATCATCGTTATCAATTTATTAAATTTATTCGTGATTATTTAACTGAAAAAGAGTTTGTTGAAGTGGAAACTCCGGAATTAACTAAATCTACTCCAGAAGGGGCGCGGGATTATGTTGTCCCTTCGAGATTAGACCCTGGTAAATTTTATGCTTTGCCTCAAAGCCCTCAGCAATATAAACAATTACTGATGGTAGCCGGATTAGAGAGATATTTTCAGATTGCTAGATGTTTTCGTGATGAGGATACTCGTGGTGATAGACAACCGGAATTTACTCAATTAGATTTAGAAATGGATTTTCCAACTCAAGAAGATATTCTTTCTCTCATTGAAAGTCTTTTTAACGATTTAGTCACCAAACTTTATCCAGAAAAGAAAATTCAACAATTTCCCTTTCCCCGTTTAACCTATCAAGAAGTCATAGCCAAATATCACACTGATAAGCCTGATTTGCGAAAAGATCAAAATAATCCCAACGAATTAGCCTTTAGCTATGTAGTTGATTTTCCGCTTTTTGAATGGAAAGAAGAAGAGAAACGATTTGATGCAGTTCATCATCCCTTTACTCGACCAAAATTTAACAAAGACGAAAGCATAAAAGAAGCCATTGAAAGAATTAAAAAAGATCCCTCTCAGCCTTTAGCCCAGCAATATGATTTTATTCTAAACGGCTATGAGATTGGCGGCGGCTCTTTGAGAATTCACGAACCAGAATTATTAGAAGCTATTTTTGAAATAATGGGTCATAAAAAAGAAGCCATTTATCAAAAATTCGGCCATCTCTTAGAAGCTTTTCAATATGGAGTGCCACCTCACGGTGGTATTGCCTTGGGTTTGGATCGAATCATTATGATTTTGGAAAATGAATCTAGTATTAGAGAAGTGATGGCTTTTCCTAAAACCGGTGATGCTAAAGATTTAATGATGAATGCTCCGGCAGAAATAGACGAGAAACAATTAAAAGAATTACACTTAAAGATTGAAAAATAATGAAGCTCTCGTTTGGTATTTATCTGTGCATTTTGTTTTTTTAATGCTATAATCTATTTGGGGTTTGCTGGATAAGAAATCGATTCAGAACAAGTAGTATCACAAGGGAGTCCAAGTCTTTTATCCCTTGGGATAAAAGCGAGGGCACCCACTTAGATTCTTACTGAATTCGATCTTATTTGGCAGCCCCTCTTTTTTCTCAATTTATATCTATGTCCAAAATTTGTGTCATTTGCGGCAAACAATATAATATTGCGACCACTCGCGTTAAAACGCGCTCTGCTTATAATCCTACTTCTCGCCATCGCCAAAAAGCGAATCTTCAATGGTATAGATTACCAAATGGCAAAAGGATTAAAGTTTGCACTTCTTGTCTCAAAAGGCTTACCAAATCAACTTAAGATGAAAGTTAAAGTTGATAAAACTAAATGTCTTGGCTGTGGTCTGTGCGTCAGTATATGTCCGCTAGTTTTTGAATTGAAAAACAACAAATCCCAAATTAAAGAAAAGGCTAATCTTGAAAAAAGTAAAGAATGTATTAAAGAAGCAGCAGAAAATTGCCCTGTTGGTGCTATCAAATAACGGGCTGTGGCGCAGTGGTAGCGCGCGCGCATGGGGTGCGTGAGGTCGTGGGTTCAAGTCCCACCAGCCCGACTGAACGAAGAGAATAAATATTTATGGAAGATTCTTGTTCGCGTTCTTGCTATTTAAATGGAAAATATTTACCTTTTAAAAAAGCAGGCATTAATCCTTTAGATTTAGGTTTTATTCGCGGCTACGCCTTGCTTGAAGTCTTAAGAACTTACAACGGGAAAATTTTTGCTTTTAATGACCATTACCAAAGATTAAAAAATGGCGCCGATTTTTTAAAATTAAAAATTCCAGTTTCAAAATCAGAATTTAGAAAGATTATAGAAGTCCTAATTAAAAAAATCAATTAAAAGAGGTAAAAATCAAAATCGTTTTAAGCGGAGGAATTCCTGAAGAAGAATTGGAAATTCCTTCAAAACAAACTTTATTTGTTTATGCTAAACCTTTAAAAACTTACCCCCAAGAATTATATAAAAAGGGAGTAAAATTAATTAGTTTAAACCACAAAAGAGCTAATCCCCAGATAAAAGTGGCAAGTTATGTGGAAGCCATTCGCTTCCATTATTTATTAAAAGCAAAAAAGGCCTCTGAATTATTATATGTTTATGATGACAATATTTACGAGTGCTCTTCAAGCAATATTTTTATCTTTAAAAAAAACGCTTTAATTACTCCCAATCATGCAGTTTTGCCTGGAGTGACGAGAAAATATACGCTTTCTTTAGCCAGTAAATATTTTAAAACAATCATTAAACCTATTACTTATCAAGAATTAATTAAAGCTGACGAAGTTTTTATTACTTCTACTACTAGAGAAATTATGCCAGTGGTAAAAATTGATCATTATAAAATAGGCAACGGTAAAGTTGGAGCAAAGACAAAGTTTTTAATGGAGAAGTGGCAGGAATTTATCCAGAAAAAATACTTTAACTAATTATTCCTCCGCCTAAGCATTTTTGACCTTGGTAAAAAACACAAAACTGACCCGGAGTAATGGCTTTTTGCGGTTTATTAAAAACAATTTTAGCTTTATTTTTGTTTAAAAGATAGAGATTGGCTGAAGCTGATTTACTTCGAGATCTTATCTTAGCGCTGACTTTTAATTTTTTTTGAGTAATTTTTCCAGAGATTAAATTTAAAGGCGAAAGCATCGCCTCCTTTTTATATAAATCCTTTTTGTTTTTTGAAACTATTAAAGTGTTTTTTTTAATATTAAAATCTATGACGTAAAATGGTCCGTTAGCTAAATTTAATCCTTTTCTCTGACCAAGAGTATAAAAATATAAGCCTTGATGAGTGCCCAACATATTTCCTTTCAGATCCATTATTGGTCCTGGATTTTTACCAATCTCTTTTTGAATAAAAAGCGGTAAAGCTTTATTGGAAACAAAACAAAAATTTTGGCTTTGTTTTATCTTCTCAAAATAAGGAAAACCTTCTTTCTTGGCAATTTTATAAACTTCTGCTTTGAAGTAATTACCCAGAGGGAAAATAAGATATTTTAATTGTTTTTGCGTTAAAAAACTTAAACTATAGCTTTGATCTTTATTTTTATCTTTTCCTTTTGAAAACTCATAAAGACCAGTTTTTTTATTGAATTCTACTTTCGCATAATGACCTGTAGCTACATAAGGAATTTTCATTTTCTCTGCCAGTTCTATCAAAAGTTGAAATTTCAAATTGCGATTACAAATGAGGCAGGGATTAGGGGTATGATATTTTTTTAATTCCTGGACAAAATAAGCAATCACTTCTTTTCGAAATTCTTTTTGAGCCTCAATAACAAAATAGGGGACTTGAAGTTTTTGACAGATTTTTTGGGCAATTTTTATCGATACTGGTGTGCAGCAAACATTATCGCGGCAAGCATTTAATTTATTTCGAGCAAAGCGAGAAACAAGGTTCTGCCGACCAACGGGAGGCAGGTTCTTATTTTCCCAAATAGGTAATTTCAAAGTCACGCCAATGGGCTCAAATCCCTGTTTTTTTAATAAAATTAAAGCCACTGACGAATCCACTCCGCCAGACATCCCTACCATGACTTTTTTGTTTTTTGACTTCATAAATTCCAGTATAGCCCAGCTTTTTCTTAGGAGCAAATTTTACAATTTTCTTTTAATAGTTTAAACTTAAAGTGTCATTGCCATATGTCTATCCTAGGAAATATTTTTACTATTTTTGGCGGATTAGCTTTGTTTTTATACGCCATGATTCTGATGAGTTCCGGTTTGCAGAAGGTTGCCGGCGACAAATTGAAGCAAATTTTGGAAAATATTACCAAAAGCAAAATAAGAGCGATTGCTACCGGAACTTTTATTACCGCTATAGTTCAGTCAAGTGCGGTAGTGGCAGTAACAGCTTTGGCCTTTATTAACGCAGGCCTTCTGAATCTTCAACAAGCTGTTGGAGTGATCATGGGAGCTAATATTGGTACCACTATCACTGCCCAATTAGTAGCTTTTAAAATTGGGATTTTTTGTTTTCCTTTAATTATTTTAGGATTTTCTATAAGTGTTTTAAGCAAAAAAAGAGAGCTTAAATACTTAGGTGAAACTATTTTAGGATTTGGTCTTTTATTTCTCGGAATGGAACTAATGAGTCAGGGATTTCATGTCATCAGAGATAATCAAGTTTTTTTAAATCTTTTATCTCGGTTAGGAAAAATACCCGTCCTCGGAGTCTTAGCAGGTGCGTTTTTCACAGCTGCTATTCAAAGTTCTTCAGCCACTTCTGGCTTAGTGATCGCCATGGGACGAGAAGGAATTATTAATTTGCCAACTGCCATTAGCCTAATTTTAGGAGCCAATATAGGAACTTGTATCACTGCTTCCATTGCCTCTCTGGGAGCCACTAAGAATGCTAAACGAGCCGCTTTATTTCATGTGTTATTTAATACTATTGGCGTTCTTTACTTTTTGCCATTAATTGGGCCCTTTGCTCAATTAATGACTCGTACTTCACACGATGTAGCCAGACAAATTGCTAATGCTCATACTTTCTTTAATGTTTTTAATACTTTAATCTTTATTTTTATCAGTGGGATAGTCATCGCCTTGATTAAAAAAATAATTCCCTCCGAAGAGCACATCATTGAAAGGGGAACTAAATATTTAGACAAAAAATTATTAGGAATACCCACAATAGCTTTAGCTGGAGCTCATAAGGAAGTAGTACGAATGATGAAAGCAACACTTTCCATGTTGGAATCAGCAGAAAAAGTTATTTTTGCTTCGAACAAATCCTCCACTCAAATGGTTCTTCAGTTAAATCCAACATCTAAAAGTAAGATGGCAGAACGTTTTCCAGCAATTTATAAAACTGATATTTTAAACTCTATTTACCAACAAGAAGATGCTGTTGATGAGATGAATTGGCAAATAGAAAAATATTTAAGAATAATTTCTGAGAGAGAATTAAGCCAGGAAGATTCTCAAAAATTAGCCGGACTTACTCATGCCATTACTGACATTGAAAGAATTGGGGATCATGCGAATAATCTAGCTGAACATGCTCAAGCGCTTTTAGAAAAAAATTTGAGTTTTTCTCAAGAAGCCTCTTTTGAATTATTAAAAATGTTTGATGCAGTAATTCTGATGTTAAAGCACGGGATAGAAGCTTTAAAAAACTATAATCAAGAGATATCCCAATTAGTTTTAAAAGAAGAACCGGAAATTGATAGCCTCCAAAAAGAGCTTCAAGAACATCACCTTGAACGCTTAGAAAAAAGAATTTGTCATCCAGAGGCAGGCATTATTTTCGTTGATATGCTGAGAAACTTAGAGCGTATTGGCGACCATTTAGATAATATAACCCACATGGTTCTTACTGGTTTTTAAAGCCAAAATTTGCTTTTTTGATTAACATATATTAATCTAAAAATTATAACTACTAATCATTAATTTTAAAATTTACTAATATGACTATAGAACAACCTTCTTTTGAAGACAATTCCAAAAATAAAGAAAATGAACAAAAGGGACCCGAATTAGAAATAAAGGGTGAAGTCTCCCCAGAGGATAGAGAGGCCTTAAGAGATTTATCTCAGAAGACTGGAATTTCTGAAGCTGAGTATCAAACACTATATGGGCTTTTAAAACAAGCACAAATAGTGAACAATGTAGAAGGTTTTATCTTTGTAGCGAGAGCTCCGAAATTTGATTGGCTGCGAGAAAAATTAAAGAATATGCCGCTTAAAGAAGTTCTGGGATTCTTAGGTAGTAAATCTGCTGAAGAGATCGTAAAAGAAGACGAAAATTTTAAAAAACTAATGGACGAAGAATAACTATGGATTTAATCACTTATGAAGATTTCAAGAAACTAGATTTACGCGTGGCGAAAATCATTGAGGCTGAAAGAGTAGAGAATTCAGAAAAATTAATTAAACTGCAAATTGATTTAGGTGAAGAAAAACGCCAAATCATTGCTGGCATTGGCCAATTTTATAATCCTGAAGATTTAATTAATAAACAAATCGTCTTAGTTTGTAATCTAGAGCCCAAAGCTTTAATGGGCCTGGAAAGTCAAGGCATGCTTTTAGCTGCCTCAAACGAAAACCAAATTTCCCTTTTGATTCCAGATCAAGAAATCCCAGCCGGCTCAGTAGTGAAATAAAATTAGAAATTTTTTATATTATGTCTGTTTTTGATTTTACTTCAAAAGAAAAAGAAGAATTGTTCCGCATTTTTAACAGCCGCGAAACAGGTTTTAAGAAAGACGAAGCATTAGCTTTACAAAAAACCTTTGGTTTGAATGAAGTGAAAACAAAAGAAGTCAGTTTTGTTAATATTCTCTTCAGGCAGTTTAAATCTGCCTTTTTTTATCTTCTTTTTATTGCTGCTATTATTGCTTTTGCTCTTGGACAAAACATAGAAGGACTTTTGATTCTTCTTTTCGCGTCCATCAACGTCTTGTTTGGTTTTTGGCAAGAATATCACGCTCAAAAAGCAGTCAATGCCTTAAAACAATACTCAGCCAGACAGGCCAAAGTTATAAGAAATAATAAGGAACAAATCATCGGCAGCAGATTTTTAGTGCCCGGTGATATTGTTATCCTTGAAGCCGGTGATGTCGTAGCTAGTGATTTGAGACTATTAGAAAGTAGCGATTTAGCTATTGATGAATCAGTTTTAACTGGTGAATCACAGCCAGTCAACAAGACTTCGGATAAAATATTAAATATCAAAGCAATTTTTGAAGCCAGAAACATTGCTTTTTCTGGAACTGCCGTAGTTTCTGGTGAAGGAAAAGGAATAGTAATTAATACTGGAAATAATACCGAGTTTGGTAAAGTAGCAAAGCTTAGCGCTTCTATTATCAGGCCAAGCATTTATGAAAAAGAATTGGTTGATTTTTCCAAAATTATTTTCAAGACAGTTTTTATTACCTTTCTTGTTATTTTTGCTCTGAATTTAATTTTAAAAAGACAGCCAGATTTAAGTTATTTTATAATTTTTTGTTTAGCTTTAATCGTAGGCATTATTCCCGAAGCCTTACCCGTTGTTGTTAGTGCCTCTCTTTCTCGAGGGGCTTTAAAACTCTTAAGGAAGAAAGTGGTCGTCAAAAGATTATCTTCCATTGAGGATTTAGGCGACATGGAGATTTTATGTACGGATAAAACAGGCACTTTAACGGAAAATAAATTAAAAGTGGAAACGATTATCTCTAAGGATAAAGACCAATGTCTGCTATATGCTCTTTTAGTCTCACCATTTTTAAAGAAAGAAATTTTAAGCAACCCTTTTGATCTGGCTCTTTCAGCAGTGATAAAAGACAAAAATCCTGCTCAAGATTTTAAATTAATTGAGGAAGCGCCTTTTGATTTTAAAAGGCTGAGAAATACTGTTCTTCTAAAAAACAAGGAGGGTAAGGAAATGTTGATTAGTAGGGGCGCAGCCGAGGCTATTTTAGGAATTTCTAACCAATTTGACCCTGGTTGGGATAAAGAAAAAATAGCTGAAGAAATCAAAAACAGAGAAAAACAAGGTGAAAGAATTTTAGCCGTGGCTTTCAAAGAAATTTCTCCAGGCGAAAACTTCAAAGAAGCCGATCATCATCTTCGCTTTTTAGGCTATATTTCTTTTTCTGACCCCTTAAAAGAGACAGCCCATTTAGCTGTCAAATTAGCTAAAAAATTAAAAGTTAAAATTAAAATTATCACCGGCGATAGCAAAGAAGTGGCCGGAAAAATAGCTTTGGATGTGGGTTTAATAGATAAGGCTACAAAAGTAATTTCAGGAACAGAATTAGAAAATCTTTCAGAGGAAGAACTCATGACAAAATGCGAGGAATTTTCTGTTTTTGCCCGGATTGCCCCAGAAACAAAATTAAAAATCATCCAAATATTACAAAAGAAATATGAAGTAGGATTTTTAGGCGAGGGGATTAATGATGCTCCGGCTTTAAAAGCTGCTCATGTGGGGATCGCTGTTAAGGGAGCCACCGATGTTTCCAGAGACGCGGCTGATATTTTGCTCTTAGATAGTGATTTGAAAGTGGTTATTGAAGGGATTAAGGAAGGCCGAATCATCTTTGCTAATATTAATAAATACATTAAATGCACTCTCTCTGCTAATTTTGGCAATTTTTATTCCATTGCCATCATGTCTTTGATTTTGCCCTTTTTACCCATGCTGCCTCCTCAAATTTTACTGGAGAATATTCTCTCTGATGCTCCTCTCATCTCCATTTCTAATGATTCGGTAGATATTCAGGAATTAAGAAGGCCCAAGATGTGTGCTTTATCAAAAACCTTTCCCTATATCTTTATTTTGGCTCTTATTAGTTCTGCTTTTGATTTCATTTTCTTGGCAATTTTTCATCACCAGCCTCAAGCCTTAATTCAGACCCTTTGGTTTATTTTGAGTTTAATTACGGAAATTATTCTTATTTTTTCCATCAGAACTCGCCACGTATTTTGGAAAACTGCCAAGCCAGCTAAAATTTTAGTGATTTCTTCAATTTCTGTCGTTATTTTTACTCTGCTCCTTCCTTTTCTCAAATTTGGCCGAACATTATTCTTTTTTAGCCCTCCCCAAATCTCTTCTTTGTTGATTATTGGCCTTTTGGGCTTAGCTTATCTTCTGGCTAACGAATTAGCCAAAAAACTATATTTTAGCCGCCATTAATTGTATAATGATTGATTATGTTATTTTCTGTTTTAAAATCGCTGTTTGATACTCTTAAAGCCCAATATAAAAGAATCCTTATTCTAATTTTTGTTATTTGGGGATTTTTTGCTTTTGGTTTTGGAAGTTTATTAGGCTGGTTTTTAGGCTCAAAAGCTACTTTAGCAAAGTTTCCCGAGATTCAACCCGAAGATAGAATTTTAATTATTGCTCCTCATATTGATGACGAAATCGTAAGTGCTGGGGGATTAATGCAAGAGGCCATTTCAAAAGGCGCACAAATTAAAATTGTTTATTTAACTAATGGAGATAATAATTATTTTTCAGTTATTAAAGAAAATAAGAATTTTAAAGAAACACCTAATGACTTTTTGTCTTTAGGAGAAAAAAGAATGCTAGAAGCCAAAGAGGCAACCAGTGTTTTAAGCGTGTCTTCCTCAAGTTTAGTTTTCCTTGGCTTTCCGGACAATGGTTTAAAATATCTTTTAAGCACGAATTTTTTAACACCTTACACTCATAAAGCTTCTAAATTAAACTATAATCCTTATTTAGGAACCTATCATGAAGAACAACTTTATACAGGAATTAATCTTTTTAATGATTTAAAAGAAATTATCAATCAATTTCAACCTACAATAATCATTATTCCTCATCCTCGCGATTTGAATCCCGATCATCAAGCTGCATATCATTTTGTAATTAACGCCTTAGAAGGAAATGAAAAACGAATCAAGCTTTTCGGTTATTTGACCCATTATTCAAATTATCCTCCAGAAAAAGGACTTCATTTAAATGATTTAATTTATCCGCCTTCTAAGCTCTTTACCAAAGAAGGTTGGTTAAGCTTTGATTTAACCCAAGAGGAAGAGCAGAAAAAATTAGAAGCTTTAAATAAAAACCAATCCCAATTTTATTTTTATCCTACGGGCGGCAGAATTTTATTAGAAAGCCTGGTCAGACAAAACGAAATTTTTGAAGAATTAAATTAGTGCATGTCTTTCTTGGAAAATACTTCTAAAAATGGTATAATATAAAATATAAAAGGTCGAGCCAAATTAATAATTAATAAAAATCAACATGGAAACTTTCGAAAATAAAACACCAGAGCAACAATCAGAGCAAAAATCAGAGAAACAATCAACTGAAAAGAAAATAGACGATAAGGAAATTAAAACCGAACGAGACGTAATTCCTGATTATTTAAAGACGCAATATACAAAACGAAATATTAATGATAAATGCCAGTTGAGACAATTTATAGATGCCTTTATACAATATAATAGAGATAATAAATTAAAACCAACAACCTTTCAAGAAGTTGATAAGATACTTGAGACGCCAAAGTTTGATGATTTTCTGACACAATATCCATCTAAAGAAGCCTTTTTCCAAGAAAATACAAAATAAAGCAAATTGTTTGGCATCAATTGTATTCTAAAAAGCGGTCTTACGGCCGCTTTTGTTATTTTTCATTATTAATAAAAATGATATAATAGATTATTAAATAAATAAAACCATGATTAAACAAAAAACCTTTTCTTTAATAAGTTTTTTGCTGATTACTTTTGTAGCTGCTTTTATTGGCTCGTCATTTACTGCACCCAATATTGTTTCGTGGTATAGCACTTTAATTAAGCCATCTTTTGCTCCGCCTAATTGGCTGTTTGCGCCAGCCTGGACGATTCTTTATATTTTAATGGCTGTGGCTGCTTTTTTAATTTGGCAAAGCAGAAATAATTCCCAAGCAAAATGCGCTTTGACTTTTTATTTTTTCCAATTGGCTTTAAATTCTTTGTGGTCCATTGTCTTTTTTGGCCTGCATAATCCTCAATTAGCCTTTTTTGAGATTCTTGTTTTATGGGTTTTGATTCTGATTACTCTCCTTAAATTCTATAAAATTCAGAAAACTGCTGGTCTGCTTTTGATTCCTTATCTTCTTTGGGTATCTTTTGCTTCCATTTTAAATCTTTTTGTCTGGTTACTTAATTAAATAAGAAATAATATCATGCCTAATCCTCATCAAAAGAATTTTCTTCCCATAAGAAGGCCTCCTCGTCTCAGCGCAGAGCAGCATAAATTTGGTATTAAAAAAATTAAAAAACCCAAGAAATCTAAATAATATGCGCAAAATATTTATTATCGTTATCATCCTGGTCGTGGTTGTTATAGGATGCTGGATTTATCTGTCTATAAATAAAGAACAGGCCTGTTCTCTTTCAGGCGGGACAATAACAACATCTCTTTGTTGTCAAGCCACAGGAGATTTCCCGAACACCTGCCTTATTGGCGCTTGCGGGTGTTCTCCTGAATACAGCCACGAGGTGAAAGTCTGTGACTGCGGAGCTGATCAATGTTTTAATGGGATTTTTTGTAAAACAATTAAGTAAAAACTAAAAAGCCAGCTCTACGGGCAACAATACCGTGTCCAGCTGCTCTGATGGCAACCTGCATTGTAAGCCTCATTGCTTGTGCTATAACAATAACCCTTACAGTAGTATTGGGCAGAGTTGGGGCAACATTTTGTTCCTGTCCAACAATAACCTGATGAACAATGCTGGCACCCTATGCTGACCTTAACACCTCCATTGCCATTAGTAGTCCCTCCACCTCCACTGCTTTTAAAAAATTGATAAATACTTTTGCACATCTGATCTCCGGTATTCGGATAGTTGCCAACAGCGCAATTATAAGAATACCAAACCCAGTATAGAAATAAACCCACAAGGACTATTTGGATAATGGCTTTAACTACTTGGATGGCCACTGGCGGTTCAGGCCTCTTTAAGGGCGCTGGAGGAGTTTGAACAGGAGCTGATGGAGTTTCAACAGCTCCAGTTAGATCAGCCCCGCAATGCGGACAAAACTTATCTCCTGGGTTAATTTTTTTACCACACTTGGGACAAAAATTTGCCATAAGATTAATTTTTTAAATAGATTTTCGGCCTTATCTTAAGTTTAGTTTAAATCGTTACTTTGTCAAGCCGCTTTTTTGGTATCTTTTTGTCATTGCGAGGCTGAAGGCCGTGGCAATCCCTTGGTTGAAAATACCCCCTAAAAGGGGTAAAATATATATTGAAAACGGTGGGGTAAACTTTAAATAAATTAGATGTATACTCCGCCAAAATTCTTTTGGCGATTTTTATAAAGTGGTAAAACTAATAGAAAAAGGGCTAGAAAACCTAAAAAAGAAAGATTTTTTAAGAAATCAGGTCTTCCTAAACTATATTTGAAAATTATTACAATATACTATGCCGAAACTAACTAAGCAACAAAAAGAGGAAATTATTAAAAAGATTCAGGAAGATAAATCTATTTCTGATGAATACCGGTTTTTGATTCCGTTTGAGACGGAAAGAGAATATGAATTGACTTATGCCGATAAGGAAAGAAAAGAAGATATTTTGGCAGACACTTTAAGTGTGCCGTTTCAGCCGATTAAAAAGTTTGGGGAAGTAAAAGAAGGCGAATGGCACAATATGTTGATTTTTGGAGAAAATCTTCAAGCATTAAAACATCTTTTGAAATTAAAAGAGCAAGGGAAATTAAGAAATCCTGACGGTACAAATGGTGTAAAACTTGTCTATATTGATCCGCCATTTGGTACTGGCGATATTTATGACGCAAAAGAAGAAATACCCGCTTATTCTGCAAAACTGCAGGGGGTTAAATTTTTAGAACATTTGCGAAAACGATTAATTTTTTTAAAAGAGCTACTGACTGACGATGGAAGTATTTATGTGAGAATTGATTATCACTTTGGACACTATACAAAAGTTATAATGGACGAGGTATTTGATAAAAATAATTTTATTAACGAAATTATTATAAATCGTTCAGCCAGACCTACCGAACCAAAAGGAATGTATCATACTACTCATGATGTTTTATTATTTTATTCTAGATCTCAAAACTACTTTTTTAAGAATTTTGAAATAAAGAGGCAAGAAAGAAAATGGAGAGGTATGCATCTTCCTGGTGTTCGATGGACGAAAATCGATGGAACCTATTTAGAGTTTTTTAAGAAAGATATTAGAGAAAAGAATGGCGAATATTATTCAAGAGCAAGGATTTTCTTTGGTAAAGAGATATTGCCGCCTGAAGGAAGACACTGGGCGATCAATCAAGAAAATATATTTAAATTAGAGAAAGAAGGAAAGATAAAAATGGATGAAAAAGGCCGACCAATAAACTTTGAGTCTGAAACTCAGAAAGTGGGCGATAATTGGACCGACATACCAGGTTATACAAGATACTGGAATTACCCAACAGAAAATTCCGAGGAATTATTGGAGAGAGTTATTCAGGGATCTTCTCATATCAACGATATTATTTTGGACTGTTTTGCTGGAAGTGGAACAACTGGTGCTGTAGCGGAAAAACTTGGAAGAAAATGGATAATGTGTGATATTGGAAAATTAGCGGTCTACACCATGCAGAAGCGGATGTTGAATTCAAAGACAGAAATTGGTAATAAAGGTAAGGCATTAAAGCCAAAGCCGTTTGTTTTGTACAACGCTGGACTTTATCTGGACTCTGGATTTATTGAAAAGATGGACGAGGTAGATTACAGAAAATTCGTTTTAGAATTATTTAATGCCGAGCCAAGCGAACATAAAATCAAAGGCGTAGAATTTCACGGCATTTTGAACAATCGGCCAGTAATGGTTTTCTCGCAGAAAGATTATTTAACTCACGAATTTATTGACGATTTGCATAAAACAGTTGGAAGCGGATTAAAAGATGAAATGTATATTATCGCGCCAATGAGTGTTGTACGATTTAACGAGGATTATGTTGATAAGAGAAAAATTCGCTATCACATTTTGAAAGTTCCTTACTCAATTATTCAAACAATTTTAGAAAAAGACTTCAAACGCGGACTTCAACCATTATCGAAAGACAAGATTAATCAAATTATCGAAAGCGTGGGCTTTGATTTTATCTATCCACCGAAAGTAGAGTGCGAATATTATCAAAGTAACGAAGGTGAACTTTTTGACCAACTAGTGATTAAAATAAAAAAATTTGAACCAGTGCAAATTAGCAAAAAGCTGGTAGAGTTTAAAGATCCTAGAAAAGAAGCATTATCAATGGTAATGATAGATAAAGATTATGACGGAAAAGTATTTGATATGGACTATTACTTCTTCAATGACGAGATCGTAAAGGATGATTTTAAAGTTATTTTTCCAGTAGAAAAAGCAGGACCGAAGATTATGATTATTTATCTTGATGTATTAGGTAATGAAAAAGTGGAAGTAAAAGATATTAAAGATTTTAAGAAGAAATAAAAACCTTTGTTCAATATGTCCAAACTTACCAAACAACAAAAAGAAGAAATTATTAAGAGAATTCAAGAAGATAAGCCGGTTTCTGATGAATATAGGTTTTTGATTCCGTTTGAGACGGAAAGAGAATACGAGCTGACTTATGCTAGCAAGGAAAGAAAAGAGGATATTGTGGCGGATACTTTAAGCGTGCCGTTTCAGCCGATTAAAAAATTCGGGGAAGCGAAAGAAGGCGAATGGCAAAATATGCTAATTTTTGGCGATAATTTGCAGGCGTTAAAACACCTTTTGAAATTAAAAGAGCAAGGAAAATTAAGAAATCCTGACGGCAGAAATGGCGTAAAACTAATTTATATTGATCCGCCATTTGCCACAGAGCAGGAGTTTAGAGGTTCAAAAGGCGAAAAAGCATATCAAGACAAAATCGCTGGTGCGGAATTTTTGGAGTTTTTAAGAAAACGGTTAATTTTTTTGAAAGAATTATTAACTGACGATGGGAGTATTTATATACATTTGGATTGGAGAAAAGCGCATTATGTACGAATATTAATGGATGAATTATTTTTAGAAAATAATTTTAGAAACGAAATAATCTGGAGTTACGATTATGGAGGTAGAAGTAAAGAAATATGGCCAAGGAAACATGAAACAATTTACTTATATACAAAATCAAATGAATGGGTATTTAATTTTGAAGAGCTTCCACGAATACCATACAAAGGGAAAATTCATGAATATAGGGGCGATGTTGAATCAAAATCAGAGGGGAAAGTAGTTACTGATGTGTGGGATATTCCTGTTATCAATACAATGGCAAAAGAGCGGTTGGATTATCCAACCCAAAAACCAGAAGCGTTGCTTGAAAGAATTATCAAAGCATCTTCTAAGGAGGGCGACATTGTTTTAGATTGTTTTGCTGGCTCTGGTACTACGGGCGCTGTAGCGGAGAAACTTGGCCGGAAATGGATTATAATTGATTCTTCAAAGTTGGCAATTTACACAGTCCAAAAGAGGATGCTGAATTTGAAAGTGGAAATTGGCAACACAGGAAAATCATTAAAGCCTAAGCCGTTTGTTTTATATAACGCCGGGCTTTATTTGGACTCCGGATTTATTGAAAAAATGGATGAGGCGGATTACAGGAAATTTGTTTTGGAACTTTTTGGTGCAGAACCGAGCGAGCATAAAATCAAGGGCGTAAACTTCGATGGCATTTTGAATAACCGTCCGGTATTGGTGTTTTCACAAAAAAACTTTTTGACTCATGAGTTTATAGACGACTTACACAAAACAATTGGAGATGGATTAAAAGATGAAATGTATATTATCGCTCCGCAAAGCGTTGTCAGATTTAACGAGGATTATAGAGACAAAGGAAAAATCCGCTACCACATTTTGAAAGTGCCGTATTCTATTATTCAAAAAATTCTGGAGAAGAATTTTATTAGGGGATTACAGCCATTGTCAAAAACAAACATCAACCAAACTATTGAGAGTGTGGGTTTTGATTTCATTTATCCGCCGAAAGTGGAGTGCGATTATTATCAAGACAAAGAAGGCGGACTTTTTGACCAAATGATAATAAAGATAAAGAAATTTGAGCCAGTGCAAATTAGCAAAAAGCCGGTAGAGTTTAAAGACTCTAAGAAAGAGGCATTATCAATGGTGATGATTGATGAGGATTATGATGGAAAAGTTTTTGATATGGATCACTATTTTTTTAATGATGAAATAGTTAAAAATGACTTCAAAGTTATCTTTCCCAAAGAAAAAGCTGGTCAAAAAATAATGATTATTTATCTTGATGTTTTAGGAAATGAGAAAGTAGAAGTGAAGGACATCAAAGATTTTAAGAAAAAGTAATTTATGGAAGAAGATAAAGAGACAATCAGCCCGAATGATTTAGTTCTACGGCTTTCTGAAAAAGCTAATAATTTTGATATTTCCAAATACGAGGATTTTATCGGCGAGCTTTGCGGTAAATGGGAGTTTCAAATTGAGGCGACACGGAAAGTTGTTAAATTCTTTTTAAGTGGTGAGTACAAAAATATAGAGGATCTGATTAGAGAAAATTTCAAAAAAAATGCAGCGATGCAGGAGTTTTTTAGAGATGAAAATGAATTGCTTGAAGATATTCTTTTTAGAGATAAATTAAGTTGCACCATTGATTTGGCAACAGGTACAGGAAAAACTTGGGTGATGTATGCGGTGGCGCGAATTCTACTTGCCGAAGGAGTTGTAGATAATGTTTTAGTTGTTTGTCCCTCGCGAACTATCAAATACGAACTTTTGAAAAAATTTAACAATTTTATAATCAAAACTAATCTGCAAAGTGCTTTTCCCAAGGACGGGAAATATAGAAATCCGAGGATCATTCAGGCAAATACAGCAATTAAAAAAGGCGACATTGTGATTGATAATATCCACAAGGCATTTGAGCACGTGAAGAATACATCCATTAAAGAACTGAAGGGAAAAGATAGGAAAATTTTGATTATCAATGATGAAGCCCATCATTTTATCAATGCCAATATTCATGCCAGCGCTACTGAAAACGAAGACATGCTGGAATGGACAAAGTTTTTAAAAAATCCCGAATACAATTTTACTTATATTTTAAATTCATCAGGCACGCCATACAAAGGCGACAATTATTTCAAAGATGTTATTTATAGGTATTCGATCCGGCAAGCGATTGAAGACCGGATGGTGAAAGACATTAATTATCTAATTAAATTTGAATCGGGAGAAAGAAGTCTTACGAGGAGTTGGAATAAAAAATTTAAAGTTATTTACCAAATTCATAATGAAAATAAGAAAAAATACCCAAAAGTAAAAAAACATATAACAATTTTTGTTACCAATAAAATTACAAAGACAGATGAGATCGCGGATGAAATCAGTAAGTTTTTGAAACAAGAAGAAGGTGGCTCGATAGAAGAAGCGCGCAAAAAAGTATTGCCGGTTACTTCAAGCCAGAAGCATGAAAAAAACAGAGAAATATTGAAAACCGTTGATGAGCCAGAAAATCCTGTTGAGTGGATTGTGTCCGTTTCCATGCTTACAGAAGGTTGGGATGTAAATAATGTTTTCCAAATTGTTCCTCATGAAGACAAGGCGTTTAATTCTAAGCTGTTAATCGCTCAAGTGTTAGGTAGGGGGTTGCGCGTGCCACCGGTATATCAAAATGACCCCAAAAATCATCCGCAAGTTACTATTTTTAATCACGACGCTTGGGGGCCGGTAATAGATAATTTAGTGATGGGAATAACTGAAGTTGGTAAGAAAATTATCAGCAAGATTGACAAAGAATCAAAATATAACTTTTCGCTTTACTATATTAATGTTGATAAACAAATTAGAACAGAGACAAAAACTCCGACCAGAGGAAAAATTGAACTACCAAAATCACTTGGCTTTTCAAGTAGAAAAGATTTAATAGTAACAATTCATAAATCTATAAAAACTCACGAAGAAACAATCAGAAGAACGAAAATAGATTTAGAGGAGTATTCTGTAAAAGAAGCCGTAAATGAAGTGTTTAATAACATTTTGCTTTTGGATTTAACACATGGCACTAATTTTGCCGAGGAAGTGAATAAAAAATTTATTGAAGGGCTTATTCGAAAAGAACTTGAAAATATTGATGAGAAAACTGTTACGGAGGCTAATCTTCAAAGAGCCAAATCATCTTTTAACACACTTTACAGAGAATTAACTGGTCAATCCAGAATTGTGGATGTGTACAGCGAACCAATTGAAAAATCTACGAAAGAAATGAATACCTCTTATATTAGCATTAGCGAGGTGAAAAACAATAAAGGAATAATGTTTAGCGAAAAATCATTAAAATCATCTACGGCAAAGGAGTTAAAAGATATTAATGAAGCAATAGGTGAAATACCCGGCAAACGTTCTATAAAAACAGATGAAGATAATTACAGATCCCCTCTGAATATCACGGTGCTTTCGTCAGAACCAGAGATTGAATTTGCGAAAAACTTATTAAGATATTCAAAATTTATTGATTGTTGGGTGAAATCCAAAGATAAAGGGTTTTATTCAATTCCATATAATTATCGACCTGGAACCCATTCACAGCAGAAGCAATTCAACCCCGACTTCATTATAAAGAAGGATAAGAAAATTATTTTTGTGGAGATAAAACAAGATGAAGATACGGATGTAAAGAACCGAGATAAAATTGCTGGGGCAATGGAATATTTTGAGAATTTGAATAGTAAATTAGAGAAAAAAGGATTAGACTATTCTTTTTATTTTTTGACACCAAATAACTACATCGGATTTTTTGAAAAAATAATAAGACACAACAAAGTTTTTATGGGCGAACTGCATGCTGATTTATTAAAGAGAAGTAGGGAAGAACTAAAAAAATAAAGGTTTTCTAAACTGTATGGTCTTACGCCGGAGGAGATTAAAATTATTGAAGAAAATGAATAAACATCATCCAATTCTCCAAAAATATATAATAGCTACACAAAAGTTTTTGGAACAACTTCCGGCTGAAGAAATAGAACGACTTAACCAAAAAACTTTTAATTCGACAGATATAGAGTATCAACAATTTAAAAGTTCTTTTGAAAAGGGTTTGTGTTATCTTTGTGGGGAAAAAATAGAAAATTTTATTTTAAATAAACCCTGTATACACTGGTTATTGCGACCAGCCGGGTTTGATAAAAAATATTTCCCCCTCATTTACAAAAATTTTAATTACCTTCGGATACAGTCCTATTTACGATGGGTTGCTAATACAGAGATTATTGCTGGAAACATTAATGATCTTGAAGAAGACAAAAATCCAGAAAAAATTTTTGAATATACAATCAAATATAAAAATCTCGAATGGTCATTCTCCTGCGCAGACGGCGATCTTACTGGCCACAAATTTAGTTTTTACGGACGATTTCCACATTATCACTTCCAAATGCGAATTGATAGCCGTTCTTTTATAGATTATTCGAATTTCCATATACCCTTTACCGAGGAAGATCTGTTTTCTCTCCCCATAATTCTTGGAACAATAGAAAAAGCTACCTATACACACGCCTATGGCGCAGGAATGCAAGAAATAACCAATGTTTCTGATCCAGAAAAATTATTAAGCTTTATGACAAGGGCAGATAATCAAAAAGAAGGTGTTTATAGTATTCAAACTTTTATTGAAGCCGAACCGGGAAAAACCCTTTCTAGCGACGAGATCGCTGCGTTGGTCAAAAAAAGCAAAGAAATGAATGTTCCTATGGCTCAATTGGTAAAAGAGTTGAAAAATGTTGGTAGTGTAAAAACAATTATAAGCCCTGGGCCAAGAGTGCCAGATCAAGCCGGCAGAAAGGATGGTAAAAGGAAATAATTTAATCAAAAAGTCGAAAAATTAATTGAGAAATAAAATTATGGATAAAATAACAAAAGAAACAGTCAAAAGAACCATAAAAGAAACTTTTAAAGCGATTTTTTGGGTTGTGATAGTTTTAACTATAGCAATGTATTGGTTTGATCAGTATTCTTTTTATTCTGCTGATGAAAGTATGTTTACGGACGAAGAAGATACGGAAGCTATTTGTCCAGAAGGCAGCAACGTAGCAGTAATCAATATACATGGAGAAATAGTCACTTATTTATCAGAGCTAACTTCTTTGGAGGAATCAGATTTAGCCCCTTCAGATTCAGTATCATCAGAATATGTAATTGCCCAAATTGATGAGATTGAAAAAGACAACAATATAAAAGCCCTGATCTTAGACATAGATTCTGTTGGAGGCTCCCCAGTAGCATCAGAAGAGATAATGAATGCCATAAAGAAAATGTTGAAACCGAGCATAGTGGTCATAAGAGACAGCGCTTATTCAGGGGCTTATCTTATAGCTTCTGGAGCAGATAAGATATATGCCAGCGAAATGTCAGATGTTGGCGGAATCGGAGTTTCAATGTCTTATTTGGACTATTCTCAAATGAATAAACAGGAGGGGATAACTTATCAACAATTATCTTCAGGCAAATTTAAGGATTCAGGAGATCCAGATAAAGAATTAACAGCCGAAGAAAAAGAGCTCTTTATGAGAGGTATAAAAATAATGCATGATATTTTTGTAAAAAGAGTGTCCGAAAATCGAAAATTAGATATTGAAAAAGTTAAAAAATTAGCAGATGGTTCAACGATGTTAGGACAGGCAGCCAAAGAAAAGGGATTAATTGATGAAATAGGAGATATAGATAGCGCCGAAGAATGGATAAAGAATGAATTAAAAATAGAGCCAAAGATTTGTGTTTATTAAAAAATAAAATTATGAAAAAAAATTGGCCATTGGGATTCTTGGGATTTTTAGGGATAAAAGGGATAATGGGGCTAATAAATAGAAATTATTCAGAGGCTCTTTGGATTGTTTGGTTTATCTGGTTTGTTTATCTTATTCCCAAAAAGAAAGAAGAGAATAAAAATTAAAATCAAACCCAAAAGGCAAGAAATTAATTAAAAAATTTTAATTTATGAAAATAGAAATTGGTATTATTGGTGGTTCTGGCTTTTATCAATTTTTAAAGGGTAAGGAAGTTGTAATAAAAACTCCTTTTGGTCAGCCCTCTGATAAAATTTTAATTTCTAAATATTCTGGTAAAGAAATTGCTTTTTTGCCCCGGCATGGAAAAAAACATCAATATCCTCCCCATAAGATAAATTATCAGGCAAATTTATTCGCCTTTAAAAAATTAGGGGTGGAAAGAGTTATTGCTCCTTGTGCCGTGGGTTCTTTAAAACCAGAAATTAAACCCGGAGATTTTCTTATTTGCGACCAATTTGTTGATAGAACTAAAAGAAGAATTGATACTTTTTTTGACGGTCCTCGAGTGGCTCATATCTCAATGGCTGAACCCTATTGCCCGGAATTGAGAAAAATAGCCATCAAAGGTTGCCAGAAATTAAAAATCCCATTTTACAAAAAGGGAACGGTTGTTGTCATTGAAGGACCTCGTTTTTCAACTAAGGCCGAGTCAGAATTTTATTCAAAAACAGCTGATATTATTAATATGACTCAATATCCGGAAGTAGTTTTAGCCAGAGAACTTGGGATGTGTTATCTTAATATCTCTTTGGTTACCGATTATGATGTTGGATTAGAAG